>OUNM010415229.1_pt1 | contig 26456 bp, 24 predicted proteins | sample 1769961 | NCBI WGS metagenome assembly OUNM01 (sample SAMEA3914820, study PRJEB12502) | metagenome | biome: forest; material: soil | place: USA | collected 2012-03-12 | depth 0.3 m | reverse complement strand
GGTGAGGTCGGGGGGGCCGTATTCGGCGTGGCCACGGGGCTTATCGGACATCATCCAACGCCACTTGCCGCCCGCGAGGGTCTCGTTGTAGTAGCGGGTCTCGTCGAGAATGGTTTGATAGGCCTTGGTCGCCCGCTCGGCGGCCTGATCGGCCTCGGCGGTTTTGCCGGCGGCTTTGTAAAGGCGGCAGATCCGGCCGTTTTCGACCTTGACGTTCATGGCGGCGGCGCAACGGACGGGGTAGACGATGAGTTCGTAGGCGGCGTCCCGGAAGGCGGGAGGCAGGGAGTCGTAGAGGCGGTTCGTTCTGGTGACGAGATCGGCGTACCGTTTGAGTCGTCCGTCGGCCTCGCCGGGCCAGCGGGGCAAGAACATGGTTTTGTAGGAGAACTCGGGTTTGGCGTCGAAGCCGAGGTGGTAGTACTCGGCGAGGATCGCGGCCGCTTCGTCCGCGAAGGAGGGGCCGAAGGTGCGGGTGGCCCACGCTTGGAGGAAACGCGGTTGGGCGTCTCGGTCGAAAGATTCGGGGTTCCAGGCGAGGCGGAGGAAGAAGTCGATATCGATTTCGGCGGGTTTGAGATCGCCCACGTTCAGGACCCAGACGCTCCTGACGCCGTTGTCGTAGGCCTTGCGCATCTCTTCCCAGATGAGGGCAGGCGGGGTGGTGCAGAGCCAGAGGTAATCGTTGGGCTCGCCCCAGTAGGAGGCATGGTAGTAAATGCCGGAGCCGCCGGAACGAGTCTTTTCTGGGTCGCTGGGATAGTGTCGGACGTAGCCGTAATTGTCGTCCGGCCAGACGAGGGTGACGTCTTCCGGCACTCGGAGGCCTGCTTCATAGAGGGGCAGAACTTCCTTGTAGGGGACGAAGATCTGGGAGACCTTGGACGGATCGGGATTGACGTAATGGGCAAGCATCGCGCGCTGATCTTCGAAGATGGTTTCGAGCCGCGCGACCTTCTCTTGCGTGGTGCCGCCGCCCTGCATGCCCGAGTCGTGGATGCCGCGCATGCCGACGGTGTAGACATTTTCGAACTTGCCGTTCTCGGCGACGCGCTCTTCCCAGTACTTGGCCACCCCGGCGCGGTTTTTGGAATAGTCGAAGGGGCCACGCTTCTTCTCGTCCCACTCGGTGACGTTGTTCCGCAGCATCGGTTCGGCGTGGGAGGAGCCCATCACGATGCCGTAGTCGTCGGCGACGAATTTGTTCTGAGGATAGAGGTTGAAGGCCTTGGTCGAGGGGTGCATCGCGGGCCAGATGTAGTTGGCCTTGAGGCGGAGCAGAAGTTCGAACACCTTGGCGTAGGTTTTGGGGCCGATGTCTTTGGTTTCGGGCTCTAGGGTCTTCGCGGCCCAAGGCTGCATGCCCCAGTCTTCGTCGTTGATAAAAATGCCCCGGTACTTGACGGCAGGGGCATCGACGATGGGCTTCGGCAAACCGATGTAGATGGCCTTTTTGGTGGCGGCGGGCACGTCGGCCCACCAGTTCCAAGGGGAAATGCCAATGGCTTCGGAGAGGCTGAGGAGGCCGTAGGCGCTGCCTCGGCGGTCTGCGCCGGCAACGACGAGGGCATCTTTCAGACCGGTTTGCGTGTCGGTCACGCGTGCGATGATGTAGGCCTCCCAACGGCCTTGAACGTTTTTCACGTCGAGCTTTCCTCTTTTGACGAGGCTATCGAGAAGGGGGGAGGCACCGAGGGTACCGACGACGACGGCGGCTTCCGCCGCGGGTTTGGTGGGGCCGGTGACTTTTTGGATGTCGTCTTGGAGCAGTTGCGCGGCGATGCGGACGACTTTCGCCGGGTTGCCGTCGACGCGGATGACAGCAGCCCGGCCGTTAGCGACGAGGGGGAAGCTGCCGCTCTGAGGGGTCTCGCTAACGGTTTGAGCGTTGGCGGTTACCACCACAATGGCGAGGGCGGCCGGGAGGAGGGAGCGGAGCATTGAGTGGACTTTGACAGCTTTTGGGGGTTGAATGACGGGCTGTCGCTGGTTCGGAAGCGAACGCGCTACTTCAATCCGGGGCTACTTTTCGAAGCGGTGCTTTGAGCTCGTATCTCGAGAATCTCGGGCGTATGATCTTCGACCCAGTCGGTCAGCGACTTCACATGGAGCGCCACTTCCCCGCCCAACGGGGTTAGGCTGTACTCGACTTTTGGCGGGATCGTCGGATGAACCTTCCTCGATATGAGGCCGTCGGCTTCGAGTGCCTGAAGGGATTGGGCCAGCATTTTTTCGCTGACTCCTCCAATCGCCCGAGCCAGTTCACTGAAACGGAGAGTGCCTTCCAGCAGAAGGAGGAGCACCAGGGAGCCCCAGCGTGACGTTACATGCCCGAGAACGGAACGGGACGGGCAATCGAAGGCGCGGAGATTGCCTTTGACTTTCTTCTGAATGCTCGCGATAACTTTCGACCCCACGCCAGTAGCTTACCAAAAGGTACGTACTTCCAAAAAGTAAGCTTGTTCGGATAGGCTCTTTTCAAACGTAACCAAGAGCGGTTGCGAACCTGCATCGGGAAAAAGACATGGAAACTACACGCGCAACATCAGCCCTGACTTGGAAGCATTACCCCGCCGGGCCAAACGGGTTCTTCCGTGCTCCGGTTCTCGTCTCCGGCCCGACCGAGGTCGTGTTAATCGATGGAGGGTTCACCCTTTCGGATGGTCGTGCGCTGGTCGAAGCGATCCGCGAGGGTGGCAAACGACTGTCCTACGTTTACGTTAGCCAGAGCGACCCCGACTACTATTTTGGCCTTGGTCCGATCAAAGAGGCGTTTCCGGACGCACGGATCGTCGCGGCAACGGATACCGTTGCCGCGATCCGGGCGAGCGTCGAGAAAAAGATCGCCGTCTGGGGACCGCAACTGAAGGAAAACGGGCCGCAGACGCTCGCCGAAGTCGTTATCCCAGAGGCCTTCGACGATCGGACGTTTACGGTTGACGGCGAAACAATCGAGATCATCGAAGCGGAAGGGCTTGCCAATCGCCGCTACCTCAGGGTGCCCACACTTCAGGCCATTTTCGGGGGCGTTCTCATCTTCAACGGCGTTCATGTCTGGACGGCCGATACGTCCACTCCGGAGCTGCGCGTCGCTTGGACGGCCAACCTTCACCGGATCATTGCCCTTGAACCGGCTGTGGTGGTGCCGGGCCATCTGGCATTGGATACTCCAACCGATCTTTCGGGCATCGAGCACACGAAAGCTTATCTTGCCGCTTTCGAGGAGGAGTTGGTCCGGGCAGAGAATTCAAGCGAGCTGATCGCGGCGATGAAAGCGCGTTTTCCCGGTCTCGGGATGGACGTGGCGCTCGAAATCGGGGCCAAGGTAGCGATGGGCGAGATGAAGTGGGGTTAACGCTAGGCTGCCGATGAAGGGGTCCGGCAGAAACCGGTACGAGGCCGAAGGGCGGGACGGGAAAGATCTCCAAGGTTACTTGGAGATCTTTGACCAAGCCTATGAAGGCGTGGAAGACGCAGAAAAGTAGAAGTCATCGGCAACAGACGCCGCCGCCAACGCCGAACCCGACGGCGTGGTTTGGGTCAACCAAATCTGCGATATGGTGCCCACCGTTGGGGAATTGATGACCGGTGTGACCGTTTTGTAGGTTATCAACCCACTCGAATCGACGGAATCGAATTGCCAAGTGGCATTAAAGTGGAAGGATAGCTGCTTATCTCCGTTGGCGCTGGCAGAATCCGGGGCAAGTACCCCTGACACCTGAGCGTTCACTCCGCTCCCATCCGCAAAACTCACTAGGCTGGACGCGAGAATAACTTTGACCCCGTTGATGCTGAAAAGCACTCCTTTCTGCGAGCCTAGAGAAAAGTAGTTATTGTGATGGTGATAGACCACAGGAGGAGGCGCTTCGCCGGTGACGTCCTGCTTCCATTTGATTAGAAACGAGGAACTCTGAAATACAGAAGTGTTTTCGGAGGTCATTCCAATGCCTGTCTGGCCAGAGGTACCGTTGCACTCCGCGACCATCGAAACGTTCGGACCCATACCAATGTTAGTGATCCCGCTGTAAACGCCAGTGGATCCCGAAACGTAGGTGGCGTGCCCAGTCGTGGACTGGGTATCGATCGCAACGTAGACGAAGGTCCCGGCGAAAGCGGTTCCCATGGAGCTAGCCAGCGTCAGTGATATGACAGAGCGAAGCGAAAACTTGTTTAAGCTCAACACTTAGAAATCATACGACAGATTCCAAAATACGTATATACAAACTCGAACACCTTAACGTGGTCAAAGCTGAAGGAAATATCGTGCGGTAAATCGATTCGCTTTCGCTAAACTGGCAACCTTAGAACGAGGACCGAGTAAGGTTCGGCGACGACGATGTGGAGGGCTAGGCTGCCGATGAAGATTCGTTCGATGACGCCGTGGCCGCGGGCACCGAGGATCAGGAGATCGGCGGAGCGCTCTTCCATTTGGTTGCGGAGCGACTCGGCCGGGTGGCCTTCATCGATGCGAAATTCGGCGGCGACACCTTTGGCGGCGAGTTGGGCCACCATCTCCGCGCCGTGGGCACGCATTCGGTCTTCGGCTTCGGAGAGGGAGTAGGGTGTCCGGTCGTCGTAGCCGACCTCGGCGCCGAAGCTGGAATCGATGCTGGATTCTGTAGCGGTGACGATGGTCACGTGCTCCAGCCCCTTCGGATCCATGTCGAGCAGCCGGGCGAAGCAGCGATTCGCGTATTCCGAATGGTCGGTGGCAAAGACGGCGCGGACGGGGCCTTCGGTCTTTATAGGACCTCGAGCGATGAGAAAGGACTGATGCGCACCGATCGCGAGGGCGCGGCCGACGCTGCCGAGGAAGAAACACTCGAGCGGGCCTTGTCTTCGCGAGCCGATGGCAACAAGGTCGGCTCGCTCGTCGTCAGCGAGATTCAGTAGGGAGTCGGAGGAGTTTCCTAGGGCATAGACTGTCTTTGGCGACTCCCCGAGACCGGCCGCCTCGGCGGCTTTCGACGAAGCTTCCAGCAGGCTCTCTCCGACGGTTTTAAGAGATTCCTGGACTTCTACCGAATCGGAAAAGTCATAGACGATCGGGCCAGGACCGCCGAGCGGGGTCATGACCGAGTCGAAGTGGGCAAGGGTCGCTCGATTTCCGGCGAACTTTAGTCTTCTCAAGAGGTCGATGGCCGGTCGGTAGAGGCCATCGGCATCCACTCCGATCAGCGTGCGCATCGTGGGCGGAGTTTCGGGAATCAAGCTCATACCCATAGCTTCCCTCCAGCACCTTGGTTCCGACAAGCCGAGCGTTTGGCGTCATCAGAACCTATGACCCCCAAGAGGGCTCCTGGATTAGTCTACGTAGGCCGCAGCGGTGGAGACGGCTCGCCCTCGCTCACCGAGCTGTTTCCGTCCCCGGCTCGTCAGCGTAAAGCCGGTCGATTCGTGGGTCGTCCGGTCCAGCGGCGAGCGGGCACCTGGACGTAAGAGGCCTTCAAGGCAGAGTTCCCACGCCGCATCGGAGAAGATCGGGCCGAGTTCTTCGAGGCTAAGAGAACCGGTCTCGTCCTCGTCGGGCCGTAAGCCCCGGTTCTTCAAAGGGAAAAGCAGTCCGGCGAGATCAAGGTCGAACGGATAGCCTCCTCTTACAAGCTCTTCATGATTCCCTTGAGCGAGCGCGCTCACCAGAAGCGCTTTGGCGTCTTCGACGCTACGAACTCGGGAAATCCGAGCTTGGAAGGGGTTCATAGACATTTGCAGAGATCTCATTGCCGGCCGCTACCGGACCTTTCTTGTACGCCGTCCGGATACGAAATAAGCGTCAACTGTTTCGCGTCATTCGGGGGAATGACGGCAATCCGACGACTTGACTTCCGTGCCGATCGGTGCAGGGAGGTTTTTTCGTTAAAAGTTAGCTCTTCACGGTAGAGGCCGATATTTGCTGATCACGAAGGGGGCTTTCTGGTCAAGGGACATTTTGGGGTCGTGGCAGAACTCCCAGATCTGGCCGGACGCCTGGAGGGTCATGACGCAATTTCGGCCACTCTCGCACTCTCCCGATTTGAAGTGATCGAGGTTGAGCCAAGTGGAGGCGTCGACGTTCCAGTGGTTGGTCACCGGCTCCGCCCAGTATCGTTCAAAGGTTGGGAGAGGCATGATTTTAGGCCAGCGAAGCCGAATGGGGGACCGCGTAGAACTCTCGGGCCTTGGCCAGAAGTTCGCCCTCGGAAAGGTGAGTCTCGTCTACGGCCTCAACGCCGATGATTCGATCAAAAATGTCGCGGTGCTCCTTGTGGAGTTCGTCGACCAGTTCGCTCATCGCACTTCCACCGCCGGAGCCCGTACCGAACAGGAGGATCTTGCCCGCGCCGGCCAAGCTCTTGGCGACGGCTTCGAAGTAGCTCTTCGGGACCGGGTGGTGCTGGCCTTCGGAGCTGTCGTGGACGTTGTGGAAGTGCTTTCCGAAGCCGTGAGGATCGTGAGGGACGATCTTTTCGGGCACCGATCCGCGGAGTTCCGAGCGGAAAATCCTGGCTTCGCGGTGGTCGATCACGACGAGGAGGTGGTCTCCGAGGGCGGACGAATCCGCAGTCTGGGTCGACTGAAGGAAGTGGCGAATCTTGATCAGAGTCGTCGCGTCCACGGCGGAGCCGTTGGGATGTAGGACAAGCGTCCCTTCGTTTCGAACGATCCGGCAATTTCCGTTGTGTTCTTCCGTAACCTCACCGAGGCTTTCCAGGAGCGAACGGATATCTCGCCATTCGATGTTGTGCGATAACGGATGGGCGAAGATCGATTCGTACGTGCGCTGGTGGGCAGCGCTTAGTTTTTCGTGCATGTTCCCTTGGGGTGCAGAGGCACTTCCCCACGATAAGACTGGCAATTTGGGTGCACGGTTCGAAAGAGACTTTTTCCCGTCCGTGGAACTCTGTCCTTTCTAACAACCTCATGATTCATTGAAACGGCAAGGGTTAATCGGCGTAGCCCTTAAAGACAGTGCCCTCGCCACCGAAGACATTGTTCGAATGACTTGGCTCGCCCCTGGGACGGGCTAAAAGGGCGCTGGCATGTTGACATCCGAAACTCCCTCGACTCTGTTACCGGTTGGAGACGGGAATTCCATCGAGGTGACAAAGATCGTCGTCGGGATCGATAACGTTCGCGCCTACCAGCCGATCGTCCCTTTGCTCGCGCGGCTCGAATTCTCAAACGCTCAGGCGACGCTGATCCACTCCGCGCCGAACCGGCTTCCCTTCGCGCCAACGCTCGGCAATGTCGAAGGCATCGAGGAGCGTTACGCGGAAGCAACTGGCAATCTTGGGCAAGCGGCGCTACTTGAGGCAGGGGAGCTCTTTTTAGCGAACAACATTCCGAACGAGATTCTCTTGACTCACGGTCACGCGGCGGAGCGACTGATCGAAGAGGCCGAGGCCCTTAACGCAGACCTTATTGCCGTCAACGGTATGCGGGTCGACCTCGTTGGCGCCAACGCCATCGGTTCGGTGAGCGCAGGTATCGCACTTGCCACAAAGCAGTCTGTCCTGATCTCGAAAGGGACTCGGGAGATCGGCAAGAGGTTCCGGGCCGTTTTTGCGACCGATCATTCGCCTTTCGCCGGCCGCTGCCTCGAACGTTTTCTTCAACTGGCTCCGGAAGGAATCGCCGAGATCATGGTCGTTAGCGCATGGGAGATCGAAGACGATGAGGCGGAGCATCTCGGCAAAACTCTTGCGATGGATCTCGCCGGCGTGGATCGTTGGATCGATGAATCGGTCGAACAGAATAATCAAAAGGTCTGTCGAGCCCTTGAGGCGGCAGGATATGTCGCTCGTTCAAAGGTATCGAAAGGCAAAGCGAAGGCGCTAATCGAAGAAACGATGGCCGACCTCGCGGCGGATCTCCTCATCGTCGGCGCTCAAGGCAGCGGGGCGATGTCGCGATCAATGATGGGATCGGTCTCCCTCCACCAGGTTGTTTCGGGCGCCTGTCCGGTTCTTATCCTTCGCCCACGTACGAGTTAGCGGAGCTTTCGCAACCACGGAAAATTGCCCCGGAAAAATGGGGGTGGTTAGGAGTTTTGATGGCCCAACATGTCTCTTGTTTTGAATCCAAACGCCTTAATCTTTCCTCGTAGCACCCCCATATCGTGTGTGCTACACTTCTCCCAAAGCAGAGGTCCGCTGTCGTGGCGGACTGAAAGATTGGGGAAAGTCCGGTGAAAATCCGGCGCTGTGCCGCAACGGTGATGGCTCCTTAGAGGAGTCCGAGTCCGAATGCCCGCTCTGCCGATATAGACGACGAACGCCTGCGTGCATGGGCGGTCGAAGTGGGCCGTGCAGCCCTCTTCGTCCCTCCCTGCTTCCCGGACGCTTTGCCGTCTTCGGGAGGAAGGTTGAGAAGAGCGTTTACATTAATCGAATTGTTGGTGGTGATCGCCATCATCGCGGTCCTGGCCGCCATTCTATTCCCCGTTTTTGCCCAGGCGAAGGCGGCGGCAAAGAAGACCCAGTGTCTTAACAACGTGCGGCAGCTTGGGCTGGCCTGGCTGCTTTATGCAGGGGACGCCGACGAGGCGTGCCTGCCGTCTTACTTCGAACACGGTTCCATCGCGTGGGACTACCGGTTCGATGGCAACCGGCCCGAACTCGGACTGATTGGCCCCTACACGAAGAGCGGGCAGCTTGGGAGTTGCCCCGCATTCTTCGGCTGGAAGCAGGATCGGCCTTTCACCGGCTACGCGTACAACGCCAGCTATGTGGGGGGCGACGAGGACGCAGGGACCCCGACGGCGGCGATGGGCCAGATCGAACTTCCGGCAGGCACGGCGATTTTTGCTGACTCCGGTTATGACCGGCCCGTGCAGGCCGACAACTTCCTAAGGGCGCCCAGCGACCCGCTCTACATGGCGGGCAAGGTCCATTTTCGACATTCCGAAGTGGCCGTCGTGGTCTACGGCGACGGGCATGCCCGCGGCATGAACCACCGGTTCCTGGCCGACCCCTTCTATCCCGAGCTCGGCGCGCTCTCCGCCGACGATTCCGCCTATTCCCTGACCGGCGGACCGACCACCGTTTTCTGACCGAACCGATTCCAAAGAAATGACAAAGCTCAGCGCTTCCGTTATCGTCATCGCCGCTCTCTCGGCCCGCGCCTCGGCCTTCAGCCCCTACGCCACGGAGGTCGTCTCTTCGACCGGGTTGGCAGGAACCGGGCTCTACAACGATCCACTTGCCGTGCTGGGCAAGCCTTCGACTTGGTTCAACAACCGAACGGTGGCGAACCCGGATTTCCGCCGGGTGAAGCTGATCGAGCCGGCGTTCAACCTTGGTTTGAACAATGAGAAGCTTCTCACGACGTTCAACCGAAACTCCACCAACCCCGCGCTGAACCAATCCGTAACGGTTAAGTTCGACCATAAGATCATGGACAACCCGTTGAACCCATACGGGCTGGACTTCAACGTGTTTGGTAACTCATTCTTCACCGCCAGCGGCGGTCAGTTCGTGAGCGACGCCACAAACCTGAACAACGCCACGATCTCGGGCGGCAGTTTCGACGAGCCGTTGAAGATCTCCGTCAGCCCGGACAATTTGAATTGGTACACCTACGACAGCGGCCCTTACGCGGACTCGCTGTGGCCGACGAACGCCTTCGGTTGGGACCGCGCAAACGCGACTTGGACGAATACGGAGATGGATTTCACCAAGCCGATGGATCCCTCACTGACTCGAGCGAGCATCGCGGGTAAATCGGCGGCGGACGTGCTGGATCTTTACAACGGCTCGGCCGGAGGCGTGGGATTCGATATTGGGCTTTCGGGCTTCTCTTATATTCAGTACATCCGGGTGACGGGAGTGACCGGGTTTAGCGGCGGCGAGATCGATGGATTTGCGGCGGTGACGCCCCTCTCCTCGTCGAGCCCAGTGCCGGAGCCGGCTTCCCTTGTTGGCTTGGGGCTGGGCGTGTTGGCTCTGGTTCGCCGTCGGAAGGGACGAGCGTGAAGGGACTTCTCGCACTGGCCGGACTTGCGCTGGCGGCGGTGTCTCATGCGCTCTCGTTTTCGGACATCACGAACTGGACGGGCACTGGCAGCAACGAGGCGGGTTTGGTGATCGATTGGAAGGATGGCGAATCACGGGCATGGGGTTACCGATGGGACGGATCGGCAACGGGCGAGGACATGCTGCGGGCGGTGCTGGCCTCGGATTCCCGCCTCTATATGAAGATCAGCACGCCGACTCCTTACGGGGTGGCGCTCTTCGGGTTGGGCTACGACGAGAATGGCGGCGGGCTTACGCTCTCAACCGGGGAGCCATTTGTGAATCGGACCATTGAGGTGGATGGGTACGACGATGCGGACGGCGCCGTGGCGACCGATCCGGCGGACCGGTACCGCGAGGGTTGGTACACAGGCTATTGGAGCTATTGGGTTGCCGAAGGCTCCTCGCCAGATTGGGGCTACTCGGGCTACGGGATGTCTGGTCGGGTTCTGCAGAACGAGTCTTGGGACGGCTGGAGTTACGACGACTTCACCGGTTCGGGTGGGGCGCCGAATGTGGCGACGGTGCCGGAGCCGGCCTCGTTGGCCGGATTGGGGCTCGGGTTGTTGGCGTTGGCTCGGCGGAAGCGGGCCTGAGCTTTGAGGCTGGGTGATTCGATCACCCAGCCCGGGAGGTTAGGGAGTCTTGTTGAACGGCGGGCGGATGGGGCGCTTGATGGGGGACTTGGCGAGTTGCTCTTTGATGAGAGCGATCGCTTTGTCGAGCTGCGGGTCCTTGCCCGCCATGACGGCGGCGGGGTCTTGATCGACTTCGATTTCCGGGGTGGCGCCGACGCCTTCGATGATCCACTTGCCGTCGCCGAAGGCGCCGTAGTTGGGGATATAGAGGGAGCCGCCGTCCACCAGGGCGTAGCCGCCACCACTGCCGACTTCTCCGCCCCCAGTGCGTTTGCCGACGACGGGTCCGATCTTCATGGCCTTCCAAGTTTCGATGAAGAGCTCGCCATCGCTGAAGTTCTCCTCATTGCAGATGGCAACTTTATAGCCATCGATGGCCCAGTTCTCGCGCGTCCAGTCGCCCGGGGTTCGGGTGGCAAACCAGTAGATCGGCTTTGCGGCGATGTCTTGGAGCAGGAGCGAGGAGACGTAGCCGCCGCCGTTGAACCGGGTGTCGTAAATCATGCCGTCGGCGAACACGTTGGGATAGTGGCCTTTGGCGAAGTTCACCAGACCGTCGGCCGACATGCCAGGGATGTGGGCGTAGCCGAAGTTAGCGCCACCGTGTTCGTAAACATAGGCAATGCGGCCTTGGACCCAGTCCACGTAGCGGAGTTCGTGCTCGCTCGCGATCGGCTTTACTCGGATCGTGCGGGCACCTTTGGTGGTTGGTTTGTCGTTCACCAGGAGGGCGACGGTTTGGCCGACTTGGCCCACGAGGAGTGCCTGCGGATCTTGATCTTGGCGGACGGGCTGGCCGGCGATGGCGAGGATGTAATCGCCTTCTTTCACCTTAAGACCGGGCTCGAGGAGCGGGCTGCGGTTCCCGGCAAAACCGTCGCCCCGGTAGAGCTTAACGATCTTGATCGCATCGCCTTCGGGTTGAAGATCAGCGCCGAGGAAACCCATCGGAACGCGCTGGACGGATGAGGGGGGCCCGCCGACGTAGGCGTGGCCGGTTTTAAGCTCCGAAACCATGTCCTTCAGAAGCCGTGACAGATCGGCTCGGTCGCCGACGAGCGGGAGTTGGGCTTCGTACTTCCGGCGCACGGCGTTCCAATCGAGGCCCCTCATGTTCGGGTCGTAATAGAAGTCGCGGGCGATGCGCCAAGACTCTTCCAAGATCTGACGCCATTCGGCTTCAGGCTCAACGGTTAGGGAGTAGGGTGCCAGAGAAACCGGGGCCGCCGGGGTGGGGCCGCTTGTTGCATCGATGACGGAAGACGAGGAGCCTCGGCGGATAAGGAGCTTTTTGTTATCGAGGCTCTTCTCGAAGCTATCCGCCTGGGTAATTGGGGTTGTCGTCGCCTTATCGATATCGTAGGAGAGCAGCGTGCTGGCGCCGCCCGGGTCTGAGTTCAGGAGCAGGATCCGGCCCGGAACGTGCGCGACCTTGGTGTAGTTGCCCGCGGCGATCGGAGACTCGATCACCCTCTCGGCGAGACCATCCCAATCGACCACGACCGGCTTTTCGACGGTTGCGGGAGGGGTCGCAACGCCTTCCTCGTCGTTCTTGGGCAGGAAAGGCGACTCGGCATCGGCGGTCAAGGCGACGAGGTAGATCTTGATCGGGTTTACGAAGGCGTACTTGCCGTTGATCGGAGCGTCGATCGGGGTGAGTTGCGTGGTGGCGGTGAAGAGAAGGAACTTGCCGTCCGCACTATAGGCGGGATACTCAGCGCTGACGTTGGGGTTCGAGACAACCGCAGTTCGCTTCGTGGCCAGATCGTACAGGCGGATCGTGGTCATGCCAGTCGGGGCGGCGTGGCTAAAGACCATGGTTTTGCCGTCGGGGCTGAACGCGAATTGTTGTTCCGCGGCATCGTAGGAGCCGGTGATCTCCTCGGTGTCGACCAGAGTGAGGGCACCGGTGAAGGCATCGATCACGCGGAGGCGGCCGTAGCGATCGACGAGGGCAAGCTTCTTTCCGTCCGGAGACCAGACGGGCGAGAGGGGCTGGGAGGCTAGACCGTTGGTCAGTTGGGTCGGCTCTTTACCGCCGGCGGCGTCGCCGATCCAGATTTCCATTTCGCCGGAGCGGTCACTGGCAAAGGCGAACCGCTTACCATCAGGGGACCAGGTGGGATTCTTTGCCCGCGTTCCGGCCCTCTTTTCGAGCACCCGGAAGTCTCCGTTCTCGGCGGCGACGCTGACGATTTGGCCACGGGCTTCCATGAGGAGGCGCTTTCCGGTGGGGCCGAGGGTGGAGTTCTTCGCGAAGGCGGCGACGGGGAAACGGGTCTCGCGAGTGCGGATCCGGTCGGAGGCGAGGTCGAAGGTCAGTTCCTTCTGGGTGTTCCTATCGATGTCGTAGAGCGCGAGGCCGGCTCCGTGCTCGAACACGACCCGATGGGCATCGGCACCGGGGTAGCGGACGGGCGAATCGGTGTACTTCGTGATCGCCGCCGTTTTTCCGCTATTCGGGTCGAGGGTGTAGAGGTTACGGACTCCGCTTCGCTCGCTGACAAAGAACAGCTTGGTGCCCGCCCAGACCGGGGTCGTTTCGACACCTTGAGAGGCGGCGAGCTTGCGAAAGCCACCCTTTAGATCGGCCAGCCATATCTGGTCGGCGGCGCCCGCGCGGTAGTCGAACCAGTTCATCCACTCGTTGCTGACGGGGACGTACACAAGGCGGCCGTCCGGGCCGATGCTGCCAAACTCACCTCTCGGAACGGGGAGCTCTTTGGGGAGGCCTCCGGCGGCGGGTACTACGAATAGCTTGTTCTCATAGCCGACCGCAGTGGCGCGTCCCGAGCGGAAAACGATCCCTTTGCCGTCCGGCGTCCAACCTTGAACTCGGGCGGCGGTCGGATCGTAGGTTAGGCGTTTGGGCGCGCCACCGTCGATGGGCATCACGTACACATCCGTTCCCCCGTCGTACTGGCCGGAAAACGCGATGCTCTTGCCATCCGGGGAGAACCGCGCGCTGTCCTCAAGGCCGGGATCGCTGGTTAGGCGACGCGCAGCTCCGGTCTGGAGATCTCCTCGCCAGAGGTCGCCTTGGCAAGTAAACACGACGTCGTCTCCATGGACATCCGGTTTCGTGAGGAACGAGCTGCTGGTAGCGAGGAGCAAGGGAAAAATCGGCACGCTACTTCGATTGTAGCGTGGCTCTTAGGCGATTAGGATCGCGCGGAAGTCGTTGACGTTGGTGTGGGTGGGACCGGTGATCAGCTGGTCGTTGAGCGATTCGAAGAGGGTGTGGGCGTCGTTGTTCGCAAGGGCTTCGGCGAGGTGATGGCCGGCTCGGGTGGTTGTGGTGGGGTCGATGAGCGCTCCGGCGATGGGTTCGACGCCGTCGATTCCGTCGGTGTCAGCTGCAAGGGCGTAGATGTTCGGGTGGCCGTCGAGGGCTTGGGCAAGGGCGGCGAGGAACTCGACATTTCGTCCGCCCCGGCCGTTGCCACGGACGGTGACGGTGGTTTCGCCTCCGCTAAGGAGGACGGTGTTCTTAGCCGTTTCGAGAGCGAGTTGCGCTTGGATTTGGGCCACTTCTCGGGATTCGCCTTCGATGGCGTCGCCGAGGATCTTTGGGGTGAGACCTAGAGATTGGGCTTTTTGGGCGGCGGCTTGGAGGGAGAGATTGGAGGAGGCGATGAGGTGGATCTCGGAGTGGGGCGGGGTTTGATGGGCACCCGGAACCCCCACCCCTAACCCCTCCCCATTTTTCTCACGGTGATCGGTTTCGGTAGTTTGGTTATTGAGGACCCGCGGAAAAACAGGGAGAGGGACCGGAGGGATTCCGTACTTCTCCAAAACCCTTTGGGCTTCTCCGGGCAGGGTCTGGTCGACGACGGTGGGGCCGCTGGCGACGATGGAGGGGTCGTCGCCGGGGACGTCGGAGAGGACGTAGGTGACGACCCTCGCGGGTTGGGCGGCGGTGAGGAGGCGGCCGCCTTTGATGGCGGAGAGGGATTTTCGGACGACGTTGATCTCGGCGATGGTGGCGCCGGAGCGGAGGAGGACGCGGCTGATGGCCTGCTTTTGCTCGAGCGTGATGCCTTCGGCGGGGAGAGTGAGGAGAGAGGAGCCGCCGCCGGAGATGAGGGCGACGACAAGGTCATCCTCAGTGAGACCTTGAACCATAGCGAGGATGCGGCGGGCGGCGGCGAGGCCGGCTTCGTCGGGGACAGGGTGATCGGCTTCGACGACTTCGATTCTTTGGGTCGGAAGGGCGTGGCCGTACCGGGTGACGACGAGACCTTCGACGGGGTGAGGCCAGTAGGTCTCGAAGGCTTGAGCCATGCTCGCCGCCGCCTTCCCTGCCCCGACGACGATCGTCCGCCCCTTCGGCTTCGCTAGGCCCGCGAACCATTCCGGCTTCGGTAAGGCGGCTTCGACGGCGGCGTCAAAGAGTTGGCGAAGGATGGCGCGGGGCTCCATCTACAGAAGTCCTAGCCGCTGGGCGCAATCCCGCATGATTTCGGCTTCCCAGGGCGGCCGTTCGGGCGAGCGAGGGTGGGTCTTGCTCGTGGGGATTTTGCCGAGGAGGTGGAGAAAGTGGGCGCAGGAGTGCTTGTAGGCGGGGACGGGAGTGCGGAAGGCAACATTGCCGAGAAGTTGGAGAGCATCGGCGACAGCGAGATATGCGGGATCGCTCGCGGCCCACAGTCGGTCTCGCTCGGCGAACTTGGCCGGGGAGAAGGTGGCGAGACCGAGAAGGTAGTCGCTGCCGTACTCGATCATATCGATGCCGAGATCGTTGCCGGTGAGGACGAGGAAATCTGGGCGGACGCGATCCTTGAGGTCGAGCCGCTCGACTTCGAGGATACGGTCGAGGGAGGAGTGCTTCGCGCCCTTGATTTCCGGGATTCCCACGATCCCTTCCATCGTTTCGATATCCCAAATTTCGCCGTTGGGGGCGAACATTTTGCCGAGTTCGAAGGCATAGACGGTGTTGTAGCCTTTGGCGGCGCGGGCATAGACATCGACCTTTTCGGTTGCGGAGAGGCCGTGAGTTTTGGTGGTTTGGAAGAGGATGGGGATTCCGCCGTGCTGGACGATGGCGTCCATTTCTCGTCGGTAGAGGTCGACGGGGTCGCCGTCCTCACCCTCAATGAACGCTCCGCCGATGAACGGCTGGCCCTGGGCGGCTTCTTGGGCGATGCCTAGGACGTAGGCTTTCTCATCAGCCGTAAGAAGGTTAGCGTAGCCGGTGTCCATGTTGACGGCGGGGGTGAGTCCGGCGTCGAGGGTTTCGCGTAGAGAGGTTTGATAGGCGGTCTTGGCAATGGAGCCGTCGGCTTCGAACGGGAGGAGCATGGCGGCCATGCCGATCGGCTTTCGGCCGAAAATTCGGCGAGCATGGAGTTGTTCTAAAGTCATTTCGTAAGCACCTCAAGCTCCGGTACATCGACCCAGGCTCTTTTCTGCCAAGAGCCGATCCCTAGTTCGGCGAGTTGGACGCCTTTGGCGCCTTCGCGGAGATCCCAGGGGAAGGGGGTGTCCAGGACGACGTGCTTTAGGAAAAGCTCCCACTGGGCTTTGAAAGCGTTATCGATGGGTTCGTTAGTCGGGACTTCTTGCCAGCCGGCCCACAAGTCGATCGGGTTAGGGACATCGGGATTCCAGACGGCGCGCGGCGTGGTGGCAGACGGTTGGACTCTGCAGTCACGAAGGCCGGCGACCGCCGAGCCTTTGGTGCCGTCCACCTGGATAGTCAGCAAATCGTCCCGACGAACACGCACGGCCCAACTTGAATTGAATTGGGCGATGACACCAGAAGCCAGTTCGAAGGTGGCGTAGGCGGCATCGTCCGCGGTGCAATCGTAGGGCTGGCCGGACTCGTCCCAGCGGTTCGCCAGATGGGTGGCGCCGAGGCAGGAGACACTTTTGACTTCCCCGAAGAGGTTGTCCAGAACGTAGCGCCAGTGGCAGAGCATATCGACGATGATTCCGCCGCCGTCTTCCTTCCGATAGTTCCAACTCGGGCGCTGGAGGGTTTCGCCATGTTCGCCGGTGAAGACCCAGTAACCGAACTCGCCGCGGACGGAGAGGATCTCGCCGAAGAAGCCGGTGTCGATGAGCCGTTTAAGCTTAAGAAGGCCAGGGAGCCAGAGTTTGTCTTGGACGACGCCGTGCTTGACTCCGGCCGCTACGGCGAGGCGATAAAGCTCGAAGGCGGGGGCGACGGTGGTGGCGGTGGGCTTTTCGCAGTAGACGTGCTTGCCGGCGGCGATGGCTTTCTTGACGCCTTCGAATCGCAGGTCGGTGAGTTGGGCGTCGAAGTAGATCTCGTTGGCGGGGTTGGCCAGCTCGTCGTCGAGGTCGGTAGACCATCGAACGCCGCCGGCTCGCTCGGCGAGGGCGGCGAGCTTCTCGCCGTTTCGGCCAAGAAGAACCGGAACGGGCATGATTCCGGCGATGCCGCCTTGGTCGCGGAGGGCCTTGATGGACCGGAGGAGATGCTGGTTGGTGCCCATGCGTCCGGTGACCCCGTTCATGATCACGCCGATCGATCTCATGCGAACACCTCCGTGCACTGGGGCTTTGCGCCTTCCGGGAGACTTGGGACGTCGATGCCGGCTTTGGGGAGGGTGCCTTCGAGTTCCTGCCGCCAATGGGCCACGTCTCCGGCGGGGCCGTACACGTAGATCATTTTCAGCGGCTCGGGGCCGACGTTGGTCAGTTGGTGGAAGACGCCGCTGGGGATGGCGACGGCTTGTCCGGAGGCAAGGATTTGGCGTTCCTCGCCAAGGCACATCTCGCCGATGCCTTCGAGGACGAAGTAGATCTCTTCCTGCTCTTGGTTGTGCCAGGGCACTTGGCCGCCGTTGGGATCGAGCGTGACGAAGCCCATGCTGAAGTTGGTGGCTTGGATGGGAGAGAGTCCACCCACGAGGTTCTGGGTGCGGCGGCGGGCCGGGTAGCGGCGGCCTTCTATCTGGGAGAGGTCTGCGATGATCATGGGTCTATGCGAGCCAGCGGCGAAGCGTCGTTGCTTCGCGAGAGAGGAGGTTGGGGTCGTCGTTCGGGACAAATTCGAGAAGCGCGAAGCGGTCTCCTTCCGCGGCCCGGAGATAGTCCGGCCACTCCGCTTCCCCTTCTGCCAGAGGGTGCCGCAAGATTACTGCCTCGGGCTTCGTCCATTGGAAGACGTGGAGATTGGTGAGGTGGGGGAGGACGGCTTTGAGTTCTTCCAGACGTTCCGTGTGAGGGCGGTCCGGGACCGGCTGCCAGTACAGGCGGAGGGCGGGGTGGTCGATTTCCTGGACGAGGCGGACGGTGGAATCGAGAGTATCGGTGAGGGTGCCACCGTGGAATTCCAGTGACACAGTTGCGGAGGCTATTCGGCAGGCTTCACGGAGGGCTAGGACTATCTGTTCTCGGTGAGCTTCGTCGGAGGCCTCGGTGCCTTTGCTACCCGCCCAAACGCGAACGGTGGGGGCGCCGAGGGTGGCCGCGATCTCGGCGGTTTCTTCGAAAGGGCCCTTTGCTCTCCAGTAAGACCCATAAGCGGCGACGCTGAGGCCGGCGTCTTCGGTTAGTTTTCGGACCTCGCGAGCGGCTGCGACGGTGGGAACGTGAACGTCGCCGCCCCATTCGATGCCTTGGAGCCCGGCGGCTACCGCGAGGCGGACAATCTCATCGGGCGGGAGGGCACGGTACGTGATGGAGACGAGACCCGCACCGATGTTCGACATCGCTCTGATCTTGGCCGATGTTCGCCTTGTCTGGCCGGTACGCTACCGGTAGGTTGGCCGAGATGAAGCTTGAAGGGAAAATCGCGATTGTCACGGGTGGGGCTCAAGGGTTGGGCTTGGCCATCGTGCGGCGATTTCTTCGGGAGGGGGCACGCGTGGCGGTGGTGGATGTTCAATTGGCGGAGGAGGCCGATTTCGCCTTGGCAGTGGACTTGACCGACTCGGTGGCGCGGCGAACCGTGATTCCGCGCGTGGAGGAGGAGCTAGGAACGGTAGATGTCCTGGTGAACTGCCACGGGGTTTGCGTGACGCAACCCATGGAGGAGATCGATGAATCAACTTGGCGGCGAACTTTTGACGTAAACCTTGAGTCGACCTTCTTTCTGCTTCAGGCCGTCGCAAAGTCAATGAAGCCTCGGGGGGGCGGGACGATCGTAAATCTGGCCTCGAATTCGGCGTTTCTCCCCAAGCCGGAGCAGGTGGATTACGCGGCGAGTAAGGCGGCGATTGTGAGCTTGACGAGGTCGGCGGCGGCGGCTTTGGGGCCGTGTGGAATTCGGGTGAATGCGATTGCGCCAGGGGTAATTCCGACCCCCATGACGGAAGGAATTGCGCAGGCGCGGGCAGAGATTCGAGGCTCGACCAAGGAGGAGATGCTTGAAATGTTTGCGCCCCTCACCGCGCTCAAAAGATTGGGAACGCCGGATGAGGTGGCCAAAGTGGCGGTTTTTCTTGCTTCGGACGATTCCAGTTACGTGACCGGGCAGACGCTTGAGGTCTGCGGCGGGCTTTTGATGAGATAACCGATATGGGCGTTCAGGCACTTTGGCATTTCAGTTTCACCGTCTCGGATATCGATCGGTCGGTGACGTTTTACGGCGACCTTTTGGGAATGGAGGTAATCACACGTCAGGATCAGGCAAACGCTTACACCGAGAAATTGGTGGGGATGCCGGGGGCCAGTTTAAAGGTGGCCATGCTGAAGATTCCGGGTTTTCCGGCGGGCCCGTCCCGGCACCATTTGGAGTTGGTGGAATATGTCCACCCCCGTGGGGTGAAAGCGGACGTACGGACGAATAATGTGGGGGCGCCACACTTGGCAATGGTGGTGGAGGATATCCATGTCGAATATGCGCGGCTGAGCGCCGCGGGGGTGCGGTTTCGGTCAGATCCGGTAGAGATCGTAGCGGGCGTTAATAAGGGAGGTTGGACGGTTTATTTTCTGGACCCGGACGATATTACGCTGGAGATCTCGCAGCCGCCGGCGGGACGGTTGGCGCTCTATGAGTAGTGGCAGGGCTTCCACGGCTCGTTTCGGAACCGGGTCAGGATGCCCCGGGCAGGCATGCCACAGGGTCAGAAAAACGTTTCATGGCAATGCGAGCTATGGTTAGGGATCGATGGCGACGCTCAAAGATGTAGCGAAGGTGGCAAACGTGAACCCCTCGACGGTTTCGAGGGTGCTACACGGGGGGAATGCCAACGTAAGTCTGGAGACCCGGGCGCGCATTATGCAGGCAGCGGAATCGCTGCAGTACAAGGCCAACGCGGCCGCACGGAGTCTACGAACTCGGATGAGCGGAGCGATTGGGCTTGTCATCCCGGATGTCGCAAATCCAACTTACGGACAAATCATCGAAGGGGCCGAACTGACGGCGCGAAAGCACGGGTTCAACGTCTTCCTGCTAAATGCCCACTCCCACCCGGACCTCTCCGTCTATTTCTCGATGATCGAGGAAGGGCGCGTTGATGGGCTGATCGTGGCGAATGCTCAACTGCATGACACTTTTGTCGCGCGGCTCGATCGGCAGCGCGTTCCGTACATCTTGGTCAATCGGCGTACGATTGGGAATGCGCCGTACGTGGTGGCAGACGATGCGGCGGCGGCGCGGCTTGAAATCAATCATTTAATTGAGTTGGGACATCGAAAAATCGGCTATTTATCCGGCCCCCTCCATTTCGACACCGCGGTAACTCGTTTGTCCGGGGCACGTCACGCGTTTGAGGCGGCCGGTCTCGATTCCTGCGAGGACCTGCCTGTCGTCGAGTGCGATTATTCAGGCGAAGGGGTGGCGGAAGGAGTCCGCGGATTAATTTCGATGCGACCAGATTTAACCGCGGTTGCCGGCGCAAATTTTCTGATTACTATGGCGGCAGTGAAAGCCCTGCGATCGATGGGGAAAAGAATTCCGGAGGATATTTCGGTGATCGGACAAGACGAAACTCCGATCGCGGAGTTGTGCGTTCCGGGAATTACGACGGTGAAGACGCAGCTTGGACTGATTGGGAGCCGGGCGGCGGAATTACTGATCGGCCGCTTAAAGGGTCAGGAGATTCAGAGCGAAGTACTTTCAGATCCGCCCCCGCATATCATTTGCCGGGAGTCGACGGGGCCGCCCAGGGCGGATTAGTTTACTTCTTCGGTATTGGTTTTCACTAATCGCGATTGTCGTGGATCATTGCGTTGCCTACCGTTGTTCCTTGAATTGGCGGAAGGGCGGGGTCAAAGGAAACGATTATCCAGCCGTCGCACACCATCGCTTCTAGGGCAACGAAAGTCTCTTGAATAATCGAACTGGTTTGCTCCGCAGAGAGGCCAGCGCGGGCCGTATTTTCCCCGATGGAATTTAGAAGTTTCGCGGAAGTGGTGCCAGTTTCCGTCGCCTTAATAAGGGCGCCGTAGACACCGAAATCCGGCAGGGATTTTCCGTCTCGGTGGTAAGTTCGGTGGCGATAAATACGGCCGTTGTCCAAACGGGCGCCCCAATGTTTTTCAGAATTTTCGAGATTTAATTGAAAAGTGTTATTCCCTTCGATTTCATAGTGCGGTTTGGTTGAAAGGAAGCGGCTGGCCATCAGTTTTACGGCGCCAAGGGTGAAACTACCGACTTCAGTTCCGATACGATCGGCGTCTATAAATCCTCCGGTGCCAAGCCACTGCCAAGCGGCTTCCGGGGTGAGATCTAGACCGGCGTCGCGAGCGATGGCTTGAGTTTCGACTTGGAGGTCACGGAAATACCCGTTAGCCGAATACCAAAAGTCGGCAAACCGGATGTGGCGGCCAATCTTCGTTCGGTTGCCTTCGTCGTACCATTCGCGAAGCCATTTCGCATCGTAGTCGTAGCGGTCACCAGCAAGAATGGCATAGGCGACATCCCGGGCTCCGAGGTGGGCGAGGGTCATGCCGGCGGAGAGGATCGGATCGGCAAACCCCGCGCTCTCGCCAGCCAACCACCAGTTCTCGCCGGCGAGGCGGTCGGAGAGGAAGGACCAGTCTTTGGTGGTCGTCAGCTTCCCTTCCGAAGAGGCGCTCTTTAGGAGCCGGGCCACCACCGGATCGCTTTCGATCGCTTCGCGGTAAAGCTCTTCTGGCCGCTTTCCGCTGGATTTGTAGTAAGCGGCGGGGACGACTAAGCCGATACTGGTGCGGGTCGGGCCGAGCGGGATGAACCAGATCCAGCCGTAGCCAAGGGAGAGGATCTGGATTCGGGTACCTCCGACGCCGATCTTGACCGCCCAATCGGCGTTTTGCCAGTAGTCCCAGATGGCGATATTTTGGAGGGAGGTGGGGCTGCTGGTCTCAACCCCCATTGCCCGGCGGAGGACGCCGGTGTGTCCGGAGGCATCGACGTAGTGGCGGGCCCGGAGCTCCGAACCGTCGTCCAGGACGAGGCCCTCGACGCGGTCGCCTTCACGGAGGACTTGGCGAACCGTGGTGGGTTGAAGGATTTCGGCGCCAAGACCTTTCGCATGATCGAGGAGGATCTTGTCGAAGATAGCGCGGTCGACCTGAAAGGCGGTCTCGGTACGCTGGCCTTCGTAGCGAGCGGGACGCAGAGCGTCGCGGAATTCACCGTTGGGAAGGAATTCGAAGTCCCAAAGATCGTCAGATTGGCCCCATCGATAGGTAGCGCCAATCTTCACCGGGAAGCCTGCGGCTTCGACCTTGTCCCAGACGCCCATTTCATTGAGCACCTTGCCGATCGCGGGAAGTTGACTTTCGCCAACGTGGTCGCGTGGAAAGGCCTCGCGCTCAACGATGATGACGTTGAGGCGGGGATTGTATTTGAGGAGGAGGCTGGCGCAGGTGGTCCCCGCGGGTCCTCCACCGATGATCGCGACGTCGACGATCTGGTTCATTTTCCAAAGCTCTGTGTGGAGTGCGCCAATTTATTGGCGCTTTGGTCAGACAATTTATTGGCGTGATCGCTACTTGAGTAGCAGCCACGGAGATAAATCTCCTTCTGGTAAGAGCGCTAATAAATTTGCGCACTCCACACGCTTTTCCCTAGCCGCCGGTGGCTCCGGGGGTGGGCATCTGAGCGCCCGGGGTGCCGGGAGCAGCGCTGGGGGAGCCAGCGGGACGAGTGCCGGATGCACCCCGATTCGGATCGGCAATTCCGGGGGCGGTGGAGGTGTTGGGGGCGGGGGGCGGCTTGAGGCCGCCCTCGGTCGCGCTGTCACCCGACGAGCATCCGATAACGAGGCACCCGAGGGCGAGGAGAAGCAGTGTTCGCATTGTTGATCGAGCCTTTCTTGAGCCTATTTGAACCTAAATTTCAGGCCAAACGGAGCAGCCGTTCCCGGCATTAAAACCAATATACACGGATGGGGCAATCGATTTCCTTGTTTTTCGTGATAGAATGGACGCGTGTACAAAGCACGCGGAAATCCTCGCAGCGGAGGACGGCCGACCCGGAACGACGTCGCGAAGCATGCGAATATCTCCGGGGCGACGGTGTCGCGCGTGCTGAGCGGAAGGCTCGATGTCCAGATCGCGCCCGAGACCCGTGCCCGCGTTTTAGAGGCAGCGGCGGAACTCGGCTATCACCCGAATCTCGCCGCCCGGGCACTGGTAACTGGGCGCACCGGACTCGTTGGCTTCTGGATGGATCTCCGTTATTCCCGCTATCGCGGCCACGTGCTTGACCAGATGCGAGAACTAGTCGGCGCGACCGATTTGGCGCTTGCGGTGATGGACGTGGACGACGAATACCGGGTCGACCGGTCGTTCGATCGCGCCCTCGGAGTGCCGGTCGACGGAATCATTGCCTTCGACAACTCCATCTCGGTTGAGACCTTCGGACGCGAGCATGACCGGCTTGCCCCGAAGAAGCCGTTCGTCAGCATGGGCGCCTATTGGTCGAAGGAACAGAGCTTTGTCGGCATCAACCTGAAAGCAGGAGCCGAGGCGGCGATGGATCATCTCCTCGCAACCGGGCGACGCCGCATCGTGTACATGGCGCCGTTCAATTCAGGGCTTGATTCCTCTGGTCCACGATTCGAGGCGTACGAAGAACGGATGAAGGCGGCCGGTCATGCGACGGCCACGGTTTTGGTGGAGCGCGTGAGTTTTCAGGCAATCAAAGATGCCTTGGCAGACTATATCGCTTCGAATCCGAAACCGGATGCGATCCTTTGTATGAACGACGATCTGGCGATCGTCTCGACCTACGTCCTCCCGGCCCTCGGCTTCCAGGTCGGACCCGACATTGCCCTCGTGGGATTCGATGGGATTGAGGAGGGTGAGCACAGCCCTTGCCCGATTACGACGGTCCGCCAGCCCATCGAAGAGATGTGCGTCACTGCGCTCGAATTCCTTCGGGCGCAGATGGACGACTCTTCCGCCCCCTTTCGCCAACGTATTTTGACCCCCGAACTCGTCATCCGCGAGTCGAGCCGACCCTAGCCTCGACTCATAGCCATCTCCTCAAAGAAGAGAAATCATGAACCGAAAAGCATTTACTCTCATCGAACTCCTCGTCGTAATCGCGATCATCGCGATTCTGGCGGCTATCCTCTTCCCGGTTTTCGCCCAGGCTAAGGCTGCGGCGAAGCGCACTTCCGACCTCTCCAACGTAAAGAACATCGCCCTGGGCATGTTCATCTACTCGGGTGACTCCGACGACACCGCCCCCTGCGTCTTCCTTGGCGACTGGAACGATGCCGGTGGAAACCGCTACAAGATGCTGGAATGGAAGGACCTCGTCCTCCCGTACATCAAGAACGGCGGTACCTATCCGAAGAACGACGGCACGCCGAACACCAAGGCGGAGCGCGGCAATAACGGCGGTATCTTCGCGTCGCCGACCTACGACGGCCTTTGGAACACGAACGACACCCCGAACGGCATCGGCGGCGACGGCACGGGCCGCTTCCCTCGCTCTTATGCGCTCAACGTGGACGCAGGCAAGAACGAAGGCATCGGCAACTCGGCGCACGACGGCGGCGCTCGGGACGGCATCTTCCCTTGGCTGGAAGATAAGAACCAGGGCAACGTTGGCGGCAGCGGCAACTTGACCGGCCTCGAGAATCCGGCAGGCACGATAATGATCGTCGGCACGCGTCTTCCCTACGCCCATATGCAGGGCTCGTACATCGTCTACGGCTGCGATGCCGGCTGGTGCGGTGAGGCGGGCTGGAGCAGCGGCACGACCTGGCTCCGCGGCGTGGGCAACGGTCTCCTGAACAACGGTTACTTTGACGGTCACGCCAAGGCAGTCAAGGGCATGCAGGCGATCTCTCGTGACGAGTTCGACTACTTCAAGTCCCCGGGCTACACCCAGGACAACTACCCGGGCATGAAGCAGACCTTGCAATACATGTCTGGCATTCCGGAGTGGAACGGCAAGAAGTAGGGAAAGGGAATAAGAAATAAGTAAAGAGGGGAGAGCCATCGAGGTGGCTCTTCCCTCTTCCCTCTTCCCTCTTCCCTCTTCCCTCTTCCCTCGCCGAGTAGTATCCGGGTATGCCGACGCGTGAGAATCCAGTGAGCGATCCTGGACTGGGGAGTCTGATCGATGAGTTTGTGGCGGACCGAGGCGCGGTTGAACGACGACACCGACTGAGCCGCTCGGCTTCTCGGCAAGGGCGGATGACGCAACTGCTGGAGGAGTGGCAGGCCAGGGTGGCAGCGATTCCGACGGAGGGTCTGGGCGCTGAAGGTCAGATCGATCTTACGTTGCTGCAAAACCATCTGGCGTATTCCGTTCGGCTAGCTGAGCGGAGCGTGGAGGAGACTCGGCGACTGGAAGCTGTGGTGCCTTTCGGGGCTCAGATCATCGCGCTCGCAGAATCCCAAGCGGCAATAGAGCCGATCGACCCGGCGGCGACGGGAGCCGCTTTGGACAAATTAGCGGAGGAAGTTGTAGCGACAGAACCGATCCTCGACGATGCGCCGGCCGCGGCTTGGCTGACCGAGCTGAGGGAGGCGATGGAGCGGTGGAAGGCATTCTATGTCGGCTACGATCCGGAGCTCGACTGGTGGATCCGAGAGCCGCTGGGGCGGGTTTTCGCTTCGCTGAAATCACTGCGCGAAGCCACGGAGGAAGCGGCGAAGAACTCCACCTCCATCCCCGGGCGCGCGATCGGACGAGCGGCGCTCGAGGAGGATATCGCCTTTGAAATGCTGCCCTACTCGCCGGAGGAACTGATCGCGGTTGGAGATCGGGAGTATTCCTGGTGCCTGGAAGAGATGCGGAAAGCGTCGTCCGAACTCGGTTTTGGCGACGATTGGAAGGCAGCCCTTGAAAGCGTTAAGGAGACCTATCTCACGCCCGGAAAACAGCCCGCGATGGTAAAGGGGCTTGCTTTAGAAGCCGCCGAGTACGTCAAGGATCTCGTCACCGTTCCCAAGTTGGCGAAAGAGGTTTGGGGGATGGAGATGATGGCGGCGGAGCGACAAAAGGTCAATCCGTTCTTCCTCGGAGGTGAAAACATCATCGTCTCTTATCCAACAGACACGATGACCCAGTCAGAGAAACGGATGAGCATGCGGGGCAACAACCCCAATTTCTCCCGCGCGACGGTTCAACACGAGTTGATCCCCGGCCACCACCTCCAGATGTATATGACCGAGCGGTACCGGAAGTACCGGCAACTTTTCTCGACGCCTTTCTGGATCGAAGGCTGGACCTTGTATTGGGAGCTACTCCTGTGGGAGTTAGGGTTCCCTAGAACACCGGAAGAGAGGATCGGGATGCTGTTTTGGCGGATGCACCGATGCGTGAGGATCTCGTTTTCCATCCGTTTCCACTTGGGCGAGTTGACCACGTCGGAGTGCGTGGACATCCTCGTCGACCGAGTGGGCCACGAGCGGGCGAACGCGGAAGGAGAGGTTCGGCGGTCGTTCAACGGGCTGTACC
>OUNM010175490.1_pt1 | contig 26465 bp, 23 predicted proteins | sample 1769961 | NCBI WGS metagenome assembly OUNM01 (sample SAMEA3914820, study PRJEB12502) | metagenome | biome: forest; material: soil | place: USA | collected 2012-03-12 | depth 0.3 m | reverse complement strand
TTCTGGGGCAGGGTTCAGGCCAGCCCAGACAATCTCGCCAATTCCCTCGGCGGCCTCGCGTGCACGCGTGATCGCCGTCTCTGGATGAGTGAGCGCGTCGATCGCCCCCTCAGCCAGCTCCACGCCCGCCTTCACAGCTCCCCGCACGCCGGCTGCGAGCAGCTCGGCTGCATTCGGTTCGCGGTGCGGCTGCCACGGCTTGCCTGAGTGTTTGATCGGCGGCGCGTCCGGCGAGAGGTCGAACAGCACAGTCGCCAGATCAACGCCTGCGATCCCGTCGATCAAGGAGTGGTGCGTCTTTGTGATCAGGGCGAAGCGATCGTCCTCGAGACCCTCGATCAGCCACATCTCCCACAGGGGCTTCGAGCGATCGAGCTGCTGAGAGAAGATCCGCGCCGTCAGCCCGCAGAGCTGCTCCCAGCCGCCTGGAGTAGGCAGCGCGGTGTGTCTGATGTGGTACTCGAGATTGAAGCTCGGGTCGTCGATCCACACCGGTCGGCCGCTGTCGAGTGCCGTGGAGGCGAGCTTGTGCCGGTAGCGAGGAACCAGATGCAGGCGCCTGCGGATCTGCTCGAGAAATTCGGCCATGCTCGGCGGCGGGCCTTCTACGATCGTCAAGCCGCCGATGTGCATGTGCGAGTGAGCGCCCTCCTGATGCAGGAAAGAGGCGTCTACCGGTGTCAACCTGTCGAGGTGGCGCTGGGACACGAGCGCCTAGCGTACCTGGGTGGGCCCTACAATGGCAATCGTGCCCAAGACCGTTCAAAAGCTGCTGCTCGCAGCGCCGCGTGGATACTGCGCCGGCGTCGATCGCGCCGTCCAAACGGTCGAACGAGCGCTCGAGATTCACGGCGCACCTGTGTACGTGCGCAAGGAGATCGTGCACAACAAGCACGTCGTCGAACAGCTGCGCGAGCGCGGCGCGATCTTCGTCGAGCAGGAGACCGAAGTGCCTGAGGGCGCCGTCTGCGTGTTCTCTGCGCACGGCGTCGCGCCGAGTGTGCGCGAGGGTGCGAAGGCACGCAGGCTCGAGACGATCGACGCGACGTGCCCGCTCGTGACGAAGGTGCATCGCGAGGCCGTTCGCTTCGCCGAGCAGGGCTACACGATCGTGCTCGTCGGCCACGACGGGCACGAGGAGGTCGAAGGCACGATGGGCGAGGCGCCTGAGCGAATCGTGCTCGTGCAGGACGAGCAGGACGTCGAGACGCTCGAGATCGAGGATCCTGAGCGCGTTGCCTACATCACCCAGACGACGCTTGCTGTCGATGAAACGACAGCGATCCTTGCGCGCTTGCGCGAGCGGTTTCCGAAGATCGTTGGTCCGCGCACAGATGACATCTGTTACGCCACGACCAACCGACAAGCGGCCGTCAAGCAGATGGCAAAAGAGTGCGAACTGCTGCTCGTGATCGGTTCGCGCAACTCGTCGAACTCCGTCCGGCTCGTCGAGGTCGCGCGCGACTGCGGTACCGCGTCGCACCTGATCGATCGAGCTGCCGAGGTCCGCGAGGAGTGGCTCGACGGCCCACGCGTCGTCGGCATCTCCTCGGGCGCGAGCGCGCCTGAGAACCTCGTGCAGGAACTCGTTCAGATGTTCCGCGACCGCGGTGTCAGCGACATCTCCGAGTTCCACGTGATCAAGGAGGACGTTCGCTTCATGCTGCCGAAGACGATTCGCGAGGCCGCCACAGTCGGCGAGTCCAACTGAATCGTCAAGCTAACCAATGGAGGACAAAGATGATCGTGTCTGTGCTTATCCGCCGCCTGCGCGAGGGCAGGACATATGCGGATTTCCGCACGGCATGGTTGCCAGACAAGGGGTTCGGCATCCCGACGCGCGTCGTCAGTGCAGTTGGGCTTGAAGACCCGCAGGAGGTTGTGACGATTGGCTTCAGCGATCTCGACCCGGCGGATATCGATGCGTTCCTCGAGCGGGTCGGACCGCAGGAGCAGGCGCGTCACGAGCGCTTGGCAGAGGTGATCGAGCCAAATGGCACTCGCGGCTACTACGTGCAGGTCGCCGACGATGACCTGACCAATGAGCCGCCAACCGCTTAACTGCGGCTGGGCGCACAGCAGATACCGCACGAGGCTTCTCGATGCGCACACTGGTTCTCTCAGATCTGCACCTTGGGAGCGTTTCACGCTCTGATTTGCTGCGCCGCGCAGAGTTGCGTGCGCCGCTGCTCGAACTCGCTGCAGAGGTCGACCGCGTGGTGTTGCTCGGCGACGTGCTCGAGCTGCGTCATGGCCCGCCGCGCGACGCGCTCGTCGCAGCAAGGCCGTTCTTCGAGGAGCTCGGGGGCGTCCTTCATGGCAAGGAGCTCGTACTCGTCGCAGGCAACCACGACCATGCGTTGATTGAGCCGTGGTTGTCGCAGCGAGCTGAGTCGCCAGAGCCGCTGCCGCTCGACCTCGAGCAGCTGATCGAGCCAGCTGACGCCTCGCCGACAGTCGCGCGTCTTGCGGAGTGGGCTGCGCCCACGCACGTGCGCTTCGCCTACCCAGGTCTCTGGCTGCGTCCAGACGTCTACGCGATGCATGGGCACTACCTCGACTGCCACCTCACAGTGCCCACGCTCGAGCGCCTCAGCGTTGGCGCCATGAGCCGGTTGATGCGACGCCCAGCAAGCTTGTTTGAGCGGGTCGATGACTACGAGGCGGTCACGGCGCCGATGTACGCGTGGCGGCACGCCGTCGCGCGCGACTCACCGACTGGCGATGCGCTCAACGGCATGAGCACCGTACGCGCGTGGGGAGCGCTCAGTGGCAACGATGAGGCCGTGCCGGCATGGTCGCGCCGAAGCTTGCAGCGCTGGCTCGCTTCGCTTGGCCCGCGTCTGCGAACGCGAGCACTGGTGCTCGGCTTCCCGCTTGCTGTTGCAGCGCTGAACCGCGCCGGGCTTGGTCCGCTGAAGCCTGAGATCTCCTCCGTCGAGCTGCGCAGGGCAGGGCTGCGTGCGATGTCAGAGGTTGCTGCGCGCGTGGGGCTCGGCGATGCCTACGTGATCTTCGGTCACACCCACCGCGCCGGGCCGCTACCGGGCGATGACGCGGACGAGTGGGGGCCACCACCGCACGGCACGCAGACGGGAGCTGCGCGCCTCCTCAACGTTGGCTGCTGGACCTACGACTCGATCTTCCTGACCGATACGCCAGGCGAGAGTCCCTACTGGCCCGGAACATGTGCGATCGTCGAGGACGGGGGACCGCCTGAGCTGCTGCGACTGCTGGTCGATCGTACACACGCCGAGCTGGATCCTCGTGCTGCGGCCAAGCAGCAGGCGTCGCGCGCCGAAGCTCGCGTGTGAGCGTACGGCTTTAGGCCTGCCCGGCGAGGCGGCTCATCATCGCGCGTGCCGCTTCGATTGCGAGCCCGCGGTCATAGGTCGTCGTGAACTCGAAGCGGCGGTCCATGTCAGGGCCGTCGTCGCCCAGCTCGCGAGCCACGAATGCGACAGAGAAGTGAGGCGAGATCACGGTCACGTCCCACTCGCCGCGCAGCGGGTCGGTGACGTCGAGCGAGACTCCGCGCACCATCGGGGCGGGGTGCTTTGACAGGCCGACACCCAGGGCTCCGACGAGCGCAGCCCCCTCCCCGAGCTGTCGATAGCGTGCCGCAGTTGCCGGCGTAAAGAAGCGCGCCTCCTGGAAGGTGCTGAGCACGACCGTCGCAGCGCCGAGCGAGGGGACGTTCGCCTCGATCTGGTGGCTGAGCGCGAGCAGCAAGCGCTTGGTGCCAACCCGTACCTCGCGCTTGTCTGTAACGACCTCAAATGGGCTGCGCGATTGGAGGCCAAGCGTTCTGTTCAGCTGGGGAGTCAGTTGCCGTGCGCGATCCTGCGCTTGCTCCAACCTTCCCGGACGGCCAAAGAGCCATCCCTGGCCGTAACGCGCGCCCATCGCCAGCGCAGTTCGTCGGTGCTCCTCGGTCTCGATGCCCTCCGCGAGCACAAGTGCTCCAGTCCGCTCCGCTTCGGCGCTCACCGCGTGCACAACCTCCGCAATCTGCGGAGAGGGTTTCTCCTGCACGAGACGGAGATCGAGCTTGATCACGTCAGGCGCGAGGTACGGCATCAGCGCAAGTGACCGCGTATCGGCGCCAACGTCATCGAGCGCGATGCCGACGCCGCGTCTGCGCATACGCTGTACGGCCTGCAGCAAATGGCTCGGGCGATCCGTCAGCGAGCGCTCAGTGAACTCGGCGAAGACTGGCGCGTGCTCGAGCACGGCCTCGAGTAGCTCGATCACGTCAGGCGGCGGCTCCGAACCCAAAAACCGCGGCTCCCGGTTTACGAACAGCGCGCTACCTCTCAAGTCTGCGTCGAGCGCTCCGCGAAAAGCGGCGCGCGCGCACTCCCACTCGAGCTCCCACTCGACTCCCGATCTGCGGGCGGCGGCGAACAGAGCAGCCGGACTCTCGAGCTTGCCGCCCAGCGGCCCGCGGGCGAGCGACTCGTAGCCGATCACCTTGCCCGTGGAGAGGTCCACGAGTGGCTGAAAAACGGCACGGACAGACTCTCCGCCGAGCAGGTCAGCCAGCGGGTCATCGGCGCGCGTTCGCACTGACGCCGTCGTCGCCATATGGACCCATCGACCTCGAGTAGGCCTGGGTAAAGCGAAGCGGACCATTGTTTGGGCGCTGCTCCAGCCACGCGCAGCTGCCGGTTCTGCTCAGCGTTGAGGACTCGCGACGCCAGGCGTGAAGCACGTCGCCAAGCACTGCACCCCAGCGCCCGATTCCAGCTCGAGCACGCTCTCGACGTGGTGTTCGTGCTCGATCAGCGGGTAGGCGCCTGGCGCTGAGATGTGCAGCTCTGAGCCGCCGTTTGCGCTGCCGCCGTTGATCCGCACTTCGCCCGTCCCAGCGAGCACCGCCCATACGCCGCCAGCCTCGTACGGCCCGCAGTACGCACCAGTCTGCTCCGGCGTTGGCGCTGCAAGTGCCGCGCCCGGCGCGTCCTCTGGGCGCAGCGGCGACAGTGGCTCGAGCTCGACATCCAGCAACTCAGCAATCGCGCGCTCTGTCTCCTCGTAGCCGCCCTCGCCGAAGTGGTACTCGAACAGCCGCGCGTGTCCATCGAACAGATAGCGCGCCGGCCAGCCTTCGTTCTCGTACTCCTGCCACAGCTCCATCTCCGAATCGATCAGCACCGGATGCTCGATACCCAGGCGCGTGACCGCCTCGCGGACCGCCTCCTCGCCGCGTGAGATCTCAAAGCCTGGACAGTGCACGCCGACGATACGCAGACCCTCGTCCGCATAGCGCTCGTGCCACGCCTTCACGTACGGGAGCGTCCGCATCGAGTGCGGTCTGCAGAAGTCCCAGAACTCGACAAGCAGTGGCCGTCCCTGCTGGATGATGCTCACCTGCCCGCCGGCAGGAGTGTTCAGCCACGGCAGATTGCGCGGGAACAGCGGTGCTGCGATCGTGGCAACGGGCGCTCTCGTCATCGAGCAATCACGCCGATCTGGGCGTCGAGGGCCAAGGCTGCCAAGGACGCACCGAACGTGGCGTGCGGTAGCACGCGAGTGAGGGAGGACGCCGGCAGACGCCGATCATCGGCGTCCAGATCAGCCAATGCTGCCGACCATCTCCAACTGGATTAGGCGGTTCAGCTCGACTGCGTACTCCATCGGCAGCTCCTTCGTCACAGGCTCGATGAAGCCGTTGACGATCATCGCCGCCGCCTCGTCCTCGGTGAAGCCGCGCGAGCCCATGTAGAAGAGCTGGTCGTCGGAGATGCGCCCGACCGTCGCCTCGTGGGCGACCGTCACGTGCGGGTTCTGGATCTGGATGTCAGGCCACGTGTCAGAGCGCGATTCGCCGTCCATCATCAGCCCGTCGCACTGCACGCGAGCTTTTGAGCCAGCCGCATTCGAGCTCATCTTCACCAGGCCGCGGTAGCCCATGATGCCGCCATCCTTCGAGATCGACTTGGCGAGGATGTTCGACGTCGTGTTCGGCGCGTGGTGCAGAACCTTCGCGCCTGTGTCCTTGTGTACGCCTTTGCCCGCCACGCCGACGTTCAGGTGGTCGGCGCGCGCACCCTCGCCCATCAGGTAGGAGCCTGGGTAGAGCATCACGTACTTCGCGCCCATCGAGCCACCGACCCACTCGACCGTGCCCTCTGCATCGACGATCGCGCGCTTCGTGTTCAGGTTGTAGACGTCCTTCGACCAGTTCTGCACCGTCGTGTAGCGCGCCTTGGCGCCCTCGTGAACAAAGATCTCGACGACCGCCGAGTGCATCGAGTTGACCGAGTACGTCTGCGCCGTGCAGCCCTCGATGTAGTTCACCTCAGAGCCCTCGTCCGCGACGATCAGCGTGTGCTCGAACGTGCCCTCGCCCGCGCCCTCCATGCGGAAGTACGCCTGCAGCGGCAGGTCGACCTTGACGCCCTTTGGCACGTACAGGAATGAGCCTCCCGACCAGACCGCGCCGTGCAGCGCCGAGAACTTGTTGTCCTGCGGCGGCACACATTTGTTCATGAAGTACTTCTGCACCAGCTCCGGGTAGTCGCTGATCGCTGTGTCCATCGAGCAGAACAGGATTCCCAGCTTCGCGTACTCCTCCTTCAGGCCCTCATAGACCGGCTCCTGGCGCCAGACGCCGACGACGCCGGCGAGGTGCTCGCGCTCCGCCTGGGGGATGCCGAGGTCCTCGTACGTCTGCTTCATCTCCTCTGGGACTTCGTCCCAGTTGTTGAAGCGCCCGGCCGTCGGCGGGGAGTAGAGGACGAGCTCATCGAGGTTCAGACCACCCAGGTCCGGGCCCCAGTTCGGCATCGGCTTGCGTTCGAAGATCTCCAGCGACTTCAGCCTTTTCTCGGCCATCCAGTCGGGCTCACCCTTGATCTTCGACAGCTCGCTGACGACCTCGCGCGAGATGCCTTGACGGGCGAGCAGTTGGCCCTGCTCGTCCTCAATGATTGGGCTGGGCTTCGTGATCTTCGTGCTCGTGCGATCAAGCGTTGCCATAAGGCTCCTTACCGGGGGGCTTTCAAGTCCGTTTGCGCACTGGCTGCGGTCTTCGCGGCGAATCCTGTGCGCTGGAGTAGGAATTGTATCGCGAGGCTCGGGCTCTACTCGGGCCACGAGCCGTCGCCCGTCACCGCGCCACGCACCGCCTTCAGATTCAGCAGCGCGCACTTGCGTCGCGTCGCCGAGACAGGGATGCCAAGCAGCTCGATCATCCAGTCAGCGTCGAGCTCGCCGACCTCCGAGAGCTCCTTGCCGATCAGCTCCTCTGAAGCGATCGACGCCGACGCCTGCGAGATTGCACAGCCGTGCCCGTGGAAGCGCAGGTCCTCGATCCGCCCGTCCTTGACACGGATGTGCACACCCAGCTCGTCGCCGCAAAGCGGATTGTGCTCGAGCGCCTCGAGATCGTGCGGGTCGAGCTCACCGAAGTTCTGCGGTCGCTTGTAGTGCTCGAGGATGTAGTCACGGTAGAGGTCGTCCATCACAGCCCGAATATCTCGCGTCCAGCCTGCAAAGTCGCGACGAGCGCGTCGATGTCTGCCGCCGTGTTGTAGACACCCACCGAGGCACGTGCTGTCGCACCCACGCCGAGGCAGCGCATCAGCGGCTGCGCGCAGTGGTGACCCGCGCGGATGCAAACGCCGCCGCGGTCCGCCAGCTCGGCGATGTCGTGCGGGTGGATGCCCTCGATCGTGAACGACGCCAGGCCGCCGCGGCGCTCAGCCTCCGGCGGGCCGACCACTCGCAGACCTGGCACCTCGCCAAGGCGCTGCAGCATGTAAGCCGTCAGCGAGCGCTCGTGCTCGCGCACGCGATCCATGCCGAGCGCCGACAGGTAGTCGACCGCTGCCCCCAGGCCGACCGCCTCAGCGATCGGCGGCGTGCCTGCCTCGAACTTGTACGGCAGCTCGTTCCACGTGACCGACTGGAAGTCGACCGACGCGATCATGTCGCCGCCCGTGAGGAACGGTTCCATCGCGTCGAGCAGCTCTGCGCGCCCGTGCAGCACGCCGACGCCCGTCGGCCCGACCGCCTTGTGGCCCGTCCATGCGTAGAAGTCCGCTCCCAGTGCGCCGATGTCGACTGGCAGTTGCGGCACTGCCTGCGCACCGTCCACGAGCGTGACCGCACCCGCAGCCCGCGCCCGTGCCGTCATCTCAGCGACTGGGTTGATCGTGCCGAGCACGTTCGAGACGTGCGCAAGAGCGAGCAGCTTGACGTCGCCGCGCGCCAGCTCCGCGTCGAGTTGCGCCAGCGAGAGCTCGCCGCGCTCGTCGACCTCCAAGTAGCGCAGCTCAGCGCCGCGCTCGCGGCACAGAACCTGCCACGGAACGAGGTTTGCGTGGTGCTCCATCTGCGTGATCAGCACCGCATCGCCCGAGCCGACGTTGACGCGGCCCCACGAGTACGCGACGAGGTTGATCGCCTCCGTGACGTTCTTGCAGAAGATCGTCGTGCGCAGGTCGGCCCCCACGAATGCCGCCACGCGCTTGCGTGCGTCGTCGTACGCCGCGTCTGCCTCCTGCGCGAGCGCGTACACGCCGCGGTGCACGTTCGCGTTGTGGCTGCGCAGGTGCTCAGCCTGCGCCTCGATCACCGCACGCGGCTTCTGCGCCGTCGCCCCCGAGTCGAGATAGATCAGCTCGCGCCCGCCCGGACGGCGCTCGAAGATCGGGAAGTCAGCCCTTACGTCAAGCGCTGACTCAGCGACTGGTGGCATACGCCTCGATGTCCTCGCGCGCTGCAGCCAGCTTGTCCGTCACCTTCGCCCGCACCACCTCTTCCAGCGGCTCGTCTTCGAGCTGCGAGATCAGCGGCTCGAAGAATCCCTCGACGATCACGCGCACCGCAGCCGCGCGGTCGAGGCCGCGTGTCTGCATGTAGAAGATCGCCGTCTCGTCGAGCTCGCCCACCGTGCCGCCGTGCGACGCCGAGACGTCGTCCGAGGAGACGAGCACCGACGGGATCGCGTCGACGCGCGCTTTCGGCGAGAGCATCATCGAGTGGATCTGCAAGTACGTGTGCGTTTGCTGTGCGCCCGGGTCGATCTGGATCAGCCCCTCGAAGCTCGCGCGGCTCTCGCCGGTGGCTGCGCCGCGCCAGTGCACGTCGCCGCCCGACGGCCCTGTCTCGTGCAAGTCGACAGCGAACACGTCCAGGTGCTCGCGCTCCTCCGTGAAGAACAGACCACGGAAGGCCATGTCGCCGCCCGCCTCCGAGACCGCCAGCTCCAGGTGCTGACGAACGAGATGACCGCCGAGCAATGCCGGCAGCCAGTGGCAGTACGCGTCGCGGCCGACGCCGACGAAGCGCGTCGAGACGTCATACACCTCGCCAGAGCCCCAGTCTTGGACCTGCGCCAGGCGGCAGCGCGCGCCGTCTTGCAAGTAGAGCTCGAAAGCGCCGGCGTGCAGGGCTTGCCCCTCGAAGTCCTCAGCCAAGTCGTACTCGTGCACGCGGAACTCGCTCGTCGGCGCGCCCACCACCAGCGTGCGTCCGTACTGCGCGACCCCTGGCTGCTCGATTGCGTAGACGATCTCGAACGGGTCCTCCACCTTCAGCCCTTGCGGCACGTACAGGAACGCGCCGCCGCTCCAGTAGGCAGCGTTCCCCGCCTCCAGCTTGTGGCGGTCGATCGTCAGACGCTTGCTGTACCACTGCGCCACCAGCTCCGGGTGGTCGCGGAAGGCGTCCTGCAGCGAGCAGAGGATCACGCCTTGCTCCGCGAGCTCCTGGTCCAGCTCCACGTGCACGACCGTCCCTGCGCTCTGCACGATCCGCCCTGCGCGCTTGCGTTCAGGGAGCGTGCGTGTCACTACATCCGGCACACTCTGCGGCTGCGGCGTCGGCTCATACGTCAACGCATCGAGCTCGACGTTCTGCAGACTCGTCGTCCAGAAGCCCGAGCGTCGCCAGACCGGCAGCTCGCTCGTCAGGAAGTGCGCCTTCGCCACCTCGCGCAGCTGCTCCAGCGTGCGGCCGTCGCCCGCGCCGGCGCCGTGCAGCGCCTCATACAGCGTCGCCTCGCGGTGGCGCCCCGGCTTCATCGGCGCCGATGTCGCGCCGTTGCCGTTGGCGTTCGTCGTGCCCACCTCAGACACCGCTGTCACCGGCGGCCACCGCGTCGAGCTCGCCGCCGAACTCGCGGCGGATTTCGTCATAGCCTTCGCGCTCGAGGCGCTCGACCAGCTCGACGCCGCCCTCCAGCACGATCTTGCCCTCGAGCAGGATGTGCACGAACTGCGGCTTCACGTAGTGGAGGATTCGCTGGTAATGCGTGATGATCAGCGCGCCCAGGCCCTGCTCGTCGTGCAGCTTCTGCACGCCCTCTGCGACCGTGCGCAGCGCGTCGATGTCGAGGCCAGAGTCCGTCTCGTCGAGGATCGCCACATCCGGCTGCAGCATCGCCATCTGCAGGATCTCTGCGCGCTTCTTCTCGCCTCCTGAGAAGCCGTCGTTGAGGTGGCGCGAGGTGAACGCGCGATCGACGTCGAGCAGCTCGATCGCGTGCTGGAGCTGGTTGCCGAACTCCTTCACCCTGATCGGCTCCTCACGCTTGGCGTTGATCGCCATGCGCAGGAAGTTCGCCACCGACACACCAGGGATCGAGACCGGATACTGGAACGCCAGGAACAAGCCGGCCTTCGCGCGATCGTGTGGCTCAGCCTCCGTGATGTCCTCGCCCTTGAACGTGATCGTGCCCTGCGTTATTTCGTACGTCGGGTGTCCCAGCAGCGTGCTCGCCAGCGTCGACTTGCCCGAGCCGTTCGGTCCCATCAGCGCGTGGATCTCGCCGCGCGAGATGTCCAGGTCGACGCCCTTGAGGATCTCGCGCTCCTCGATGCGCACGTGCAGGTCTCTGATCTCTAGGTCTGCCATGTTCGCTTTTCAGGCTCCAGTCGTGAGGGTTTGTGTTTGGGTGTCGATCCACGTGCCCGGCAGCATCGGGCCGTCCGCAAGCGTGGGGGAGAGGACGAGGTCAGCCAGCGTCGTCTGCTGCAGCGTGTCGACGATCGCGTAGCGCACCTTCGTCCACAGCAGCTTCGTCGGGCACACGTGGTCTGGGTCTGACTCGCGCGAGCAGACGATCTTCCCGTCCGAGGCTTCCGAGATGCACTCGATCGGCGCGATCGAGCCCTCCAGCGCCTCGACGACCTCTGCCATCGTGATCTCCACCGCAGAGCGCGCCAGCATGTAGCCGCCGCGCGAGCCGCGCTTGGAGTCGACAAGGCCCGCCTTGCGCAGGCGCGCTACGAGATGCTCGAGGTAGGCCAGCGGTAGGCCGTCGTGCTCCGCGATCTCCGCCAGCGGGATCGGATCCTCGCCAGCTCGTCGAGCCAGCTCGACCATCACGCGCACGCCGTACTCGGCCTTGGTTGAGAACATCATCTCTTCAATACCTACCTGCGCGCTAGGGTATCAACGCCCTGGATGGTCTCAGGTGTGGAATGGGTGCCTGGTCGACCTTGCCGGTAAGGGGTTGCCTCCGGTCCCGCGAGGGAGAAGGGCGAGGAAGTAGACCCGGGGCGTCCTACCAGCACACCCTCTACGACGCGTCATTCGTCGAGCAGCTTGTTCACGTCGTGCGAGAGCGCTTCAGGCGTCAGCTGTTCGAGCTGGAAGATCACCCGCTCGTGACCGTTGCGATCGATCACGACGACCGACGCCGAACGCGCGAAGGCAGCACGTCCAGCGCTCGCCGGCAGCACGCGGAAGGCGTGCCAGACCTTCTGCAGCTGCGCCTGCGTGCCAGTCAGCCAACGCACGCGATCGGTGAGCGACGTCTGGGCGAGGAAGCGCGCCACCCGCGCCGGCGTGTCCGCTTGGGGGTCTGCGCTGATCACGAACACCGGCACCACCTGTGGCAGTTCGTCGAGCGCCCCGCGGATCTGCTGGGCGATCACGGCACACGTCGCACCGCAGTTCGTAGACAGGAACGCGACCACGATGACCTGACCCGGATAGCTGCTCAGCGCAGCCGGCGCGCCGCGCTCGTCGCGCAGCGTGAAGGCCGGTGGCGTGATGCCCGGCGGCAGCGCAGCGCCGTCGAAGCCAGACGAGTTTGTCGTCGAGGACGATGATGGGCTCGAGACCGAGCTGTCCGAACTCTGCGAGGAGGAGCTGCCGCATCCAGCGCTCGTCGCGAGGAGCGTGATGGCTAGCGTTGCCAGCACCCAACGGAGCGAGCGCAGCGGGGGAGTCGCAGGCACGCTCTGAGCGTATTCCAAGGCCCTGCGAGGGCACTCCAGGGACTCAGGATGGCGCTCGATCAGCGCTATACTTTGTGAAGTCAATAAAACCCGACCGTGGTTTAGGAGTTTCAGATGAGTCCCTCTGGAGCAGAGCTTCTCCGCCAGATCAAGAGCCGCATCGAGGAGATCGATCCTTCCAAGGTGCACGAGCTCGTCGACGAGGGCGTCGCGATCATCGACGTGCGCGAGACCGAGGAGTTCGGCGCCGGACATCTGCCAGGCGCCAAGCACGTTCCCAAGAGCTATCTCGAGAGCCGGATCGAGGGCGTCGTGCCCGATCGCGATGCGCAGATCGTGCTCTACTGCCAGTCCGGCAACCGCTCCGCCTGGGCTGCACGCACGCTCGAAGAGGATCTTGGCTACACGAACGTCTCCTCGATGACAGGCGGCATCACGTTGTGGAAGGACCGCGGCTACGAGGTCGACGTCCCTCGCTCGCTCACCGCCGAACAGCGCGAGCGCTACTCGCGTCACATGCTCGTGCCAGAGATCGGCATCGAAGGCCAGCAGAAGCTGCTCGACGCGAAGGTGCTGCTGCTCGGTGCAGGTGGGCTCGGTTCTCCCACCGCGCTCTATCTCGCTGCAGCAGGCGTCGGCACGATCGGCATCGTCGACGACGACGTCGTCGACCTATCAAATCTTCAGCGACAGGTGATCCACGACACCGAGGGGATCGGCAAGCCAAAGGTCGACTCCGCCGAGGAGGCGATCCACGCGCTCAACCCCGACGTAAAGGTCGTCAAGTACCCCGTCAGGATCGACGCTTCGAACATCGTCGAGATCATCGAGGGCTACGACGTGATCGTCGATGGCGTCGACAACTTCCCTACGCGCTACCTGCTCAACGACGCGACTGTGCGTCTGAAGATTCCCGTCGTCTCCGCTTCGATCCTCGGCTTCGACGGGCAGCTGTCCGTGTTCAAGCCCTATGAGGGCCCCTGCTACCGCTGCCTGTTCCGTGAGCCGCCGCCCGCCGAGCTGGCTCCTTCGTGCGGCGCCAACGGCGTGCTCGGTGTGCTCCCCGGCACGATGGGCCTGCTGCAGGCGACCGAGGTCGTCAAGCTGATCGTCGGCATCGGCGACCCCGCCATCGGTCGCCTGCTGCTGTACGACGCGCTCGGCGCCACGCTCACCGAGGTCAAGGTTCACCGCGACCCCGAGTGCCCGATCTGCTCGCGCGACCCCGACGAGATCCGCGACGACGAGCTCGGCGTCTTTCCGGATTACGAGGCGTTCTGCGCTGCAGCCGGTTAGGCGCTAGGCTGGCGCGCTGAAGATGGCAACGATCAAGATCCCACCAGTGCTGCGTGCTTCCGTCGGCGGCGAGAAGGTCATCAGTGCCGACGGCGAGAACGTCGGCGACGTGCTCAAAGACCTCGCCGCCAACCACCCAGCCACGCAGGATCAGCTGTTCTCTGCCGACGGCGAGCTAAACCGCTACGTCAACGTCTACCTCAACGACGAGGACGTGCGTGTGCTCGACGGGCTCGACACCGCCGTCGGCGAGTCAGACACGTTGGTCATCCTGCCGGCGATGGCCGGCGGGGCCTTCTAGCTTTCTCCGGCTCGACTGACTGATCACGCCGCTGGCGAGACGCCTTCCCGTGCCGGCTGCGAGCGAGGATTGACTTCGCCGGCCCAGCGCATCAAGAACACGTCCGTGGCTTGCAAGTCGAGCGGCTTGGCGAACAGGAATCCCTGGCCGCTGTCGCAACACTCTCCCTGCAAGAGCGAGAGCTCCTGCGGCATCTCGATGCCCTCGGCCACAGTCTCGATCGATAGTGCCTTGCCGAGCTGCACGAGCGTGTGGATCAGCGCCTCGCCCTCCTTGTTGTCTTTCAGCCCAGCGATGAACGAGCGATCGATCTTCAGCGAGTCGACCGGGAACTTCTGCACATGGGTCAACGAGGAGTAGCCGGTGCCGAAGTCGTCGATCGCGATCCGCACGCCGAGCGCCTTGATCTCACTGAGCCTGCGAATCGTCTGCTCGGTGTCGCGCATCAGCGTCGTCTCAGTGATCTCAATCGTCAGCGCACATGGATCGAGCGTGCTCTGCTCCAACGCCTCTCGAACCTCCGTCACGAACTCGTCGCTGTCGAGCTGGCGCGCAGAGACGTTCACTGCGATCTCGATCGCACAACCTGCATCGCGCCATTTCGCGCCTTGGGCACACGCCTCGCGTAGGACCCAGGCGCCGATCTCCGTGATCAAACCCGTCTCCTCGAGCAGCGGGATGAACTCTTCCGGCTGCACGACGCCGCGCACAGGGTGCTCCCAGCGGATCAGCGCCTCGACTGCGCTAGGGCTCATGTCGTTGAGGTTGAAGATCGGCTGGTAGACGAGGAAGAACTCGTCATTCTGCAGTCCATCGCGCAGATCCATCTCGAGTTCCAGCCTGCTTTTGATCGCGCCCTGCATCTCCGACTCGAACGCGACGTAGCGATCCTTGCCGTTGCACTTGGCGCGATACATCGCAATGTCTGCATCGCGCAGCAGCTCATCTGCCGAGCCGCGCTCGCCGCCCGCCACGCCGATACTCGCTGTCACCTTCAACTGCGCTTCCGCCTCAGTGAGCGAGAACGGCGCGCTCAGTGCTTCCAACAAGCGCTCCGCGATCAGCTCAGGCCCCGCTTCGACTGAGATCTCCTCAGCGATCACGACGAACTCGTCGCCGCTGAGGCGCCCGAGCGTGTCCGGCTCGCGGACCGCGCTCTGAAGCCGCGCCGCGACAGCGCACAGCAGCTCGTCGCCCGCCCGGTGGCCCAGCGTGTCGTTGATCAGCTTGAAGTTGTCGAGGTCGATGAACACGACCGCCAGCGAGCTGCCGTACCGACGCGAGCGGGCTAGCAGCTGTTCCGTTCGGTCGAGAATCAGCTTGCGGTTGGGAAGCCCTGTCAGCACGTCGTGCGTCGCCAGGAACGTGAGCTCATCATCGGAGCGCTTGCGCTCCGTCTCGAACGACTCGCACATCCGCACGAGCGTCACGTTGAGGCTGCGCTGCAGCATCGCGATTGCGTGGGCGGTCACGGCTGCCGAGAGCCCGAGCTCCTGCGCCACGTCGCGCGCTACATCCGATGCCGCGTCAAACCAACGCAGACAGCGCTTGGTCACCTCGTTCAGCGGCGCGCGACGCTGGGCGGCGAGCTGTCCGAAGATGCACCACGACTCCTGACCGATGTCGCGCGCCACTTCGACGCCTTCGCCCGCCATCCACTTGGCGACCGCCAGCGTCGAGAGGACTCCGACCTGCGCAAAGCTCGCCTCGACAGCATCGTCGAGCACGACGCCCGATTGTGCCGTGCGCGTGCCCATCCCCGCGACCACCGCATCCGTGCGCTCCGTCAGCTTGTGCGCAATCAGACGAAGATCGGCCGAATGCTCGATTGGCGCTTCGTACTGTGTCTGCTGCTCGTCACTGCCTGCCTGCGTAACTGCCCCCGGAATTGACATGCACCAGTCCTCGTCCGATGCACCTCACTTGACAGAAAAACACCGTGCTGCGCACAACAAATGTTCGATAGACCGAACGCCTAGGCGTTAAATCCTTGGCAGCGGCGGGCTTTTGGCGGCTCGCACGACGACTCTCGGTGGGTCGAGCACGTTGGTCACCTGCCGGCGATGGCCGGCAAGCGCTGAGCGGGCGCGACGCGAACGCCGCGCCCGCTTTGCAGGGCGTGCTAGAAGCGCCTCTAGTAGTCCTTCTCCCGCACCGTCCGGTGGATGCCCGCCGCGTCGGTGAGGTGCATTTCGTACGCTCGTTCGAGCAGTGGCGCTTCGCGCAATTCGGTGATCGGTTCCTCGCGTTCGCCGGCTACCTGCAGTGATTCGTCGTTCATCAGCAGGTTTTCGCCGACCACTTCTTCGCTCGGCAGCGAGGTTGATGTTCCGGTGCCTTCCGTGTTTTCCGCGGTGACAACCACCTTGAAGGTGTGTCCGACGTCCACACTGGTGAGCTTGTAGAGGTTTTCCGCCCCGCCGCCTTTTTCTTCTCGTTCGGTCGGGGTGATGTTGACGCACGATTCCGTTTCCGTCATTTCTTCGTACGTGCACCGCTGCCACTGGAATTTGAACGTCAGCGGACGTTCGCCGCTCCAGTGGCCTTTGGAGGCGCTGAGCCTTTCCCCTTCTTCTGCTTCGCCTGAGATTTCAGGTGCTTCTTCGGCTTTGGGCAGACCTTCTTCTTCGATCGTGAGTTCTTCGCGTTCGGAGGCTTCAGACTGCAGCCTGCGGCGCGACACATGGTAGGTGAGTCGTTCCGCTTCGAAGTTCCACTGCAGCAGGAACGAGCCCGTCCCATGCGTGATCGAGACGACTGGCGGTGGGATCGGAGAGCCGTTTTCGAGCGTCACGAACATGAACGTCCTGCTCGTCGCGAGCGCTTCGACCGGCCCCGGCAGGCTCACTTTCGTCGGCGTCGAGAGATTCGTCGTTCCACCGTCGCCGTCTTGTGCGTACTTGTCCTGACCCCACGTGAAGAGCTGGCCGTGGCTGTCGACCAATGCGTTGTACTTGCCACCGACAGAGATCTCGGCGATCGGCAGTTTTTCGGAGCCGATCCCCCCAGGGGCGATGACCTGTGTCGCCGCCTTCACGCACGGCTGCCTGTTCGGTTCGTGTTTTTCTTCGTGTTCTTTTTCACGCTGTTCGTCTTTTTCGCCCGACGCGCATTCCTGGTTTGCGATTTCGAGCAGATCGCCTTCTTCGTACTTGCCCCAGCCGACGACTTCGCCGTTTTCGAGCAGTGCCAGCACGTGCGCTCCGCCCGCGTCGATCTTCACTACGCCGGTGAGGGTTTCTCCGTTGTTGCGCTTGACTTCCGTCGGTCGTACGTTGATGACCGGTTTTTTTTCGGTGTGAGTCGGGCTTTTCACGCCGCTGCCAATGCCGCCGTTGAGATTGCTTCCCCATGCCATCACGTGGCCGTTGCTGAGCAACGCGTAAGCGGCGCCGTCGCTGCCGGTTACCGCCGTCACGTTTTCCAGCGGTTCGCCGTTCGCCTTTCGCACGAGCCGCGGCACGGTGCTGCAGTATTCGAACCCGAGTTCCGAGTGGCATGTTTCGCGTTCTTTGCCCAGTTCCGGTTCGCCGATGCCGAGCTGGCCTTTCTCGTCGTCGCCCCACGCCATCAGCTCGCCGTTTTCGAGCAGTGCGAAGTTCGACCCGTCCACCGATTCGACCGCCACGACTTCCGGCAGCCCCTGTTCGGCGAGTGCCGCAGGAGTCAGTGCGCTCACCGTTTTCGCTAGGTCGAACGGTTCTTTCGTTTCATAGAAGTAGCCGCCCTTGCCGTTGCCCATGTCGCCGTAGTTGTTGCCTCCCCACGTCTTGACTACGCCGTTTTCGAGCAGCGCGATCGCATGGCCGTTGCCGGCCGACACCGAGTGCACGTTTTTGAGCGGCACGATTTCTTTGGAGCCGTTTTCTTCTTTGACGATCACGTGGCTGACTTCTTTGAGGACGCTCGGCTGTTCTTCGCCATCGCCCAGCTGTCCGTAGCTGTCGCCGCCCCAGGCTGCGATCGTGCCGTCTTCCAGGATCGCGTAGCCCGTCGTGCCGCCAGAGGCGATCGAGCGGATCCCTTCGACGCCTTCGACTGGCACGTGGTTCGGCTCATACCCCGCTTTCTCGCGGACGCCGAGGTTGTTCCAGAAGTCTTCGCCCCAGGCGATCGCCGCATTGCCGGCCGATGCGGTCACCGTCGCGCTGGCCGCAGTCCTCGACGTCGTTTCTCCGACGCCGTTCGTCGCCGTCACCGAGAAGCGGATCTGCTTGCCCACGTCTTCAGCGCCGAGCGTGTATTTGGACGCGCTCGAGATCGGTGTGCACGATTCGCCTTCGCAGCGTTCCCACTCGTGTGAGTAGCTGATCGTCGCCGTTCCCGCCCACGTTCCGACCTCGCCCACCAGTTCGTGGTACTCGACCGGTTCACCGAGGTAGAAGACCTGCTTGACGTTGAGCGGGGGGCCTGTCGTGACCGTCGCCGTTTCCACGCTGTGCGCCGTCGTCGAGCCCGTCGCCGTTTCGTCGGTCACGTTCGCGCGGATCTTCTTGCCGACCGCTTCGGCCGGGATGCGGAACGTCGCTTTGTTGGCGCCCGACACGCCCGAGCACGAGGCCGAGCAGATCTGCCATTTGTAGCTGTATTTGAGCGCCGGCGAGCCGCTCCACGAGCCTTTCGTGGTCGTCAGCACCTGCCCCTCTTTCGCCACGCCAGAGACGACCGGCACGGCCGTGTTTTCGGGTGGGACAGTCACCAGATAGTGGGTGTTGATCCGTTCTGGGGAGAGCGCTTTGTTGTAGAAGGCGACGTTGCTGAGCTTGCCTTTGAAGAAGGTGTGGCTGCTGAACGTCGTCAAGCGGCCGAGCGTGTCTTCGCTGACGCCTTCGCCGAGCGATGCCGGTGAGAGGGTCGCGCCTGAGACGGTCGCGACGAGTTCTTCGTTGACGTAGAGCTTCACCGTTCCCGCGCTCGTCTCGCTGACGGCGACGTACTCCCAGTGGTTCGGCGTCAAGTGCGCTGAGGTGTGGATCTGCAGCGGCGAGCCCGAGGAGGGATGTATTTCAAACGCGAGCGGATGCCCCGCGATCGGCGAGGACTGCGGGGTCAGCATCATGTAGTTGGTAGAGCTCGAGCCGAACGCAAACACAGGTTCGTTCTGAGCTGATCCGCCACCCCAGTTGACCCAGGCCTCAGCAGTGAATTCGCTGTCGCCTGCAAGTGGATCGCTTGGCAGCGCGGCGTAAGCGCTGCTTTCGAGCTTGCCCGCCTTGGAGCCGGCGAAAGGCCCCGAGTTGTTGCTCAGGTCGATGCCGCTGTTCGTCGCGGTGAAGCTGCCCGCCGAGTCTTTGATTTCAGTCGATTTTTCAGCGTCGTTGAAGCGGAACTGCGCGACTGGCGAGTCCGCCGCAACGGTTTCCTCATAGCCTTCGTACGGTTGGGTGGCTTGCGCCGCCGCGCTCCATGTGAGCGCCGCCAAGCCCACGATCAAGGCAAGTGGCGCTCCTCGAACGACCATTTTCCCCAAGCGAACTGCCCCCAGACACCGCTGGATCACATCCGTCATCGCCGCCCCCGTAGTCGTGTTTTTGTTCCCGCCGACCCTCGGGTGCAACGTAAACGCGATCGTCTGTTGGTGTCAATTGCTGGCTACGTGAGCGAAACAACTGAGAAACAGCGAAATGTCGAAACAGCAGGTTTTTTGTGCCGTGTTGCTAGGCCACGGCCCGCTCGGCCGGCGCAGCCGCTGCGTCCCCTACCGCCGGCACCCGGCTCATCGCATGCTCCGCCAGCGCCGTGATCGTCAACGACGGGTTCACGCCGACGTTCGCCGGGATCGCAGAGCCGTCGCAGACGAGCAGGTTCTCGTAGCCGAACACGCGCTGATCCGCGTCGACGACGCCCTGCGTTGGATCTGGTGCGATCACCGCGCCGCCGAGAATGTGCGCAGTCGACGGGATGTTGAACAGTGCCTCCGTGACCGAGCTCTGCGCGATTCCGCCCGTGCGCTCCGCGAACCATTCAGCCGCCTTGTTCGCGATCGGGATGAACGTCGGATTGGGCCGCTCCGGATCCTGTTCAGTCTGCAGCCAGAATGAGCCGAACGGGCCTTTGCGCGGACGCAGTGCGATCGCGTTGTCGAGCGTCTGCATCACGAGGATGATGATCGTGCGCCGCGACCACTGCTTCGCGAACAGCACCTTCGCGAGCCTGTCCGGGTGGCGGATCAGCTGCGCGAGCAGCTTCAGCGGCCGGGTCACGCGCGTGCCGTCGCCCGTCAGCAGCGTGTACAGCAGGCGCATCGAGTCGCCGTCGTCGCCGTATGTGACCGTCTCGATGTGCGTGTTCGGGTCCGGGTAGATCGATGACGTGATCGCGACGCGCTCGATCAGGTCGTCCGGGTAGTCCTCTGGCACCGTCACCGTGAGGATCGACTCCGAGTTCGTCCGCACGAGCTCGCCGATGCGCGACGATACCCGCGGCAGCGAGCCTTCGACGCGGCATTTCTGCAGCAGCCTGTTCGTGCCGAGCGGGCCGGCTGCGACGACGACGCCGCGTGCACGCTGCACGCGCCGTTCCTTGCGCAGCCACGCGCCCGAGCGGACCGATTCGACTTCGTAGCCTTCGCTGCCGTCAGCCGCGCCGATCGGGCGCACGTCGATCACCGTGTGTTCTGGCATCACGTGCGCGCCGCGCTTCTCAGCGAGATACAGGTAGTTCTTCACGAGCGTGTTCTTCGCGCCGTGCACGCAGCCGACCATGCAGCGCGCGCACAGCCTGCAGCCAGTCCGCTCTGGGCCTTCACCGTCGAAGAACGGGTCAGCGACCGTCTTGCCGCGCTCGCCGAAGTAGATCCCGACCGGCGTGCGTTTGTACGTCTCGCCGACGCCCAGCTCCTCGCCGAGCTCGCGCAGCAGCTGATCAGCCGGATCCTCGTGCGGATTTTCGACGACGCCGAGCATCCGCTGCGCCTCGGCGTAATGCGGCGCGAGCTCCGTCTCCCAGTCCTCCATCTCCGCCCACTGACGATCCTCAAAGAACTGCTTCGGCGGCACGTACAGCGTGCACGCGTAGCCGAGGCTGCCGCCGCCGACGCCGCAGCCCGAGACAACCGCGACGTCCTTGAAGTTCGTCAGACGGAAGATGCCCTTCATTCCGAGGCGTGGGTTCCAGAAGTAGCGCTTGAGGTCCGCTGTGTTCTTCGGGAACTCGTCGTCAGCGAAGCGCCGCCCACACTCGAGCACCCCCACCGAGTGCCCTTTCTCCGACAGACGCAGCGCCGAGACGCTGCCGCCGAAGCCAGAGCCGATCACGAGCCAGTCGAAGTCGAAGTTGTCGCTCGTGATCGCCATCGTGTGCTGCCCCCTGATCGAAGTTGACGTCGCCCCGATCTTAGACCGTGGCTGGCTGCTCGGCCAAACGGCTAGTGCCGATGGCTCGGGAGTCGCAGCCTCGCGGTGCGCGAGCGGGTGACGGCCACCCAGCCCGGCGCAGAGACTGTGACTGCGATCTTCGCGCGCACGCCTGGATGAGCGCGAAGGAACGCTGCGCCCGACTTGCTCAGCGTGATCGTGACCTTCCTGCGGGCCTCGCCTGCGAGCACGAAGCTCACCCGGCCCAGCACGACGTGACGGACTTTGCGTCCAGCGCGTGAGACGCTCGCTGTCGATGCGCGCCGGCCGATCGGCAGTTCGCCTTCAACGATCCCCGCCACCTTGCATTGCTTCACGCCGCTCGGGCATTTCGCTGTGATTCCGGTTGTTAGTTTCGGTGGCCCACCTGAGCCGCCGCCGGTCACGGCAGGCGGTTCTGGGCCCAATTCAGGTTCGGGAATCACAGGTGGTTTCGGCGACGGGCCAGGCGGGGTGATCGGCGTCGTGGGGCCGCGGACTTCAGGAGGCCCGCCCGTGCCTGGCGTCGGCGGCAGTGGCGGCAGACGGTCGACCTTCACGATCGTTTCAGCGCTCAGGTCGACCGTGTCGCCGTTCACCGTGTGGGAGTACGGGTGCGAGAAAGTGAACGTCTGTTCGGCCGCGCCGCTCGTCGAGTCGACTGCGTAGAGATCGACTGGCGACAGCGCTTCCCGAAACGCTTCGCTTTCCTGCTCGAACGTTCCGCTCGTACCGACCGCTTTGACGAATTCGCATTCTTCGCCTCCGACGGCGAGGAAGTTGGCGGCGAGCGGATAGCTGAACCTCACAGACATCGCTCCGGCGGCTTCTGCGTTGGGCCTCATTTCGATCAGGCCCGCGAAGGGGGCTTCAGCCGACGATTCCAGTTCTGAGCTCTTCTGGGAGTAGGTGCATTCGGTTTTGCCGCCGACGCCGCTCTCTTCCGAGCGATAGGTGCCCATCGCTGCCAGCTCCACGTTCGTCGGCTTCATCGTGAAGCCAAGCTGGCTGCCAGTGCTTGGCGGCGAGGTGCTCGACCACCATTCGACGTCGCTGTAGGAGCGTGAGAGGTCGAAGTGGAACTCGATGTCTTCCGTGTCGTGCGTCGTTGGCGCTTCGTAATGCTCGCTGTACGAACCGTGGACTTCCACTGAGACTGAGGGGAGGGTGTAGTACGGATACTGGATCGGAGGTGGAGGCAGTTCGGCCGCATCGGCTCGCGGAACGAGCAGCGAGCCCAGCGCGACAAACGCGTAGATGCCCATCACGAGCTGCCGCCGCAGAGACGACGCAGCTATCGCGTTGACCATCGAGTCTCCCAGTGTCGTTGGAGCAAATGTGCGCCAGGCCCCGTGCCGGCGCACGCGAATCATACGGTTCCTCTGGCTTCAGGCCGTCTTGCGTCCTATCGATGCGCTAGGTGATGCACTCGCAGGGCGACGGGTAGTAACGCGAGATGCGAGGTGCCCCTAGAAACAGGCTTGGCCGATCAGAGCGTGGTGCGCTGATCGAGTGGATGCTCTTTCGCCGGCGGCTGCTCGTCTTGCTCATCATCGCGCTGGGGCTCGTCGCGGCCATCGCCGTCGGCGTCTTCTACGCCGTAGGCGTCTCTCATCTGAATAAGCAGGAACTCCAGCACTTCGGACATCAGCAGCGACTGCTGCGTGCGCACAACCCGTATCAAGAAGGACTGATCCACGAACGGATCCCGGCGGAATGATCGGACCAAACTGATGCCCAGGGTGGTGCCTCAGTTTGGATTTGACCCGAGCCGCCCGCTAGCTTCGCCGCCCAACTGACAAGTTGGCCCCCGCGCAGCGCGAACTGCCGGGGGCCGTGGCAAAGGAGCGTGAACTCCAATGCAGGGCAAATCCAAGCAGGCCGAACGCCGCTTCGACGTGCGGGCGCAGCAGCTGGTCGTACTTCACGTAGCGGGAGCGCTCTATGGACGCTCACGCCAGCAGATCCAAGGCCCGCTGAGCGACCTCGGAGCGTGGCGCGTGAACAAAGCGATCAAGAGCCTTGAGGCCGTCGGTGTTGTGGTCGTCAACGGCAACACGATCCGCCAGTCAAGAGCGCTGGCGCGCATCGATCAGCTCGGCCGGATGGGTATCTGAGGATGCCCCGAGCGAAGCCGGACCTTGCGCTTGCAGCAGCAGTGCGCAGAGTCCGCGAGAGACAGGGCCTCACACGCGAAGATCTGGCGTTCCGAGTTGACGTGACGGTCGGCTCGCTGGCCCGTATCGAATTGGCGCAGTCGAGCCCGTCGTGGGGCACGGTCAAGTGCATCGCGGCGGCGCTGGGTGTGCGGGTCAGCGAGCTTGCAGCGATGACCGAAGTCGCTAGTCCAGCAGGCCCGCAATCTCAGCAAGTGACCAACGGTGGTCCGCTATCCCTGCCGCCATCGCTGGCGTGCATTCCAGCGTCTTGTGCTTGCGCGCGAAGTTGTAGTGCATGAAGTGAAGGGCGATAGCGGCCATGTGGCTGTCGAGCTTCTTTGAGAAGCCATTTGTGAGGCGCGTGAAACGGCGCATGCTCATGCGCATCGTCAGGTTCTGTCGCTCGACGTAGGACGTGCTGATCTTCGCCGGGTCGGGGTTGCCCTTTTTGACTCGTGTCTTCGAGCCGACACAGGCAGCGGGGCTGTAGCGGGCCTCGCCCTCACGCGGCGAGGCGTAGTCCTTGATGAGCTGCGCCCAGTCGACGTCATTGCGGAACACCAAGCCGACAGAGGACTCATAGGCGGCGTGGCCGTCCGTGGTGAGCTGGATGCGACCGCTCAGGCGTTCCTTGAGGTCTGAGAGGAACGCCGCCGCATCGTCGCGGTCACGGCCGCCGACGTACCAGGAGGCGATCAGCTTCGTGTCGGCGCAGAGGGCTGTCCACGTCCACACGTCGCCAATCCCGAACTGGCCCTTGAACTCCTCTGGCACGTTCTTCTGCTTGGCGTAGACGAAGGACCAAATCTCGTCGGCCTCGACCGTCTTGCAGGGGAGGTTGCGCAGGTGCTCGTCTTGGTAGGCCGCGCAGGCAGCGCCGATGTCCAGCAGGAGCTTTGAGACGGTGTTGATCGAGCAACCCGCCATGCGCGTCGTTGAGCGCAGGCTATTGCGCTCGACGAGCATCCCCAGGATGGCGGCACGCTTCTCTGTGCTCAGCCTGTTCATACTGAACATTATGCCTGAGCGATCGGACGGAAAGAGATGCAAGCTTGACATAGTTTCTGCTTGCATATCGTAGATGTCTGGGCATAATGTAAGCATCATGCTTGCTTCTGTCCTAGAAATTTCACCCCGATGGAGGGCGAGATGACTGAAAGCGAACCGAACCCGTCTGGAAGGGCCCGTGGCGGAGAGGCCCGTGCGAAGAAACTCTCGGCAAAGCGGCGGCGAGACATTGCAAAGCGCGCTGCGTCCGCACGGTGGGAGGCGGACGACCTTCCCGAGGCTATAGCCAGTTCGGGGGACACGCCGCTACAGATTGCTGACGTGGAGTTGGACGCTTACGTGCTTGAGGATGGGACGCGGGTGCTTTCCCAGGCTGGTTTCCTCCAAGCGCTCGGCAGGAACAAGCGTGCGGCGACACGCAGCCAAACCGTGCCGCCCATGTTGCAGGGTGCAGCCTTTACGCCATTTCTGACCCCGGAGATACTGGAAGCAAGTACACCCATTGCGTTCCGTGCCCCTAACCGGAAACGAGCAAACGGCTACCCAGCGGAGCTACTTCCCCAAGTGTGCGAGTTGTACCTAAAGGCACGGGACGCCGGAACACTGGCGCCGAATCAGAGGGCGATCGCCGTCCAGGCGGATGTTCTGATGCGAGCCTTTGCCACCGTTGGAATCGTCGCGCTCGTCGATGAGGCGACGGGCTACCAGGAGCTTCGCGCTCGTGATGCTCTCACGAAGATCCTCGAAGCGTTCATAGCGAAGGAGCTTCAGGCCTATGTCAGGACCTTCCCGCCTGAGTTCTACAGCGAGATGTTCCGCCTCCGCGACCTCGACTACCCGACGGAGTCAGTCAAGCGCCCGCAGTACTTCGGACACCTCACCAACGACATCGTCTATCGGCGCCTAGCGCCCGGCGTTCTCGATGAGCTGAAGCGTCTGACTCCTCGCGATGACAAGGGTCGCGCCAAGGCAAAGTACTTCCAAAGGCTTACCAGCAACCTCGGCTACCCAAAGCTCCGCGAGCATCTGGGGTCCGTCGTGACGATCATGAAGCTGAGTCGGGATTGGACAGACTTCTCACGAAAACTCGACCAGCTCCACCCGCGCCTTGGTGACACGATCCCACTGCCGTTCGACGAGGACGAACCGGCGGGGCTATGACCCACGCGCCCAGCGCGCTGAGGCGGCCTTCTTGGCCGCCTCGCTGCGCTGCTCTGCGGTCATACTCTCAGCGCGCGCTTTGCCGCCCTTGAGGCCGCCTTTGCGGCCCAGCTCCACGGCCGCTGGGTTCTTGCCTTCATCCGGCGGTGTGTCCTCGACCTCGCCGGTGGCAAGATCGGTGATGAGCTTGCCTAGCTGATTGGGGTCGCGCGGACGCTTGCGTGAGCGGTCAGGCACGCGCCCGATAGTAGCGCGATGTGCAGGTATTCTTGCTCGCTTATCGAACCCAGGTGTAATGCGACCCGTGTGGCGCTAGTGTTCTAGGGGAAAGCAGGCTTCCCAGGGAGATAGCGTGGCAACCAGGATCAATCTTCGCGACGGATCGCAAGCGCTAGTTCAGGCATCTATTGATCAGCTCAGCAAGGCGCTAGAGGGCGCTATTGCGCGGGGCCAACTCCTACAGATCGAAGGACCCGACGGGAAAGTCGTCGTGATCAACCCTAATGAGGTTGTTTCGGCTCGGGAGGAGCCGGAGGCGGCGGAGGAGTTGGCAGGTCGGTTTCAAGCTGCCGCGGGCTAGCGTCGCCCACCACGCCTCTTAGGCGAGGCGATTGCGGGTCAATCAGCTCGCCCTTAAACTTGATGGGTCCAGTAAGCTCGAATGGGCCTCGCAGTTTCGGTAGAACCACGGCGATCAGCGCAGCGAAGAGCGCTACTCCAACCATGATCCATTCGCGTTCGATCGCTGCGTAAACCACTACGGTCAACGCAGCGACTGAGAAGACGTCCAGTCGTGTGGGAGGCCAATCAAGTCGATCCGGATGTGGGTCGCGCATTCCAAGGAACCGTATCGCGGTCCTTCTAGCGGACTGACATAGACACGCCTTTCCCGCTCAAACGGAGACACAACCTCCCGACTCAGACAAACCGTCAACCTGAGACACCACCATGCCCAGACCCCGCTATATTCCGTGAAGTAATGGCGGTTGAGAGGTTGAGGAACCGGCCG
>OUNM010316969.1_pt1 | contig 26517 bp, 24 predicted proteins | sample 1769961 | NCBI WGS metagenome assembly OUNM01 (sample SAMEA3914820, study PRJEB12502) | metagenome | biome: forest; material: soil | place: USA | collected 2012-03-12 | depth 0.3 m | reverse complement strand
GAACAATACCAAGTCCCCGACCCCCGTTTCTCCCCAACCCCACCACCGCCGTCAATACTCAGCATGCTGCAGTTACCCCCGTCCCCTCCCTAGGGATGCGACGCGGCCGCGCCAAACGCAAAGTTGGGCGGGTAGTTGATCCCGTTGGGGCCCATGGTGATGCCGGCGGGCAGGTCCATGACGATGGGCTCGTCCGCGCCGTTGCGCTGTTGGCGCTCGTCCGCACCGCCGCCGCCGCCGCCGCGTCGGTTGTTGTGGTGTTGCTCACGCCCGCCGCCGCCGCCAGGGCCACCGCCACCGCTGCCACCGCCTCGGCCGTGACGGCCGCCCCACCGTCCTCCTCCTCCACCACCCGCAGGCGCGCCGGGAGGAGCGTTATTGTTGCCATGCGCACCGCCGAACCCGCCAGTCCCCGGCTCGTCATCGACGCGACGGCTGGACTTGGGCCCGTGGTTGCCGCCCTTGTCGGTCTGCATGCGGCGGGAGATGGCCTTTGACGAGACGCCGGCGCCGATCTCGATGTCGGGCTCCTCGACACACATGCCGCTGACGATGGGCTGGCCGCCGGAGCCGCCAAAGGGCGCGGTGAGCATCCACTTGCGGTCGGCCTCGGTCAGCTTGTGGATCGGGATGATGCTGACGCCGCTTTGGTAGTCGCTGCAGTCGCGGGGGCCGAAGCCGACGCCCCATCTTGTCTGTGAGGAAGTATTATTAGTGGTGGGCTGGAAAGGGGGGTTGGGAGAGGTTTCTTACCCTGAGCTGGAAATCTTGGCTTCTCGCTTCTTCCATGCCGATCTTTGCGCGCTCGGCGTCCTTGCGGAAGTACATCTTGACAAAGGCATGGCGCTTGTCCTTGTTGACGATGCAGGTCTGGACCTGGCCAAACCGGCTGAAGACCTCTCTCAGTTCCATTTCGGAGCAGCTGTGGAAACGGCAGTTAGCATCTACTCTCTCTCAGATGGGCCGCGGAAGCGCCCGCCGTCTCGGGAATTACTCACGTTACACCGCCGACGAACAGCGTCCGGCTGTACACCTTGATGGAGCCGCTCGGGATACTGTTGTCGTGCTCGACCCATTTCTCCGACTGGGACGGCTCCTGCACCGGGCTGTCGCCCCGCCGGCCACGAGGAGACCGCTGGCGGTACTCGGGCATGTGTCCGCGGCGCTCCCTGTCGTCCTGGCGGCCGCGGCCCGGCGAGCCAGGGCGCCCGTAGTCAAAGCTACGGTCATTGTTGGCACGCGACCTGGGCGAGCCTCGCCCGTCCCAGCGAGCAGGAGATCGGGACCGGGACCTGCCTCGGGGCCGGTTCGGCGACCGCATGCCGTCGTGGTAGCCAGGGCGGTCACGTGCATCATCGCGCCGGGGAGGTTCCCAGGGCGCAGATCCGGGACCAGCACCGCCGACCGGAGGAGCCGCTGCGTATCCGGTCTGAGTGGGCTGCGGCATCTGTGGTGGAGCAGCCGGGGGAGCGGCACCGGCCTGTCCCATCATCTGGATTACGCTGGCAATCTTGTCAATGGGAATGCCCTGAGCGGCCAAGGCGGCCACGAGCTGGACCGTCGCGGCAGCCGGGTTACTGGCGCCGTTCTGCGGCGGCGGCGCGCCGAGGCCCACCGGGGCAGCTGGCGGCATGGCCTGCGCGGGCGGAGCCGACGGAGGGTACGCGAACGGCATGCCTGGTGCATTTACAGGTGGCTGCTGGGCAGGCAGCTGGGACTGCGGGAGGAACGGCATGCTTGTAGTTGACACCGGAGCAGGCAGCATCGAGCCACTACTGGGCAGGCCGCCAAAGGCACCGAACATGGGAGCAGGAGCCGGTGCTGGTGCCGACGCCATCAAGTTGGGATTACTCTGCGCAGACGACGCATTCTGCCTCGCAATACTCGCGAGCTTGTCCAAGATGATGTTTGGGACAGCCGAGCTCGCTGCTGGTGCTGACGGTGCTGCTGGTCTGCTCCCCGGCCCAAGCGAGGCGAGCAGGTTAGGGGGTGGGCTCCCTGGGGGTGTTGTTGAAGCATCTGCCGGCAGAGCTGCGGTTAGAGCGAGACATTGCGGGGAATGTGCCATACAGGAGGGCAAGAGTGGGAGCAGTGCTGGGTAAGTAAACCTACTCGGGGGTCTCGGAGCATTCAGTCTCTCCTTGAACGAGTTGACCATGGAGGCAGGGAACGTCTGGCCCTTCTCCCAGATATCAACCAGCTTCTTAATCTTCTCCTACGAGCAGCATGCGTGTGAGTGTTCATCCGCGGTAAAGTGAGAAAAAGTACGAGTACGCAAATCAAACACGAGCGAGACAGGCTCAGCGAAGAGCAGCTCCAAGCCGAATACCCCTGGCGTGTGCCACGGTGACCCGCCGTGGCCATGTGTGGTTCCAGGGACGAGTCATCCGGGCTCGCCTCTCCGCGGTGTTGCTGGATATGTTCCCGGGAAAGCCATGCAATGTTCTCTGCGTACCTTTTGATCTTCTGGCGCCGTGGCAAGGATGTCGTTCATCAGGATGGGGATCAGCTCTGTTACTCTATGCACGCCCGCAGCGGGGGTCCCATCTGGCGCCGAGAGGCTTGGGGTCTGTCCCTGGGCTTTGGCCTGGTCCAACCATTTCCTCGTTACAGAGTCTACTACGTAGAGTACTCCCAGTTTGTGTGTGCCGGGTGTTTTCTTGAAGTGGGTGAAGAGCTTCTGGATGAGAACCGATTCGTACTGCACAGAGAGAGAGATACGGGGTTAGCACGACAGTTGGACCGTCTCATGCGTTTGCGCGTGGCCGTGGCCATGGTCGTCTGCTGCTTACCTGGACGTTGGCGACACAGAGTGCCGTGATGTTTGTGATGCGAGAGCCCGAGACTCCGGGCGGCTTCAGCGAGAGCATGGCCTGCAGGCCCGCCTCCAGCTCCGTTACGACTGACGACGCCATGGTGAATCTTGGTTGGCGCGAGGGCCGATCAAGGGATGTGTGATGCCCGTCCTCGGCGATACGACAAGTGCTGGGTTGCCAAGCAGAAGGGTCTATGCCATGAACCCACGTCACAAAAGTACGGGTTGCTTCTCCTCGTGAGGTCGCTTCGCGACCAAGGAATTACGAGCTGTCGATGGGAGGTGCGCGATGCGCAAATGCGGCGACGTGAAAATGTCCCAAGTGGGAGAAGGTAGCAAGTAGGTAGGTACTGGGCTCCAGCAGAATCTTGGTCGAAATACGGTTCGTGGTTTTGGCTTTCTTCCCAAGCCCTCGATGGAACTGCAGACTGACTCTGCCAAACTCTGGAGTCTCCCTCGATGGTCCAACTGCTGCAAACGGCCACACAGACAACCTTTCAAGGAGCAGCAGAATACCGGATAGGCACTGGGGCTACTGGGGTTCTAGAGTTGATGAGAATACGTTCGAAGAGGGCGCTTTTGATGAATTCGATGGGAGTTGCAAGAGTTGCAACCGGCGGTTCTTGGTTCTTCTTTGTGGGATGAGGGAGGAGGCGGGGGGAAGACTGGAAAGAATGGCTGCTGACCATTTTTAGTTTCAGTTCTGACGTGACCCACCTGCCGGCTGCCTGCGGCCGATGGGCTGCCTGAGAGCGGCCTGGAAGGGAGAGGGTTTCTGCAGCGCTGACTAAGCCTCAGCCTTTTGGCGACTGCCGACGCCTTGCTCCAGGGGCCTTGGCCCAGGCTCCTTCGGCGCTTGTCCTCCTGATCTGCTCCGAGTCGCGAGCTGCCTACAAACTGCATGCTTTCTCAAGCAACAAAATGCCAATTGAGTCCTCATACCCTCATACCCATCATCTTGGCCTACTCAGCACTCGCAAGATTTAAACAGAGAGGCCAATAATTTTCAGGGCCGTCTCTCTAATGTTGTTGGAGCATCAGCTCTCCATCTCTCCATCTCCATTCCAGCAAAGCACCTGTGCTGTCTTGTGACGTCAACGCTGTCTGTGCGACCAGAGCTTTCAAAAAGCGTGGGTCTCTCGGTCTGTTGGGGAAAACGACGCGAGGGTTCAGGCCGGCATGCACAGTACGAGTAGGGCCGGAGCCAGCTGTGTGTCGCGCGAAAGTGAGGCTCGAGTAGCCGCGTTCCCGCATGCGATGGATGGAGGAGGATGGAATGCATTTCATCAGGAGGACAGAAGACACAGCAGTTTGCGGAGAAGCTCGGGAATTTGCAATGCCCAGGCGCACGAGAGGCACGGGAAACAGCAGGCACAGTGGCCGTTGATTTTGGGAGAGGCACTCACCCTTGGCCCGAAGCCTGGCCCGGTTGGTCCGTTGTTGCAGGTGCGCCCACCCCCCCATGTGTCCGGGGCGCCGCCAATTCCCGGCATGCGGCTTGCGGTTTTTTTTTTTGAGAGCTGGGCCGCCTCGTCCTTGACCGTTCCAAACTTTTTTCCCCCTTCTGTCTGTCCTCCATCTCTCCAACCCACCACCCTTCCAACCCACACACCACATACCAATCATGGCTCCCGCTATGCGTCTGGCGACCTCCACCGTGAGGGCCTCGCTCAAGGCGCCCTCGCTCGTCTACCGCAACTCGGCCTTCACCGCCGCCCGCTGCTACTCCTCCAAGACCCAGGTACCGCTCCTCCGGCACCCGCTGGCTGCAGCCTGACATCATCCATTGACCCCGTTGCCTGCCTGCAGACATTGAAGGAGCGCTTCGCCGAGCTGCTGCCCGAGAAGATTGAGCAGATCAAGGCCCTGCGCAAGTATGTCTGCCCTGCCCCGCGCCCGCTGAGCGACTTACACGGACCGGACATGCTCGGCGGAACGGTTGCTGACACACTGCCGCCCAATCTAGGGAGCACGGTTCCAAGGTCGTCGACAAGGTCACCCTCGACCAAGTATATGGCGGCGCCCGTGGCATCAAGTGCCTGGTGTGGGAGGGCTCCGTGCTCGACTCCGAGGAGGGCATCCGCTTCCGCGGCAAGACCATCCCCGAGTGCCAGGAGCTTCTGCCCAAGGCCCCCGGCGGCAGCGAGCCGCTGCCCGAGGGCATCTTCTGGCTTCTCCTGACCGGCGAGGTCCCCACCGAGCAGCAGGTCCGCGACCTGTCGGCCGACTGGGCTGCCCGGTCCGAGATCCCCAAGTTCGTCGAGGAGCTCATCGACCGCTGCCCGTCGGACCTCCACCCCATGGCCCAGTTCTCCATGGCCGTCACGGCCCTCGAGAAGACGTCGTCGTTCGCCCGCGCCTACGCCAAGGGTGTCCACAAGCGTGACTACTGGGGCTACACCTTCGAGGACTCGATGGACCTCATTGCCAAGCTCCCCACCATCGCCGCCCGCATCTACCAGAACGTCTTCAAGGGCGGCAAGGTCGTGCCCGCCCAGGCCGACAAGGACTACTCGTTCAACTTTGCCAACCAGCTCGGCTTCGGCAACAACAAGGCCTTCATTGAGCTCATGCGTCTCTACCTGACCATCCACACCGACCACGAGGGCGGCAACGTCAGCGCCCACACCACGCACCTGGTCGGCAGCGCCCTCAGCTCGCCCTTCCTGTCCCTGGCCGCCGGCCTCAACGGCCTGGCGGGTCCCCTGCACGGCCTGGCCAACCAGGAGGTGCTCAACTGGCTCACCGAGATGAAGGCGGTCATCAAGGACGACCTCAGCGACGCCGCCATCACCAAGTACCTCTGGGACACCCTCAACGCCGGCCGTGTCGTTCCCGGCTACGGCCACGCCGTCCTCCGCAAGACCGACCCGCGCTACTCTGCCCAGCGCGAGTTCGCTCAGAGTACGTCCAACCCCACATAGTTCATTGAGTGCCTGTATGCTGACCCCCTCTGCAGAGCACATGCCCGAGGACCCCATGTTCAAGCTGGTCAGCCAGGTGTACAAGATCGCCCCCGGCGTCCTCACCGAGCACGGCAAGACCAAGAACCCCTACCCCAACGTCGATGCCCACTCCGGTGTGCTCCTGCAGTACTACGGCCTGACCGAGGCCAACTACTACACCGTCCTCTTCGGTGTGTCGCGCGCCATCGGCGTGCTGCCCCAGCTCATCATCGACCGCGCCGTCGGCGCCCCGATCGAGCGGCCCAAGAGCTTCTCGACCGACAAGTGGGTCGAGATCTGCAAGAAGCTGTAAACGGCTGTATCATAGATTATACAGATGGAGCGTGGGGCGCATGGCGCATATGTGCGCCAGACGCGTACGCACACGCACAGGCACATTGGGTTTAGGTTGCTAGGCACGGCGCGAAGGGTTCGTTTGCGGTTGTTTCATGTATAGAATGGATGGGATATCTAGCGGTTTGCTGCAGCCCCGGGCGCGGGAGGTTGACTGGGGCCGATGGCTGTCCATTTGCGATTGTACGATACAGTTTCCGTACTCCGGGCCCTCGGGGAATGAAAAGTTATGGCACACGCGGAATGAGACGAGATCGATTACTGTATCTGACCGAGGGGTGTCATTGCGCTGCAACGTCGGCACGAGCATCGGCACCGACGAGATACTACTGCACAGTTGTACCTCCATACAGTATTCTGTATTCTGTACTATGGACAGAATACCGGTGTGTATTTTCGAATCCAGACCAAACCTTATCATGGCAGCGCCGTGCCCGATCTGACCCCCAAGCCAGTCGATAGATAGCTCGGCGCGGTGTGTTTGGTGCTCGCAATGCCATTGGGTGCCGCTGCAGAGATACGGACATGTCGGCGCATTTCTGATGCTGGTGGTTGTTGATGTGGATGTGGATGTGTTCTGTGTTCTGTACAAAATAAATATTCTGTATTTCGTATTCTGTTGGTGTCCTGTAATCTGATTCTGTGCACCGAATATCCGGCGTCGAATTCGGGCAGCAACAGCATCAATAAAATCTGATCTCCGCATGCACTCTTCCATCATTCGGAGCCCGGGCAGCCCCAAATCCAATCCAATCGGTACCCCAAAACCCGGTCCGCAAGATCGGCCCAACCCCAAGCGGATTGCGTTGAGCTTTGCCTCGGAAGACGTTGAGGCACACAGGGTGACAGGGGGGCCCGCCAGCCAATGGGAGCGTCTGTTGAGGGCCGATTGCTGCCCCTGCTGCCCCTGCTCCCCCTGCACACCAAGACCACCCCCGAAGAGGGAATGTACCACCACCGTTCGGTTGCCACAAAGCCATCAGCAATTTTTCCGAGTTGCTGCAGGCCCTGAAAAAGTGCATCTCGCCTGTGCCCTCCGTGCCTGTGTGCCCTGTTCCGCTACAACCACCATCGCCAGCTTTCCCGCCGTCAGACACCCGCGCCAATTGCCCCCGCAATCCGCATTTCGGAGCCGTCTGAAGTCTCAACTGTACGTGTGGACCCTGCACCGTCGCATTTGGCCGCATTGCCGCGGGTACTCCTCCTTGGCCGTCGGCGCGCTGCAAACCCACCTTGTCGGGGCCACGATCGGTAACACATGCAAGTCTAGCACTCTAGGGCCCCTTTCGACAGCCGATCCCGCACGCATCGCTCCCCTCGAGCCATCCATCCGTCTATAACTCTTTTTCTGCCTTGTGCGACTCGTCTCACACACACCCGCGCATCGTCCCGTTCCGCCCGCCGTCGAACCGCATCTGCGTCTATCTGAGAGACTGAGCCTGCTATCTCGGCCGATACCCTTCTTCAGCCACACCCCGCGTTTCTCCCGCTCGCACCACCCCGCGAAGAAGCACCCAACTCCCTTGGTCAGGGCCCCTTTGTCGCAACATCCGCAGAAGCCATGTCCGCCGCCATCGCCCCCCCGGCCTCCGAGCCCAAGCTCGAGAAGAAGCCCATCAAGTTTTCGAACTTGCTGCTGGGCGCCGGGCTCAACATGTTCGAGGTCACCACCCTCGGCCAGCCCCTCGAGGTCACCAAGACCACCATGGCCGCCCACCGCGGTGACAGCTTCGCGACGGCTCTGGGCCGCATCTGGAACCGTGGCGGCGTCCTCGGCTGTAGGTTACATCGCTCCCGCTCCCACTCCCGATTTCACATGCCCTCCCGAGCCGAGCCCCCGCTAACCCGTCTTTCCCTTCGTCCGTAGTCTACCAGGGTCTGATCCCCTGGGCCTGGATCGAGGCGTCGACCAAGGGCGCCGTGCTGCTCTTCGTCGCCTCCGAGGCCGAGTACTACGCCCGCAGCGCCGGCGCCGGCGAGTTCGTCGGCGGCATCACGGGCGGCGTGACGGGCGGCGTGGCCCAGGCGTACGCGACCATGGGCTTCTGCACCTGCATGAAGACGGTCGAGATCACCAAGCACAAGGTGGCCGCCTCGGGCGCCAAGGCCCCCGGCACCTGGGCCACCTTCATGGACATCTACCGCCGCGAGGGCATCCGCGGCATCAACAAGGGCGTCAACGCCGTCGCCATCCGCCAGATGACCAACTGGGGCTCGCGCTTCGGCCTGAGCCGCCTCGCCGAGCAGGGCATCCGCGACGTCACGGGCAAGAAGCACGGCGAGAAGCTGAGCGCCGTCGAGAAGATCATGGCCTCGGCCATTGGCGGTGGTCTCTCCGCCTGGAACCAGCCCATCGAGGTCATCCGCGTCGAGATGCAGAGCAAGAAGGACGACCCCAACCGGCCCAAGAAGATGACCGTCGGCAACACCTTCAAGTACATCTACCAGTCCAACGGCATCAAGGGTCTGTACCGCGGCGTCACGCCCCGCATCGGCCTGGGCGTCTGGCAGACGGTGTGCATGGTGGCCATGGGTGATATGTGCGTCTTTTGTTCCTCTTGTCCATTCATCTCTGACCACATGACGCTAACCCCCCGAACAGGGCCAAGACATATATCGAGAAGCTGACCGGCGAGACGGTCACGGCCAAGCACTAAGCGACGGCGTTCCTGGCGTAATAACAGGATGGGTCTAGAAGGAAAGGGTATGAGGTCGGTCTTGCGATGATCGGGATATGCTTTTCTGCTATTTTTGTTCAATGGCGGGCTTCTCTCTACAGCGGGCGGGGTGGCAAGGACTCTCTCTCTGCGCAGCAAGCGCAGGGCTTCTTTATTAATACACCCTTTGGTCCGAGTGCTTGTTTTGGCATGGGTACATCTTATAGAAGGACTTTTTTTCATTCTCCTTTCCCTTCTCAATGCTCCCCTTTCGTGATCCTACCTCCCACCCCCCCCTAAAACCTCCCCTCCTCACCTCCCTCTAACCTCATGCATAAGTGACACGACCCTCACGCCCAAAAAGAATACTTCCCAACCCAATTCCCCTCCCCAACGAACAAACTCGCGTGTGTGTCGCCCGCCAGCGCCCGCCACATCAGGCACTTTACTACTCCGCCCGCCTGGATCTTGTCTACCTCTCCTCCCGCTAGCCTCCCGCCGTCGGCAAGCGACCACAGCCCTACTGTCCCGTCGTCCTGTGCGGCTGCGACGATTCCGCCGCCTGGTGGCCCGCCTGGGTCCGAGGGGAGGAGGATGTCCAGGCCTGTTTTGAGGTGGGCTGCGTTTTGGTAGTTTTCAAAGATTACTATTGGGCGTGTGGCGTTGCCTCTGCTTTTGGGTTTGCTGGGTTTGGTGTTGTGTGGTTGTGGTGATGGTTGGGGTTGGCGCGAGGAGGCGAGGTAGCGGATGTCGTAGACGGCCATCTGGCTGCGCGGACCGGCCGCGAGGACGTGGTGGTCGCCGACGCAGCGGACGTGGGCTGCGGAGGAGGCGTGGCGGAAGGTGTTGGAGTGGACGGTCCAGGATGAGGGGGGGGTGCGCAGGTCGAGGAGGAGGATGCGGCCGGGGCGGGTGCCTGCTATTATGGTGTCGCCTGCGCTGTTGCTGGTGTTGGACGGGGTGAGGACTGTTCGGCAATGTCAGCTGATGAGTTTCCTGTTTGGGAAGTGACGGGAGGAGTTCGGGAGCAGAGTTGCCACCCGAGACTACTGGACGGAGGCATAAAGAGCTCGGGTTTGACAGACAGGAGAGAGATAGGATGTCGGTTTGCCAGGGGGGGAGGGTGCTTGGGTGGTGGTGGTGGCGGCCATGGCGGGGCGGGGTGGCCCAGGTTTGGTGGGTTGTTGGGTGGTGTTGGATTATGCCGCGGTCGGTGCCGGCTATGTAGGTTACTGAATGAGGGGTTGTTAGCTGTTGTTTCTGCTTTGGAGTTCCGGGAGGAGCACAGATGCTCTCGACAGCTCCCCGGACATGGACAGCAAGGATTTGACGTACGGCGGGAGCCGGAAGGGGCGGGACAGAGGGCGTGGATGGTGGTGGCGGGGATGGGTGTGAACTTGGCGGAGGTGTAGCGGAGGTTGGTTTCGTCTGGTAGGAAAAGGGGTTAGTTGTTGAGTGACGTGGGAGAGCGAAAGGGCTTAAGGACTCACCCTCCAACACCCAGCTCGGGCGGTCGTCGCTGGGCGTCTGCGACTTGGGCTCCATCTGGCTGATGCCGATGCCGCGGTCCCGCGACGTGCAGGCCAGCAGCAGCTTGCGGGACGGCTCGTGGAACTTGATGTCGCTGACGGCCGGCAGGAACTGCGAGTAGTGCTTCGGGCGGAAGCTCAGCGCCGGGTACCGCTCGGCGGCGTATTGGAAGTTGATCTTGTCCTCTCCGTCCCTGGGTAGATATGACGCCGACGGATATCTCTCCCCACTATGCAACGTCAGCCATCAATGTTCTGCTCGAGTATACCGGGAGCAGTCCAGTCATCTCAGGGGTCATACCACCCCCGTTACAACCGAACTCATCCCTAACAACCCGAATCCACATACCTCACCCCATACACAACCCCCAACCCGCACCCCTCCTCCCCAGCACCAACCCACAACGCCGACACGCCACCCCCCTCCCAATCCCCCATCCAGTCCCACAGCGCAACCCCTCCCTTCCCCTTCAACCCACCAGCCCACATCCTCGCCCTGTCCAGCCATGCAATGTCAGCCAGCAATTCCCCGTCTAGCAAACGAACAACTCCCAAGCCAGCCAAAAGAGAAAACAGACAAAAAGAACTCGGATTAGACAGACATCATCTTGCCTCCGTTCCCAACCCCCAAACCAACAGTCTCCCTCCCCAACAACCCCCCCATCAAAGGAAAATCCCACCAACCCCCCCTCCGAACCCTCTCCCTCTCCTTAGCAGCCCTCACCCGCTTGGCATTCTCCTCGCCCTGCTCGACTGCGCGACGCTTGACATTTCCCGCTGACCAGGCTGCTGTTGAGGGGGCTGTGGAAGAGGGCTCGATGCGGAAATACTTTTTTTTGGTTGCGTCTGTGGGAATATATATAGATAGGGTGTTAGGTTACCATGGTGATAGTATAGTAGGTAGGGAGGAAAGAAGCGAGTATGTTGAATGGAGGGTTGTAAGGTTAAGGTTTGGGGTTGGGCTTAGGTGTAGGTGTAGGTGGGAAGGTCATGAAAGGTTGCAGAGTTGATGGGAGGGGGGGAAGGGGGTGAGAGAGAAAGGAAAAAGAAAAGAAGAAAAAAAGAGGGCAGGGAGTTGAGAGACTGACCGTAGTAGAAGCCTGGGATTTCACGATTCATTTCATTTTTGGTTGTTGGGTTTCTTTCAGGTTCGAAATTGGGTGTTGTTGATGGATGATCACGACGAAGAGGCAGAGCTGGGATGTGATGGACAAGGTTTGGACGGGTGTTGGCAACTGGCAGCGGTTGAACTTGCAAGTGACCTCACAAGCACGAAGCACAAAAGTCGACACAGGTCAGGTGACTTGGAAACACACACAAAATGCAGACACAAGCAGAGACACAAGCAGAGACAAGGCAAGAGTTTATCAATGTATACATCCTCGTATTAGACATGTACATACAATACACTTGTTTTTACTCTTTATTAGATGATGTAAGGAAATCGGGGGAATTCTTGCCCCAAGACCACAGTCCATGCACGAACTTGTCAGAAAATGAAAGGGTGTGTGTGACTCAAACCGCTGCTTGACTATTCTATCTCGCCGCGGCCGAGGCGTGCTGCCGTCTCTCTCTCTCGGGCGAGCAGACACGCGCTCGATCCCCGGCCCATTCTAAGGGCACGGCGCCGGGAACCGCCTAAACAAACGCACCATCGCGCCGCTTACTGCGACTTCTCGTGCTGCGTCGACACGCGCTGCAGCGACACGACAAAGTCCTCGAGGGAGCGCTGCTTCTGGCTGCCCTTGGGCGACTTGCCGTGCATGAGGTTGTCGAACCCGACGCTGTCCTGCAGCATGTAGTAGAGGCCACCCATGATGCAGAAGATGCCGAACGAGAAGATCCAGATACGGACCACGGCGACGATCGAAGTCTGCTGCTGGTGCTCGAACCAACCGAAGATGGTGAAGAGCGTGGCGAGGATGTCGACGACCAGGACGGCGCCGGCCAGCTGCCACGAGGGGAGCGAGGACCAGAAGGGGCCGTTGGCACTGAAAAATATGTTAGTTTACACAACTCGAAAAAAACGAAGCCAGGATAAACATACCGAGTGATGAAGATGAGCCAGTTCTCGGTGAGCGAGATCTGGAGGAACACGACCTCGTCCATGTTACCAAAGTTCTGGACGATACCGCCGTTCGGCCCGTGGGCGTACATGGTGGTAACAGTAATCCACGTGCCGATGGCGAGGACAATGCCGAGCAGGACCGACATGCCCCAGAGCTTGGGCAGGTTCCACTTGACGGGCGTCTTGCTGTAGGGAGCGTTGTCGTAGGCGATGGCGAGGGTGGCGACATCAGCGAAAATGGCAATGAAGACGACGAGCTCGATGTTCAGGCTGCGGTTGAGGATGGCAATCCACAGACCCAGGTAGATCTCGAGATGGATCGACAGCGCGATACGGTAGACGACGTAGGCGTACATGCGGTGGAAAATCTGGCGGGAGGTCTTGAGGGCATCGATGATGGCACCGAGACCGGGGGCAAGGAAGACGATATCGGCGGCGGAGCGGGCGGCGTCGGAGGCACCCTCGACGGCAATACCAGTATCGGCCTTCTTGAGCGAGGGAGCGTCGTTGACACCGTCACCGGTCATGGCAACCAGGTAGCCACGCTGCTGCAGGATCTCGACGACGTTGTACTTGTGCTGGGGGAAGACCTCGGCGAAACCATCGGCAGCCTCGACGAAATCGTAGACCTCAGAGCCGGGCATGTCACCACCGCCACCGAGACCGAGGCGCTCAGCGTTGTAGATGTTGGTGCCGAGGCCGAGCTGGCGGGAAGTCTCGCGGGCAATGCCGACGGCGTCACCAGTAAGCATCTTGATGGACAGACCGAGACCCTTGGCCTCGTTGACGGTGCGGGCGGTATCGTGGCGGGGGGGATCGGAGCAGGGCATGATGCCGAGAATCTCCCAGGAGCCCTCACCGCGCTTGCGGGCGACACCGAGCGAGCGGAAGCCACGGGTGGCGAACTCGGCAACCTTGTTCTTGTAGGCCTGGTCAACCTCATCGGGGATGGGGTGGTCCTCCTCGACGGTCTTGAGAACGAACAGAGGGGCACCCTTGACGCAGACGATGCGCTCGCCCTGGGGGGACTCGACGACGGCGGTGACCTTCTTGGAGACGGGGTCGAAGGGGTGGAAGTCGAGGACCTTGTACTTGCTGAGGACACCCTTGGCGCGGGGGTAGTACTTGAGCGACTTGAGGAAAGCCTTGTCGATGGCATCCATACCCTTCTTCTTGCGCGAGGCAGCCAGGCAGGCAGTGAGCATGAGGTCCTCGGGGTCGACACCGGCGACGGTGTAGGGCTCGGCCAGGGAGAGCTTGTTCTTGGTCAGAGTACCGGTCTTGTCGGAGCACAGAATCTCGACACCAGCGAGCGACTCGATGGCGGACAACTTCTGGACGATAGCCTTCTTCTTGGCGAGGTAGGCGGCACCGACGGCCATGGTGGTGGTGACGACGGCGGGGAGACCGACGGGCACACCGACGATGGTGATGGCCAGGGTGAACTCGAGGATGGTGACAATGGGGTTGGAGCGGTAGAAGCTGGCAATCCAGACGACCAAGTTGGTGAGAATGACGAGGACGAGGAGGATGGTGCCGATGCCGTTGAGCACCTCGGTGAAGTGACCAGTACCGGCAGAGGCGGCGTTTACAAGGGCGGCGGCACGACCAACAAAGGTGTTGTCACCGGTGGCGGTGACGACCACGAAAGCCTCGCCACGCTTGACGGCGGAAGAGGCATAGCACTGGTCACCCTTGTGCTTGTCGACGGCGAGAGACTCGCCGGTGATGGCGGACTGATCGACCTGGAGATAGGCATCGTCGGTGACGATGCGGCCATCGGCGGGGATGATGGTACCCTCCTCAACCTGGAGGATATCGCCGGGAACGACCTCGGGGGCCTCGACCTCCTTCAGGGTGCCGTCACGGAGGACGACAGCCTTGAGCGCAAGAGTCCTGAGCGAAGAGGATCCAGTCAGCGGTGCGGCATTTTCGGCGGTCGGGGCGGCTTCTTACTTCTTGAGCTCGTCCACAATGGAACCAGCCTGGTATTCTTGAACGAAACCGACAACCGCGTTGAGAAGCAAAAGACCGCAAATAACACCGAAATCAACCCAGTCCTCAAGACCGGCGGCAACTGTGAGCACGATGTTAGTGGATCATTCCAAGTAGCACTTGATTGGCCGGCCGTTTTCGCCGCGTCGGCGACCCCAACACCAGCGCCGCTAGCCGAGCGCGCGAGAAAGCTGTTTGGCTCCCCCACGGCGCAGGCTCACGGCGGGTGCGGGACGACATCAGACGTCGAATCGGAAGGCAGACGGGGTCAACGTACGGACAGCAGCGGCCTGGAGAACGGGTCATGGGTCAGCATAATGATCGATGGCGGGAAGTGGGGAAATGTTTCGTTTCGGGGCGTTGCTGCGCCGAAACAAAACACTTCAGGGATTTTCCACGCACCTCCATGACGAACTGAATGGGGCCGACGAAGAAGCCCAGGAACTTGAGAATCATGTTCTCCTTCTCCTCCTTCATCTGGTTGAGACCGTATTTCCGACGCCGTTGCAGAACCTCGTCGGAGGTGAGACCGACGCGGGTGTCGGTTTGGAGCATGTCCTCGGGAATGACGCGCGCCCCGCCGGCGGCGACTTCTTCTTCCTCCTCCTCCTGCAGAGCGAAAATCATTAGCATTGGTTCGAATGAATGCAATTGAGCGCAATTGGGCGCGGTCGGGCGGCTAGGTCCCACGCGTGCTGGCGGCGCAGCGGCGGCGCAATGGGTGAAGTCGCGAGGTCGCCGGGCGCGCGGGACCGCCAATTGCGCGTGGTCGCGGGCTACAGGAGGTGCATATGCGCGTCGGAGTCAGGGAAGAGCTTACATCGCCGTGGCCATCGTTGCTTTCCAGGTCGTCGATGAGGGCATCGATATCCTCGTCCTCCTCCTCCTCCTCCAGAACCGGCTGCTTGGCAGCGGGGACGGGGTGCGCCTCCTTCTCGTCAAACTTGCCGCTCTCGATGTTTGTCGACAGCGCCGGAACGCCAGCACCTGATTGTTCGGCCATGGCGAGGGTTGTTGCGGCAGATGGAGCTCTGCGCGGGGCTTTGGGTATAGGTCGGAAGGGCGCGTCCCAGTATTAAGAGGAAGTGGGAGGGTGGTGTTGGGGGGGAACGCGGCCGAGCGCGGTTTTTGCTGGAATGTAAGGTTCTGGGCGGGCGGGTCCGGGCCAGTAGCTTCAGCGCTGATTGTCTGGGTCGACGACCTTGGTGATTCGGCGCAGGCAGGGCTTGCAATCTCCCATAAACGGCCGAGGCCGGGGCTTGTAGCGAGGCAGAGCGGAGATGGCGGACTCGAAGGGACAAACGAGACCTCACGACGAAGGGAGTTTTGACTGGACCCTCGTGCGTAGAGAGAAGGAAAGAAAAAAGAGAAGGCTTTTGGGGGCAGGCAGTGACGGGGAGCCGGGATATTTCTACGATTCCATTACGCGGGCGCTGCACCACCGCACCGCGCATGGCATGGCACCCGTGGGCCGTGGGCCGTTGCAGCGATTGCGCCCATTGCACACACGAGCCCTGCACTTTTTCGCAGCGCAAACGCCGCCTCTCGCCTGTTCGGCCCCCCGCCGGAGGCTGGATGGAGCTCGACGCTCTTCCGTATTAACGCACCCGGTCCCTGCTCGCGGAAACGCTACCTGGCACCTTGCACACCTCATGTACTATTACAGATGTACCTTATCCATGCTCCAATGTTTTGACGGCGCGGGATTGACGAGCAGCATCCAAGCGACCTCCCCTGCCCCCCGTCTCCCAGTCTGCCAGACCAACGCGACAAGGTTGCCAGGATGCCCGGCTGCCCACTCTTTCGCCCTTAGGGGGTGGAGCTCTCTCCGTCTCCGTCTTGCACCGACCGAGCAAATCCCACCCGGCCCACGGCGGCGTTGGTGGATGGATGGATGGATGGATCATGGATGGCGCTGATGCGAGTCGAGCTTCTCCAGCGCGACCGTGTGCGCCCGCCGCCCGCAGACTGTGCGCCAGGAGCCGAGCCGGCGCGCGGCGTGCCTGTCGTGCCTCGAGCATTCGCCTCGAACATGCCTGTTGTTCCCTCACCATCCTCGAGGTTCCTCGTCTCGGCACTGGATCGGGCATTTTCCCGCCCCAATCCGCACGGTGCGCGCCCGGAAGTCGATGGTCGATGTGTGCTGGGACCCCGGGCCCTGGGAGGGGCACAGGCTGGCACTACCCTGGCAGCAGCCAGGCCAAGAAGTGGGCCGGCACACGCTGTGGAGCCGGTGACCTCGACCGTGCAATCCGAGCAAGTACCCGATCCTGCTGCTGCAGCGCGCCTCGGACGCGGCCACCCCCCCGGCCAGTACCTCGCTGCAGCTCTCATCCGAAGAACCTTCAACTCAACCCAGGCTGCGGGATTTTCTGGCTGTGGCCGGCCCTCGACGGTTCTTGCTCGCCCACCCGCGCGCCGCCTCTTCGCCCAGGTTGGGCGACCGACTCTGCATCCAGAAGTGCATTACGGAACCTAATCGTTGTTACATACACATGCGCCATGGAATTTACAGAGTACACAACGACGTGCGGTGTGTGTTGGGTTTCATCCTTTTTCGTCCCTACGCGCCGGTGCTGGCCCGGGGCCGTCTAATTCGCGCGTCCCGAGCTCCATGGACTCACTCCGAGGCCAATTGACCTCCTTGCGACGGCGCTGCCCCTCGCCGTGGTGTCTCGCCGCCCAGCTCTCGCCGCGAGCATCGACAGGTTCGTGAGAGGTTCGTGAGGCAAATCCTTCTTGGCGGTACGGGCCCACGCGTAAAGTACACAGTACGTGAAACCGCACGGACAGACAAGCCCGGCGACCCCATGCAAGAGTTGCATCGCCATGACCGGGCCACTCAGAGCTGCCCAGAGGGCCGCTTCCAGCACGCCATGCCGCCCTCCCACTGGCTGAAACGGCCATCCCTGCCAGAAACAACGGCATGTTTTGAAGAAACAAAAGCTTGGTAACGCACGGTAACCAAGCAGGGCCCAGCAACGGGCGAGCGAGCTTGGGGGCAACGGAGCCAGCGTCGCAGAGTGGCGCCGCCGCTGCGCCGAAGTCACGACGACGGGGGACGGGGGACGGGGGACCGCCCGCGACAGCAATCTGCGGTCTCGGCGCGCTGCTGCTGCTGTTGGCTGCTGATGCTGGCTGGCTCGCTGGTGTGTGGCCTCGCCCTCTCGCTCTCGTCCTTTCGGCGGTGGCACGGCTGCGACGGCGTCTCCAGGAGAGTCAGGGTCCCCGTGTTGTCTGACTGATGAAGGGGTGGAGCCGGCGGCTCACCTCGCGCACGGCAGGATGGAGCCAGCAGTCCCAGCCTGAGCCATTTGTTTGTCGCTCAATTTGGGACGGCGAGCATGATGCGGGCAGACCCGAGCTTCGCTGGCTGGCTGGCGGGCCAGGTTTCCAAGCAAGCTGACATTCCAGGCCAGCCGAGTTGGCGCGCGCCGTCACCGTCAGCACCTTGGCCTTGCTCTGCTTGCTGCTGCCGCATCACTAACAAAAAAGGAAAACGGTGCGGCCAGCGTCGTGGCGAATCCGCGCTATTGGCTGCTCCTCCGTGACCATGCTGCCGCCGCCCTGTCGTCCGTTCCGGGAGGCGTTCTGGGAGTCTGGGATCCGGCGGAGGGTGTGCAGCTGCACGCATCAGCCGAAGCGGAAGTGCCGAGGGTGTGTGTGACTGGCTTTTCCCCTACGTCATTCTGGCTTTTCCCCCCAACCAGCGAGTCGAATCGCACGACACGCACACGCAGGCTGCAGCCGGCTCTCACTCATCCAGGCCCAGCGGTGCCGTTGGCTGTCGACCTACACGGTATGGAGCCCTTCAATGCCAGGCCGACCCTTCCGGAGCCTCATCAGAGTTTTCTTTTACAAGTCCAGACAGAATACTCCGTACACAGTAGTCAACGCTCTCTTCGGCGTCTCCTGAAGCAACGGGATTCCCGAGAATTCGACTGCGAGCGGTTCCCTGGCTTGCTTCGGCCAAATCTGCGGCGCTGTCGTCGCCTCCCGAGGCTGCCCAGCCTTGCCCCTCGTGAACCCCAGACACACCCCTAATCTTAACGTTGATCCAAAGACGACTACCACCCCCAAGACCAAGTGCCGTATCCTGTATCCCATACTGTGTGTACTGTGAACACTACCGGTCTTCCGGCCGGTCGCGGCTGCATTCCCGAGTCCGCCCCGAAGCAGAGCAACGACAAGCCCTGAGTAAGCCGCGCCGGATATTGCGAGAGACCGGTAGGAATGGGAGGAATGGGATGCGCAATCAGAGTTTCTCGATGGCGGTTCCGCTGCTGGCATGCCGGTTTGGGGAATTGAGGTTCACCAATGCCTCACGAGGACTCACCAAGTCCTCACCAAGACCCAGCCCAAGACCGCGCCGGCCTTGGGGTGCGACACCGCCCAGACTTATAGATTTGCTGGGCGTGCGACCAGGCCCGCTTGGCACCTTGGATAAGATTGTGATGCGAGCACGACGCGGCCGGCGAGACTGTTATCAGCATGTCGTGACTGGCCGCGACGGGCACCACGTCGTTCGCGATCTACACGGCACGCCCGCTTGGCAGGTCTCGCACGCGGACCGCCCGAACGTTGCTGCTGTGTGTCCCGCCCGGGAGGGCTGTCTAACTTCGGTGCTTCTCCGGTGCCGAGAATGCGGGAGAATGGTCCCCTCGATATTCTGTGGCGGGCGATCGGGTCATCGCCGCGGGACATCGGGGCTGTCCCTTGTCCCCCAAGCCTCAGATCTGAGTGAACCACGAGCCGCCATGCACGACGGCCGACTTGGCTGCAGGCGATCAATCATCAATCAGCTCCAACGGCCGCGCCCATTATCCCGCAAATGGCGGTCTGGGAGGGATTCTAGAATCCCCTCGTCGGCCTTTAGCCAGTTGCTGTTTTGGGTGACCGGTAATGATACACCTCAATTCTATACTGTGTACAGCAGCTCCCGGTGGGTTTCTGTTTGACCCTCCGGGCCTGGCGGGGATGCCCTCGCATGAGACAGCCAAGGTCCCAGGAAGCACTGAGCAACGGCTCGGCATCGATGGGGCGAGACCACGGCGCCCAGAAGCCAATTGGAAGTGATGTTATACAATCTTCCGTACGAGCACCCGGCGGCGATGGCGGCACTGGGGCGTCGCCGTTCTGCCTGGAAGACGGAGCTGCCGGCGTTCGGGGAAAACACCCCCAAGCCTTTTTTCTGATGGCCAGTGACGCCGAGCCCCTTGCCGATCCCGGGGCGTGGGGGGCGATTTCACCCGCCCACTCTCGCCCACCCTCGCTTGTCGTCGCGACGTCGCCTTCACCGTGCGTCCGTCCAGCCACCACCGTTCGGCGGCCATGTCGGTGCGCCCCAAAGTGGCAATGGTTCGACGGCCCAGGACGGCAACGGAACGGAGAGCGGGCAACAGCAGGGCACATCAGAGGCGACATCCAAGGCACGTCATGGTTCGGCCACGACAGCGCACTCGGGGACAAGTACGAGGGCGACCAGGCCATCGGATATCGGGGTGCGTCTTGACCATTGGCGACGGCGTGGTTGGTTCATTTGGCGCAACCTTGCTACTGTGTATTAGGTTTTGGCTCTGCAGCCGGGCCCTGGAAGCACGTCTCCGTCCTCGATGCACGCACGCAGCAAACAGCAGCACAGCACACGCCGGAACCTGCGCGGATCCGCTGCTGCATGCACAAAAAAGAAGAGAAAATCGCTCTCCACGTGTGGTGGGGCTGCCTAGCGGGTGGATCCCCCGTGGGTCCTTGCCGGACCCTGCAGGCCTGCAAGCTCATCGGCACGATTGCCGCGAGTGGGAGGAGCAGAGGAGCCTCCCAATTTCACAATTTCACAATTTCCCACCAGAAACCGTCCTGGAGTCCACCCTCGGACATTGCTGTGTGCAGAATACGGAGTGCCGTCGTGTCCATCAATCAGCACGCAGCACGCGGCCGGATTGCCCGCCTGGGAAAGTCATAATTATTGACAATGTAAACACCGGCGCCGACGTCAATGCAGGCTGCTCTGCAGAGGGAATTGTTGCTCCCTCGCACCGCCAAGAGGGAACCCCCAAGACCCGACTTCCCCGCATTCCCCATTCCCCTCATGGCATCGCATCGACCCAAGCAACCAGTGCAGAGCCAAGAAACAGGGCGCCGGCGACTGGCGGCGGGCGAGACACGCAGGATTTGGAGCGGAACAAGGGAACGAAAACGCCACGACGTCGTCGGCGTGGGGTGCATCACCGACGGCCCAACTGGTTCTAGCCTCGCGCGAGCCAGCGCGCAGCGAAAAAAAGAGGATGATGTGCCTTTTTCGGCGTTCGCTGCAGCGGGTCCAGCTGAAACGAACCAGTCGCCGGCGATGCGACAAACGGCTGGCAAACAAACGGAGAGAGAAAGGGCCCCATCCATGGAAGCGCGAGCTGTGGATGTGGACCTGTTTGTCTCGCTGGCGTCGTTTCCACGCGCTTCCACTTCTGCTCGCCAGCCAGCACGCCTGCCCAAAGAAGCAACCTGTCGAGTGACGAGACCCTCTTTCGTCGCGCCGATCGGCCGGCCTTGCGCAAGCGCATGCAGGTACGCGTTTCCGTCCGTCTCCTCCCGAGCTCCATCCTGCTGTAGTCTCCATCCACCCGCCGTGAATCGGTTCCGGCGGTGTCCACGGCGCTATGGGGTTGCTAATAAACCCTCGGAAAGCGTTAGTCGGGGCTCCGCTGGCCACGCTTGTCTCGCGCCCATCGAGGTTGACAGGCGGAGACTGGATGTGTTTGGCCGTCAGGACTTGCGAGGGCTGCCCACGTGGGCAGGTTTGGAGTCGAAGGTTCATGACAATCTTCATTTGGGATGTCTTGTGTTGTTGGCTTTTGCCAGAGTTGCCAATTTTCAGACGCTTGTCTTCCTTTTCTCCGTCTCCAGCTCTGGGCCCTCCTTGCCTTTGTTCCATGAAGCCAAGAACGGCCAGTTGTCACTGTTGCTTGGAGCTGGCGTTGTGTATGGCCCAAGGAATCCGGCTCTTTCTCTTGGGTGGTCTGATATCGGTCTTGGGTCATGATTTACCAAGTACGGCCAGATCTTAGCTTGGCGCGGGGCTCGTCTCGGGGCAACGGCATCGCATGTCGGGCTTGGCTTTGTCTTTGGGACTTCAGACTTGGAGCTTGGCCATCCTGCTCGTCATCCCAGCCGCCGACATTGTCAGATGAGGCGGCACGGTCAGCTTCGTCGCATCCTCAGGGTCCGTTCAAACCAGATGCCATGCCCGAACACGGCGAGGCACGAGACCAGTCAGGGTCCATGCATTTGTCACTCTGGATTCCTGAATTTGGTCCCTGGCCCGGCCAGCGTGTCTGTGCAAGAGCCGCGTCTATTTTAAGCGGAAAGAAAAGAGGTGGCTGGCGTCACCGTTGAGTCCGGAACGCGGGAAGCATCCCACCCGCGCCGCCGCCGGCACAGAACAGACAGACCTCCTCCAGGTGACCGTTCTTACGTCGCCTCTCCTGCCGCCTCGACGGAAACAACCGGCATCCAGCAACGTCCCCTCGCCCATCGCGACCAATGAAGACCGAGACAAGAGCTCTCGAGGCGGGACAAAAATGTCGCGCAGCTTGCCCCTCCCCCGCATCGGGGGGCTGTAAATCGAGGCGGTCTGACACCTGCGAGCCGCGCTTTGAACGACCAAAAGCCACCCAACCCCCAACCTCCCCCCCACCCACCGGGATCGAGAGCCCAGGGTCGGTGCTGCCCAGAGCGCTCAGTGCACAACCTCGCTTATCGACCGACGACAGTTGCTTTTACCCTACGACTACCTGCTACTGGCTAATTTGCTGGATCCTGACGTCCTCACTTGGGGCCTGCCTGCTTGCTGTTCCAGACCGGACCGGACCGGGCCAGTCCAGCTCGGTCACCCCAAAAGACCTCAATTTTGCGCGCATTATGCACTGATGAGCGAGAGCGAGAGAACCCCTTCCAATTCCTTCCAAGCCCGGAAAAGAGAGGCGGCCCGATTGGCGAGGCCCTCACCGTCTCCGGCCTGTGAAAAGGCAGCTAGCTAGCCAGTCATTTCGAGCCATTAAACACGGAACAACAAATCTTATTACTGATGAACATCGGCAGTGTCGCGTGCCGCGGTTCCGTCTCGGTGCTAACGCTGATGACGGCGGTCGATCAGTCAGCGTTAGCTGCTGACCACCAACGAAATAAACTCGGTGCTTTGCTTTGCTTGCTTCGCTCGCGCCGTCGCCGGCCGTTCGGTGATATGCAGGAAATAACCGCACCCCCAACAAGAAAGAACAAGGCGCCAATTCCCGGGCGCCGCCGGTTCGGGGCCGGAGTTCGGGATTGGGAAGGGAATGGCGAAAAAGAAGTGCAATTCTTCAATTTCCGCTTCTGCCTTCATCCACCTCACAACCTTCCTGCCAGGCACTCCCCCGTCAATCATCGATCAGGAACCGACCGGGAGACGCGGACGGGACGGACGTCCTCCCGGTTCTGGACTCCCGGGACAGAACTGAAATTACTGTGTACTGTCTCGAGACTGTGTAGAACCTGCTTTGCTGTTATTCCCATGGGGAGAGACAAGAGTAATCCCCGGCGGGTGATTTCAGCAAGAACTCCATGGAGCGGCGCGTGAAGACATGGCATGCATGCCCTGTCTGTGGTTGTGTTGTTATCTGTAGATCGGGGCGTCGTGTGTTTCGCCTCCCGCGCTGCGGTGCGTGGAATTGCAGTGTGTCATTCATTGCTTGTCATGGTTTCCCCGTTGGCTCTCTCTTTTTTTTTTTTTTTTTTTTGGGGGTTCCTTTTTCGGGACGGGAAGGGCTCCAGTCGGTCGTGGAGTCCTGGGCCGTGGAGTCCCATCTGAGAGTCCTGGCCCACCCAGGACGAGTGCCACCACCCCTTTTTACGCGTGTGTGGAGTTTTCTTATTTCTGATGTGGAAACCGAGTGAAACCCCTCGGGTCTCGGTCTCTCAGCTCCGGCTCCGCTGGCTGGCGGACCGAAATCCGCCCCCACTCGTTCTGGAAATTTGGGTTTTGGTGTGTTTTTTTGCCATCTCCGAGGACCTGGGCGGTGAGGGGAGAGGGAAGTCACCAAGGGAGGTGCTTGGTGCGGTGGGAAGGCAGACCGCAAGGCAGGGCCGTGTTGCAGGTGTCCCGGGTTGCCTTGTGCAGGACGAGATGCCACTTCGGCCTGGTGGACGGATATCTCCGTGGCGGAGCGGCGAGACGGCCGGAAATCTCATGGCTGTTTCGTTTGGCTTGTTTTGGAGTGCGCCCCCTTTTGGTGTTCTAGATGCTGAGTTTGTTCCATGCATGTCTTGCGTGAACTCGGGAGATGTTGCTGTAGCCTGTCATGACACAGCCTGGATTGTTCGTAGACTGCGGAAACGTCAGACCAGAACTTTTCGTCAACTGGCCACCGCTCCCTCGCGTGAGCGAGCCTGGAGGTCTCTCTGAGAGAAGTCGATGGGTGGATAGGATCTAGACTCAGCACATGCTTTTCGTGTCACTCTCGGTAGCCTGGCGAGCCTGGGTAAGGCTGCGCTGTGTCGCCGTTGAGAACTTGTCATGGCGAGACTCAAGTCATAACATCTTCGTAGTTGTCTTTCCATGGTTGGGCCGAGAGAAAGCCATGATGCCCGGGATGAAAAAATCACAAGGTGAAGTCCCCGACCCTCTCCCTGTTGCGTCATCGAACGCAGGTTCGTCTCACCACCCGCCCTCGAGAACGTCAGTGCTCTAAGCTTGAGGTTCACCATCCGCGTCGTGACTCGAGCTTCCGGGTGGCGACGCGACGACGTCCAGCGCAGATCCCGACAAGAGCTTGTCGACCCATGTTGTTCTGAAACGCGGAGCTCAACCCCCGCGGGTTCTTGCACGAGTCAAATCCGGTGGGATGCTGTGTAGACCCCAAGCCGTTCCTCGGAAGCACCCGTCTCATAACGGCTCCTTCGTGGAGATAGAGGTGAACGATGACGCTTGGATGGGAGCGTTGTGACGACATGATGGCTGGTTCGAGTAAGGGAGCTAGAAGCAGGGTTGGGATGGCCAGATAATGAGACTGGGAGAGGTGTAGTGCTACTCTCTCTATTACTTTACGATTTATCAGGATGCAGTCGATGACAAGAACCCTGCGTCCTGTGACCAGATCCATTTCTACCCACTCCTCCCCGCAGCTAATCATGGGGTAGAAGAAATGGAGCTAGCCCCAGCATCACGTTCTTCAAGGACTATGCTGTGTATACGGCTGGACACCACTCTTGAGTCTCGCCCCAGTCAATGTGAGCTACAGTAACAGCCAAAGAAGCCTTCACCCACCAGCCTCCCCTCAGAGCCGTACCCACGACTCAGTATCAGTGCATGGCCTGCCTCGACTCAAGGCAACCTCCGGTGGCAACGCACACTTACAGCCTCCCAAAAGCGACCCAACCCCGTCTTTGCCTGGAACCGCCCAACACACCAGCAAGAGCCATAACAAACATGTATGAGTGCCACAAGCCCCCCAATGCCTCGAGCAACAACAGGAATGAGGTAGTTTATTTCCACGAACAAAGAAAGAAACAGAAAAACAAAGCAAACAACCCCCCAACCGCGTCCATCCCTTCCAAGTTCCAACACCACAACTCCCTTCCCACCAACGCCTCTCCCAACAATCCCAAAGGAACGAACACATTCCATCCCCCAACCACCTCCAATTAACCAACTAACCAACCAGCCACAGACAAAGACCCATCCCGTGCAAACACCCACCTCGGGAAGAAACCCAAACAAGACAAGAAACAGGCCTCCATCTACACACCGGCACAGCGAGCCAGCCGACTAGCCAACACCACTCCCAACCCCTGCCGAAACGAACGACAGCCGCCGTATGTATGTATGCAGGGCAATACCACCCACCACACGAGCCAGTCCCAGTTTGTGATGTTTCGTCAGTGAGTGTAGTAGGCGTGCGTCGAGACGGGGAGAGAGACGGCGTTGTTGCCTCCTAGGTAGTTAGTTGTGTGTCCGGAGTCAGCCCGAGTTCGAGATCGATATTGATACTGATAGTGGTGGTCGGTTGTAGGGCTGGTATGTGCGTCCGGCCTCACTGCCGGTAGGGTACATCGAGGTTGGTTGCTCTGTGTGTGTGTGGGCTGATTGATTATATGTCGTGTGTATATATTTGTATATACCTCCACCTCCACCTCCACAGCGTAATCCACGCCGTAACCTATCCATGACGAATATAGCTTTTCATAAACCGCATACCCCCCCCCCCAAAACATGCACCCCCCCAACTCCTCGCAATCACCCCACCGAATTCCCCTCCCTCTTAACCCCCCTCTTCAGATTATAACACCCCCCCAGCGCAGGAAACGCCCTCTCAAACGCCTCTCCCAGCGTCCAATTCCCCTCCACCCCCAGATGCTGCTCAAAAACAGGATTGATCATCAGCTCCTCCCCCGTTGGGCTCGCCAGCAGCACACACGTGTCCTCATACGGCCAGTTGACGCACAGCGTGGACGTGAACGGAATAAAGAAATTATCAAACGGGAACGGCGCGAGCTCATACTCAGCCACCAACCGCTCGCGCATCGCCGCAAAGGGGATGTGGTCGTACCACGCCGGGTGCTCTTTATCGACCTGCCCGCGCACGGGGCGGAACCAGGCCGGCAGGCGCAGGTAGTTCTCGAGGGAGGGGGCGACCTGCCAGCGCATGAGCAGGAACATCATGTAGAGCACGGCGACGCGCTCGGGGAGGGTGGAGATGTCGGGGAAGCGCGCGAGGATGTCGGTGAAGACTTTGGAGAGGGGGTGGGAGTAGACGGAGACGGCTGGGTTGAGGAGGGAGGAGACGGAGGGGTAGCGCGGGCCGAGGATCTCGGACTGCGAGAGGCCTTCGGCGGCGCGCTGGCGGCGTTCCGAGAGGAAGTCGAGGAGGATGGAGTCGAGGGGGCAGGTCGGCGGGCAATTTCGCGGGACGAGCGTGTGGAGGGGGGGTGAGGCGGTGGGTGCCGTGGTTGTGGTGGTGGTCGCGGTGTTGACGGGAGGGAGGCCGCTGCTGGTGACTGCGGGCGGGCTGTAGATGGGCGGATGGGGATGGGGCTGGGCTTGATTTTGCACTTGACCTATGCCGGGCATCATGGAGACGGTGGCGGTCCAGTCGTGCTTCATGGGTACGTGACGGTACTGGGG
>OUNM010420696.1_pt1 | contig 26563 bp, 25 predicted proteins | sample 1769961 | NCBI WGS metagenome assembly OUNM01 (sample SAMEA3914820, study PRJEB12502) | metagenome | biome: forest; material: soil | place: USA | collected 2012-03-12 | depth 0.3 m | reverse complement strand
GTGATCCAGTAATAGCCATCCTCGTCGCGGCGGCAGCCGTCGCCGGTGAAATATTTGCCGCGATAGGTGGTGAAATAGGTCTGGAAGAAACGGTCGTGATCGCCCCAGACCGAGCGCATCTGGCCCGGCCAGCTGCGCGCGATGCACAGATTGCCTTCGGTCGGGCCGGTCAGCACCTGGCCATCGGCATCGACGATCTGCGGGTCGACCCCGGGCAAGGGCAAGGTCGCGCTACCGGGCTTGAGGTCGGTCGCGCCGGGCAACGGCGTGATCATCTGCCCGCCCGTCTCGGTCTGCCACCAGGTATCGACGATCGGGCAGCGACCGTCGCCGACCACCTCGTGATACCAGCGCCATGCCTCGGGATTGATCGGCTCGCCGACCGTGCCGAGCAGGCGCAGCGACTTGCGGCTGGTCCGCGTGACGTAATCGTCGCCCTCGCGCATCAGCGCGCGCAGCGCCGTGGGCGCGGTATAGACGATCTCGACCTGGTGGCGGTCGATCACCTGCCAGATGCGGCTGGCGTCGGGCCAATTGGGCACGCCTTCGAACATCACGCTGGTCGCGCCGTTGGCGAGCGGGCCGTAGAGGATGTAGCTGTGGCCCGTCACCCAGCCGATATCGGCCGCGCACCAATAGATCTGCCCCGGCCGGTAATCGAACGTCAGCTCGTGCGTCAGGCTGACCCAGACGAGATAGCCGCCCGATGTATGGAGCACGCCCTTGGGCTTGCCCGTCGATCCCGACGTGTAGAGGATGAACAGCGGATCCTCGGCGTTCATCGGCTCGGGCCGGCAATCGGGCGAGGCCGCGTCGACCAGATCGTGATACCAGAGGTCGCCCGCGCCCAACGTAACGTCGCCGCCGGTCGCCTTCACGACGATCACCTTGTCGAGCCCCGGCGCATGCTTGCGTGCGGCATCGACATTGGCCTTGAGCGGGACCTTCTTGCCGCCGCGCCGGCCTTCATCGGCGGTGACGACGATGGTCGATCCGCAATCCTCGATCCGCCCTGCCAGCGCCTCGGGCGAGAAACCGCCGAACACCACCGAATGGATCGCGCCGATCCGCGCGCAGGCGAGGATCGCGACCGCCGCCTCGGGAATCATCGGCAGGTAGATGGTGACGCGGTCGCCTTTCCGGACGCCCTGGTCCCTGAGCGCATTGGCGAAGCGGCAGACGTCGCGATGGAGCTGGCGATAGGTGATCCGCCGCGGTTCCTCGGCGGGATCGTCGGGCTCCCAGATCAACGCCACGGTATCGCCATTCCGGGCGAGATGGCGGTCGAGGCAATTGGCCGAGACGTTGAGAATGCCGTCGGCGAACCAGCTGATGTGGAAATCGGCCCGGTCGAACGACCAGTCGCCGGCGATTTCGGGCCGCTTGATCCAGTCGAGTCGGCGCGCCTGTTCGAGCCAGAAGCTGCCGGGATCGGCGAGGCTGCGGCCGTAGAGCTTCTCATAGCCCGCGCGATCGACCCTGGCGCGCTTCGCCCAGTCAGCGGGTACCGGATAGACGCTCTGATCGGACATGCAGCTCTCCCTCGTTCCCTATTGGCGGCAGCAAACCATGCTTGGCAAGCGCTGCCGCGTCATGTCACGATAGGTTGAAAGGGGGATAGATGAGCGACGCACCCGAGACCCTGCACCACGGCGCCCCGGCGCACGCGCTCGAGCGGCTGGTGTTCTTTTCCGACGCGGTATTTGCGATATCGATCACGTTGCTGGTGATCGAGCTCAAGGTGCCCGAGCTGCCGCGCGGCGCCTCGGACCAGCAATTCCTGATCGCCCTCATCAACCTGCTGCCCCACTTTATCGGCTTCTTCGTCTCGTTCTTCGTGATCGGCGCCTTCTGGAGCGGGCACCACCGCGCGTTCGACTGCGCGCGGCATTGGTCGCCCCGGCTGATGATGCCCAACCTGTTCCTGCTCTGCTCGGTCGCGGGGATGCCGTTCTTCACCGCCCTGGTCAGCGACTATTACGGCAAGCTCGTCCCGTCGCTGGCCTATTGCATCTGGCTGCTGTTCGTCGCGATCTGCAATTTGTGGAACAACAGCATGGCCGTGGCCCCACCGGTCGCCGCCGAGGACCTCGACCCCGAATATGCCGCCTTGATCCGGCGCCGCGGCTGGGCGGTGTTGCTCGGCACGGTGACCGCGATCGCCTTCTGCTTCGTCAATCCGTGGCTGGCGCAGCCGGCGCTGATCTCGATGCCGCTGTGGCGCAAGCTGCTCGACCGGCTCCACCGCCGCGGGGTGATCAAGAGCGTCTAGCGGGTTCGCGCGGCGAGGCGATCGATCCAGGGCGTCACGATCGTCTTGGCCTGCCGTACTGCCGACACGGCGACCACCAGGATCACGATCGCGAACCAGCCAGCGGTCACCATGAAGATGATCGCTGCGACACTGACGGCGAGCAACACCAATGTCGCCAGCCCGAGCGCACGCTCGCCATCGGGGTCGAGCGCGATCCGACGGGGCCCTTTCGTGTCGTAGAAAGTCGCGGTGGTAAAGAGCAGCCGCCCGTCCCCGTCGCGCGCATCGCCACAGACTGTCGAGGCTACGTTGCGGAGCAGTTCGGGCGGCCCTGCGATCATCCTCTGCGCGGCCAGCGGCGGTTCGGCGATGGGCGCAGGATCGAGCGCGGACGGCACGGCGCGCTGGTCGATCGCCTCCTGCCCGGGCTTGGGCACCGATGGCCATGCGTCGACGGCAAGGTCGAGCGGCGAATCGTCATCGACCGTCTGGACCGGTGCCGGTGGCGGATCCGAATAATCGCCCATCGGCGGGTGCGACCCGGCTTGCGTGTCGATCACTACCAGCCGCCGCCCGCGCTCCACCACGCGGTAGCGCGACGGGGGCGGCTGGGTGACCATCAGCCGAATCGTTGCCGGAGCTCGAGCATCGCCAGCGCCGCTTTCGCCGCACCGCCGCCCTTGTCGGCCTGGGCGGGATCGGCGCGGTAGATTGCCTGCGCTTCGTTCTCGGTGGTCAGGATGCCGTTGCCGATCGCGATCCCGTCCATCGTCAGCGCCATGATGCCACGGGCGCTTTCGTTGGAGACGATCTCGAAATGATAGGTCTCGCCGCGGATCACCACGCCGATCGCGACATAGGCGTCGTAGCGGCCGGTCTCGGCCGCGAGCGCGATCGCGCCGGGCACTTCGAGCGCGCCGGGGACGGTCACCGTCTCATGATGATGCCCGGCTTCCTCGATCGCGGCCCGCGCCCCGGCGAGCAGCATGTCGTTGAGATGGTCGTAGAAGCGCGCCTCGACGATCAATACCCGCGCCATCAATTGCCTCCCGCCACGTCGCCCGCCACGTCGATTGCCCGCTCTCCTACGATGGACAGGCCATAGCCGTCGAGCGCTACCAGCGTGTGATGCGTGTTGGTCAGCAGGATCATGTCCTCGACCCCCAATTCGGTCAGGATCTGCGCGCCGACGCCATAGTCGCGCAATTCGTCGCTCGCCGGGCCGCCCGCCTTGCGCTGCAATGCCTGGCTGAACCCGGCCGCGCCCGACGGTGAGAGCAGGACGACCACGCCCGACCCCGCCGCGCCGATCAATTCCATCGAGCGTGCCAGGATTCCGCCGCGCGTGCCTTCCTCGCCGAACATGTCGGCAAAGACGTTCATCGCGTGCATGCGGACGAGCGTCGGCTTGTCGGGATCGATCCGGCCCTTGATCAGGGCGATCTGCTCGGTGCCGGTCGCCTTGTTGTAATAGGTCCGTGCGGTCCAGTCGCCGCCCCAGCGGCTGGCGAACTTCGCCTCGGCGCGGCGTTCGACGAGATGATCGTGCTGGCGGCGATAGGCGATCAGGTCGCGGATCGTGCCGATCTTGAGCTTGTGCTGGGCGGCGAAGGCGACGAGGTCGTCCATCCGCGCCATCGTGCCGTCGTCCTTCATGATCTCGCAGATCACGCCCGACGGATTGAGCCCGGCGAGCCGCGAGACGTCGACCGCCGCCTCGGTATGCCCGGCGCGGACCAGCACGCCGCCGTCGCGCGCGACCAGCGGGAAGACATGGCCCGGCGTGACGATGTCGTCGCGCCCCTTGCCCGCGTCGATCGCGACCGAGACGGTGCGCGCGCGATCATGCGCCGAGATGCCGGTGGTGACGCCTTCGCGGGCCTCGATCGAGACGGTGAAGGCGGTTTCGTGCCGCGTACCGTTGTTGCGGCTCATCAGATCGAGGCCCAGGCTGTCGATCCGCGCCTTGGTCATCGCCAGGCAGATCAGCCCGCGGCCGTGCCGCGCCATGAAGTTGATCGCGTCGGGCGTCGCCATCTGCGCCGGGATGATCAGGTCGCCTTCATTCTCGCGATCCTCGTCATCGACCAGGATGAACATGCGGCCGTTGCGCGCTTCCTCGATGATCTCCTCGATCGGGACCAAAGCCGGCCGTTTCTCGCGCAGCTCGAGATAGGTCTCGAGCTTGCGCAAGGTGTCGGCGGTCGGGTTCCATTCGGTCTCGTCGAGCGAGCGCAACGAATTGGCGTGGAGCCCGGCCGCGCGGGCAAGCCCCGAGCGCGAGATACCGCCCGAGGAAACGAGGTCGCGTACGCGATCGATCAGCATGGTGCTCATGGCCGCGGATATCACATTGCAATGTGATCATTGCAACGATAAAATCACATTCGACCGTTATTTTTCAACCAGCGAGCGCATCCGGCTGAGGTAACGCGCCAGCACGTCGATCTCGATATTGACCGCCTGTCCGACCTCCAGCGCGCCCAGCGTGGTCACTGCCTGGGTGTGCGGAATCAAATTGACGGTGAAGTCGGTACCCCCGGCACCATCGGTGACGTTGTTGACGGTCAGCGACACGCCATCGACCGTGATCGATCCCTTGGCCGCGATATAGGGTGCGAGGTCGCGCGCGACGCGGAACGCGATCGTCTTCGAATCGCCTGCCGGAGCGACCTGGACCACTTCGGCGACGCCGTCGACATGCCCGGTGACGATATGCCCGCCAAGCTCGTCGCCGAGCTTCATCGCGCGCTCGAGGTTGAGCTTGCGGCCTTCGCCCCACTGGCCCTGCGCGGTGCGCGACACGGTCTCACCCGAGACGTCGACGGTGAACCAGCCGGGGCCCTTGTCGACCACGGTGAGGCAGACCCCCGAACAAGAGATCGATGCCCCAAGGTCAACGCCACCGGTGTCGTAGGCGGTCTCGACCGCGATCCGTAGGTCGCCGCGATGCTCGATCGACTTGATCGAGCCGATATCGGTAATGATTCCGGTGAACATCGCATTTCCTTGTCTGCGTCCGACCCGGACGGGAAACCGGTTCCCACTTTTCCCGGGTCAGACGCGGGTCCGCTCGTAGATCTCCAACCTGTCGATGCCCAACATCCGGCTGTCGTGCAACCGCCAGCGACCATGCGCCTCGGCGAGATGGTCCAGCCCGATGTCATCCAGCGCCGGGCGGCCGCCCCCGATCAGGATCGGCGCGCGGTACAGCAGCAGCCGGTCGACCAGATCGTCGGCGAGAAACGCCGCCGCGGCGCCCGCCCCGCCCTCGACCAGCACATGGTCGACACCATCCAGTGCGCCGATCGCTGCCGGCGAATCGACATGGTCGAAATGCTCCTGCTCACCGCGATGCCGCGTCAGCAGCAGCCGGCGCGGGCTGTGATGCTCGAGCCCTTCGAGCCGGACGTCGAGCGTCGGAGCGTCGGCCTTGACCGTCCCGCCGCCGACCAGGATCGCCTCGTGCCGCGCGCGTTCGAGATGGGCGTGCGCGCGCGCTGCCGAACCCGTGATCCATTTCGATTCACCATCGGCGCGGGCGATGCACCCGTCGAGCGAGGTGGCGAGCTTGAGCGTCACTTGCGGTCGGCCCAGCGCCCGGCGCGTCAGGAATCCCGCCATCGAGCGCCGCGCCTCGGCCTCCATCACGCCGGTCGTCACGGCGATTCCGGCGGCACGCAATCGCTCCATGCCGCGCCCATCGGTCCGGGGATCGGGGTCACTCAGCGCGACCACGACCCCGGCAACGCCCGCTTCGATCAGCAGGTCGCTGCACGCCGGGCCGCGCGGCGAGACATGGGCGCATGGCTCCAATGTGGTGTAGACCGTCGCGCCCCGGGCCGCGTCGCCCGCCGCCGCCAGCGCCATTGCTTCGGCATGGGGCCGGCCGCCTGGCTGGGTCCAGCCGCGCCCGACCACGCGCCCATCGCGAACGATCACGCAACCGACATTGGGATTGGGCGCTGTTCGTCCGCGCCCGCGCTCGGCGAGCGTCAGCGCCGCGCCCATGAACCTTGCGTCTAGAGCCAACGGCCGATTCGGTCGTTCAGCCGTTTGAAGGCGGCCTTGTTCTCTTCATCGAGCTTCTTCTGCGCGGCCTCACGCTGCTGCTTCCTGACCTGGTCGATCTTCTGCTGGGCAATGATCTCGGCATCGGTACGGTCGGCGCGCCACGACTGGACGTAGATGATATCGGGCTTCTTCCATGGCCGCTTGACGTTCGAATCGGCGATGAAGCCGGCGACGATCACGACGCACGTGATCAGCGAAGCGGCCATGAAGCCGAATTCGTACGGACGCCGAGTCGTCAGGAACGTCCGGAAATCGCGGCCCGCGCTGAGCAGATTGAACCGGTCGAGATACTTCAACATGCTGCCAAGATAAGCGCGGGGCGGCCCATAGGCCAGCCCCGCGTGAGCAGTCACTCGCTGGTATCCAGCTTGAAGCGCAGACTCATTACCTTCCATTGTTCGATCGGCACGCCGTCGCGCGTCGCCGGCTTGAAGCGCCATTTGCCCAGTGCCTGGCGCTGCGCCGAGGCGAAAAAGGCGTCCGACGCGGCCGATACCTTGACCACGTCCTTCACGCGCCCGTCGGTGCCGATCAGCACCCTGAGCACGACGCGCCCTTCATTCCCCGAGCGAATCTCCTCGGCCGGGTAAGCCGGCTGGAGCGCGTTCGCGTAACGCTGGTCGTACATCGCTTCGACCATCACCGGGGCCTTGATAGCGACGACGGGCGGCGGCGTCAGCACCGTGCCTGATCCCACCGGTGTGGGCGGTGGCGGATTCACCGGCGGAGTCGGGGTCAGATCGATCGGCACCGGCTGCGGCGGCAGCGGGACCGGCGGCACCGGGGCATAGATCTGCTGCTGGATCGGCTTGCTCTCGACCGGCTTGGGGTCAGGATCGGGCGGCGGCGGGGGCGGCTCCTTTATGTTGACGACGTCAATATGCTTGGGAGGCGCCTGGATGATCTGGTTGATCTGGAGCGACACGACCAGCCCGGCGACGGGCAGGACGGTCAGCGCCAGCGCCAGCCCCATACTACCCGGCTTGAACTTCGGGCCGGCTCCGTAGCGATCGGCGTAAGCGGTCATATCCTCTCTCCTCGTGTGCGCCGTTTGAGCGTCGCGACTCGGATACGATACAACATTACATCATGATACACAATATCATTGCGCTCAGCCGGGGGCGAGCCGTTCGAGCGCGCGCGGCTGGCCGATCAGCGGGAGCAAGGCGGCCATGTCGGGACCATGATCGCGTCCGGTCAGCGCCCGGCGCAGCGGCAGGAACAGCGGCTTGCCCTTGCGTCCGGTCTCGTCCTTGAGCGCGCCGATCAGCGCATGCCAGGGATCGACGGTCCAGTCGATTTCGCCGGCAATGCGATGTGCGACGGCGAGGAAGTCGCGATCCTCGGGGTCGGCCGGCGCATCGACCGGCCCCTCCACCACCTGCCACCAATCGGCCGCACCGGCGACGCCCTGCAAATTGGGCCGGATCGCTTCCCAGGCGGCTGCATCCATGCCGTCCGGCAAGCGATCGGCGACTGCCGCAAAATCGAGCTGATGCACGATCCGCGCATTGAGCTGCGCCAGTTCGGCTTCGTCGAACCGCGCCGGTGCGCGCCCGAACCGGGCAAAGTCGAACGCCGCGACCAGCGGGCCGGCATCGGCGAACGGCTCGACCGGATCGCTCGTGCCGATCCGCGCGAGCAGGTCGACCAGCGCCTGCGGCTCGATCCCTTCCTCGCGGAAATGCTCGACCCCGAGCGAGCCGAGCCGCTTCGACAATTTGCCCTCGGCGCCGGTCAGCAAGGCGGCATGCGCAAAGGTCGGAACAATCGCGCCGAGCGCCGCGAACATCTGGAGCTGGAGCGCGGTGTTCGAGACATGGTCCTCGCCGCGCACGACATGGCTCACCCCCATGTCGATATCGTCGATCACCGAGGGCAGCATGTAGAGCCACGATCCGTCGGCGCGGCGAATGACCGGGTCGCTCATCGTCGCCGCGTCGAAATGCTGGGGGCCGCGGATCAGGTCGTCCCATTCGATCCCGCCGGGGTCGAGCTTGAAGCGCCAGTGCGGGCGGACCCCATCGGCTTCGAGCTTCGCGCGATCGGCATCGGTCAGCGACAGCGCGGCGCGATCATAGACCGGCGGCAGCCCTCGCCCGAGCAGCACCTTGCGCCGAAGTTCGAGTTCCTGCTGGCTCTCATAAGCCGGGTAGATACGGCCCGCCGCACGCAATTCCTGGAAGCTGCGCTCGTACAAGTCGAATCGCTGCGACTGGCGCTCCTCGCCATCGGGCACGAGGCCGAGCCAGGCGAGATCGGCGCGGATCGAATCCACGAACCTCTCCTCGCTGCGCTCGACATCGGTATCGTCGATCCGCAACAGGAACCGCCCGCCGGTCGACTTCGCGAACAGCCAGTTGAGGATCGCGGTGCGGATATTGCCGACATGGAGCGTACCGGTCGGGCTCGGCGCAAAGCGAGTAACGGTCATACCAGTGCCTTCCGGAAATCGGCCATCCGCTCGAGCGCCGCGTCGAGCGTCGCGTCGCTCTTGGCAAAGCACAAGCGAACGACGTTGGTCACCGGATCCTCGGCATAGAAAGCCGATACCGGGATCGCCGCGACTCCGGCTTCGTCGAGCAGCCGGTTGCAGAAGCCGACGTCGTCGAGGTCGATCCCCGACGCCGTGAGGTCGATTGACACGAACCAGGTCGCCGCCGACCGCAAGGTGACATAGCCCGCCGCCTGCAATCCAGCCGCCAGCCGGTCGCGCGAGCGCTGGAACCCGGCGCGCTCCGCGTCGAACCAGGCTTCGTCCTTGCCGAGCCCATAGGCAGCCGCCCATTGCAGATTGGGTGGCGTGGTGAAGGTCAGGAACTGGTGCGCTTTCGCCAGCCCCTTGGCCAGGTCAGGCGCGGCGCACATCCAGCCGACTTTCCACCCGGTCACGGCGAACATCTTGCCGGCCGAGCCGATCTTGATCGTGCGCCCGCGCATGCCGGGCTCGGCCATCAGCGAGACGTGGCGCGCGCCGTCGAACACGACTTCCTCCCACACCTCGTCGCAGATCGCGGTGACGTCGTGCGCGACGCAGAAACGCGCGATCGTCGCCAGTTCCTCGGGTCCCGCCATCGATCCCGAGGGATTGAGCGGACTGTTGAGCACGAGCAGCTTCGTCGCCGGCGACCATGCCGCCTCGAGCATCTCCGCGGTGACGCGCCAGTCGGGCGGGCTCAGCCGTACCAGTTTGGCGACCCCGCCGGCGCGTTCGACGAGCGGCAGATAGGCGTCGTAGAGCGGCTGGAACAGAATCACCTCGTCGCCCGGCGAAATGAGCGCGAGCAAGGCGGCGGCCAGCGCCTCGGTCGCGCCCGAGGTCACGATCACCTCGTCGGGCGACAGATCGAGCCCCTGATGCGCGGCATAATGCGTGGCGATCGCCTGGCGGAGTTCGGGCAGGCCGATCATCGGCGGATATTGGTTCGACTTCTCGACCAGGGCTTTTGCCGCCGCATCGAGGATGTCGGCCGGGCCCTGGGCTTCGGGAAAACCCTGGCCGAGATTGATCGCACCTGTCGCCCGCGCGCGCGCCGACATCGCTTCGAAGATTGTGGTGCCCATGCGGGCGTAAACCGGATTCATGGATTGGCCCTTACCCTGAGTTCGGCGCGGAGCAAAAGCGCGACAGGCTTGTTCATGTGGCGTACAGCTTTCGAGGCACCAACAGGTGTCACTCGCTACGAAAAGGTCGCCTCCCTTGTCCGGCCATGCCTATCTCAATGCCATCGGCGCCGCGGTTCCCGACCATGAAGCGCACCAGGCCTTTATCGGCTGGGCCGAGCCCAAGATCGCCGATCCGCGGCTGGCGAAATTGTTCGGCCGGATGGTCGGCCGCTCGGGGATCGAGCATCGCTGGACCGTGCTGCCGCGCGCCGACGATGGCGGCTCACCGGTCGGACCCGGCGGGTTCTACGAAGGCGGGTTCATGCCCGGCACCGCGGCACGGATGAAAGTCTATGCCGACGCCGCACCGACCCTGAGCCTCGCCGCGATCGACCGGCTGGCCGAGCAGGTCGAGATCGACCGCATTACCCATCTCGTCATCGCCAGCTGCACCGGCTTCGTCGCGCCCGGCGTCGATCAGATCATCGCGCGGCGGCTCTGCCTGTCTCCCTCGGTCGAGCGGCTGCTGGTCGGGTTCATGGGCTGCTATGCCGCGGTCGCGGCACTGCGCAGCGCACGGCACATCGTCCGCTCCGAACCCGGGGCGCGCGTGCTGGTCGTCTGCGTCGAGCTCTGCACGCTCCATTTGCAGGACACGGCCGAGATCGAGAAACTGCTCGCGATGCTGCAGTTCGGCGATGGCGCCGGCGCGGCGCTGGTGACCAGCGAGCCCGAGGGGTTCGAGCTCGAAGCGCCGTTCGCGACCACCTTGCCCGATTCGGACCGGCTGATCCGCTGGGACATTACCGACCAGGGATTCGCGATGCATTTGTCCGGCGAAGTGCCACAGCGCATTGCGCAGGGGCTGGCCGATCCCGACTTCGCGGCGGCGGCGTTGGGCGGGCGCGAACCCGAGGCGATCGACGGCTGGGCAGTCCATGCCGGCGGGCGATCGATCCTCGATGCGGTCGAGACTGCCTATCATCTGCCGCAAGGCGCGCTCTGGGCATCGCGCGAAGTGCTCCACGATTACGGCAACATGTCCTCGGCGACCTTGATGTTCGCTCTCGGCAAGATGCTCAAGGGGCCGCGGATCGGGCACGGCGTCGCCCTGGCGTTCGGGCCGGGCCTCGCCGCCGAGGGATTCGGGTTCCGGAGCGCGGCGTGAGCCTCCAGACGCGCGCCATCGCCGATGAGTTGATGGACGCCGACGATCTCGACACCGCGACCTATGAAGCGGTGGTCGGCGATCTCGCCAAGGTGAACGTGGTGACGATGGCGGCGCGGCCGACCTTGTCGTTCGTCGATCGCGCGCTGGGCGGGCGCAAGGCGTTCAAATTGCTCGATGTCGGGTTCGGCGATGGCGACATGCTGCGCCGGATCGCACGCTGGGCAGAGAAGCGCGGGATCGTGGCGGAGCTGGTCGGGGTCGACCTCAATCCCCGCAGCGAACTGGCAGCCAGGGCACATACGCCGGCGGACATGCAGATACGCTGGATCACCGGCGATTATGCCGACCTGGCGGGGCAAGGCTGGGACATGGTGGCCTCGAGCCTCGTCGCGCATCACATGACGCACGACCAGCTCGTCGAGTTCGTCCGCTTCATGGAGCGCGAATCGCGGATGGGTTGGCTGGTCAACGACCTGCTGCGCCACGGCTTCGCGCATTGGGGATTCCCGATCCTGGCGCGGCTGTTCGGCTGGCATCGCATCGTTCGGCTCGACGGTACGCTGTCGATCGCGCGCTCGTACCGGCCCGGCGAATGGCCACCGATCCTGGCCGAAGCAGGCGTCGATGCGCGCGTCTACCGCGCCTTTCCCTTCCGCCTGTGCGTCGAACACCTGCGCTGATCCTCGGTGGCGGCCCGGCGGGCGCGGCAACGGCGTTGCTGCTCGCCCGCGCCCGCGCGCCGCACTTGCTGATCGAGCGCCAAGCCGAGACTGGCGACGCCTTGTGCGGCGGGTTCCTGAGCTGGCGCACGCTCGAGACGCTGGAGCGGATCGGCATCCGCCGCGGCGCGCTCAATCGTGACGACATCCGCCGGCTGCGATTGTTTGCGGGCAACCACGCGGCCGAGGCATGGCTGCCGCGCCCCGCGCTTGCGGTATCGCGGTGGCGGCTCGACACCCTGCTGCTCGATCATGCCATCACCGCCGGCGCCGCGGTCGAGCGTGGCGTCGCGGTGCGCGCCGTCGATTCCGGACGGGTTCGCCTCTCGGACGAAAGCGAAGTGGCGAGCGACGCCGTGTTCCTCGCCACCGGCAAGCACGACGTGCGCGGGCTCGCGCGCGGCGCGGAACGCGGCGACGACCCGACTTTGGGCCTGCGGGTGCGGCTCGGCCCGAGCGCGGCGCTCGATCGCATGGTCGGCGGCACGATCGAGCTCCACCTCGTCGATCGCGGCTATGCCGGACTTGCGCGGCAGGAGGACGGCACGGTCAATCTGTGCATGGCGATCCACCGCTCGCGGCTGAGCGAAGCGGGATCGCCCGATGCCTTGCTGGAAAGGCTCGGCAACGAAGCCCCGCGGCTCGGCGAGCGGCTGGCCTATCGCGCCGGCAGTGCCGCGATCGATGCCGTCGCCAATGTCCCTTATGGCTGGCGCGCACGCGACGGCGTGCCCGGGCTGTTCCGGCTCGGCGATCAGGCCGCCTGCATTCCGAGCCTCGCCGGCGAAGGCATGGGAATCGCGATCGAGAGCGGATTGCGCGCCGCGACCACCTATCTCCGCCATGGCCCCGCCGCGGCGACCGGCTATCAGCAGGACCTCGCGCGCGACCTCGCCCGTCCCTTCGCCGTCGCCAACACGATCCGCGCCGCCGCGGAGCGGCCCGGTTGGGCCTCCGCGCTCTCCGTGATCGTCCACCTTGCCCCGTCGCTGGCAGGCCTCGCTGCCCATCTAACCCGAATCAGCCACAAGCCGCTTGACGCGTGACCCCGGCGAAACGATCTCTCGAATCATGGAACATCTCTCGATCTCCGAGTCCGAATGGCGCCAGCGCCTGACCCCCGAGCAATATCACGTGCTGCGTGAAGCGGGGACCGAACGCGCCTTTGCCGGCATCTACACCGACAACAAGGCCGACGGCGTCTATGCCTGCGCCGCCTGTGCGCTCGATCTGTTCGACAGCGCCGACAAATATGATTCGGGATCGGGCTGGCCGAGCTTCACCCAGCCGATCGCGGCGGATCACGTCACCGATCACAGCGATGTCAGCCACGGCATGACCCGGACCGAGACCCGCTGCGCGCGGTGCGACAGCCATCTCGGCCATGTCTTCCCCGACGGCCCGCCGCCGACCGGGCAGCGTTACTGCATCAACTCGATCTGCCTCGACTTCCGCCCGAGGGATGCCGGCTAGCCTTGTCGAGACTCGGTTAACCCGATAAGCCACCGCCGCACATGGCCAAGGCGTCCAAAATAGTTCCCCGCTGGCGCCGCTGGCTCGTATTGGGTCTGCGCATCTCGGGCGTCGCAGCGTTGCTGTCGATCATCGCCCTGGTGATCGCCGTCTACGTCATCGAATCGCAGCTGCCGAGCTTCGACGAGCTGAAGTCGTCGCCCAACGGGCAGATGATCCGCGTTCTCGCCGCCGACGGCACGCCGATCGTCAGCCTCGGGCCGAGCTATGGCGAATGGCTGCCCTACGACCAGATTCCGCAAGTGATGAAGGACGCGATGGTCGCGGTCGAGGACCGCCGCTTCCGCAACCATCCCGGCGTCGACCCGGTCGGCATCGCGCGTTCGGTCGAGGTGCGGCTGCAATCGGGCAGCTGGAAGCAGGGCGGCTCGACCATCACCCAGCAGCTCGCGCGCAACATCTTCCTGTCGTCGACCAAGAAGTTCGGCCGCAAGTTCCGCGAGATGATTCTGGCGCTGGCGCTGGAGCGCAAATTCTCCAAGGATCAGGTGCTCGAGCTCTACCTCAACAAGGTCTATTTCGGCGGTGGTGCCTATGGCATCGACGCGGCGAGCCGCAAATTCTTCGGCCATGGCGCCAACCAGCTGTCGCTCGGCGAGGCGGCGATCATCGCCGGGCTGGTCAAGGCGCCGTCCAATTACTCGCCGACCGCCGACGCCCAGGCCGCGGTCGATCGCGCGGGCGTCGTGATCGGGCTGATGAAGGAAACCGGCAAGATCACGCCGGCCGAGGCCGCGTCGGTCGATCCCAAGACGGTCAAGCTCGCGCCCGAGCCCAACCAGAACAGCGTGCGCTACTTCACCGACTGGGCCCTGCCCCAACTCGAAAACCTGATCGACGAGCCGACCCGCCCGCTCGAAGTGTGGACGACGATCGACATCCGCATGCAGAAAGCGGCCGATACCGCGATCCAGGGCAATGCGCCGGGCAATGCCCAGGGCGCGCTGATCAGCCTCGACCGCGACGGCGCGGTGCGCGCGATGGTCGGCGGCAAGGATTACGTCACCTCCAACTATAATCGCGGCGTGACCGCGCTGCGCCAGCCCGGATCCTCGTTCAAATTGTTCGTCTATCTCGCCGCACTCGAGGCCGGGCACCGACCGAGCGATCGCGTGGTCGACGAGCCGGTCACGATCAACGGCTGGAGCCCGCGCAATTCGTCGGGCCGCAATGCCGGCGAAATGGATATCCGCACCGCCTTTGCCTATTCGGTCAACACGATCGCGGCGAAGCTGGGCCAGGAAGTCGGCTTCTCGACCGTCGCCGACATGGCCAAGCGCTTCGGCATCTCTACTCCGATTTCGGTAGTACCCTCGATGGTGCTCGGATCGAACGACGTCCGGCTGATCGACATGACGCGCGCCTTTGCCTCGGTCGGCAACAAGGGCGTGGCTGTGACGCCGTACGGGATCAACAAGGTCACCTCGATGGGCGAGACGATCTACCAGCATGAGGTCGATCGCAGCCACGTCCTGGTTGCGCCCTATGTCGCCGCCGAGATGACCGACCTGCTGCAGACCGCGGTCGCCACCGGCACCGGCAAGGCGGCGCAGATCGGCCGCCCGGTCGCCGGCAAGACCGGCACCACGACCTCGAACAAGGACGGCTGGTTCATCGGCTTCTCCTCGGGGCTGACCACCGGCGTGTGGATGGGCCGCGACGACGCCAAGGTCGTCCCCGGCCTACAGGGCGGCACCGCGCCGGCACGCGCGTTCGCCGCGTACATGAAGGTCGCGGTGTCGGGCCGCCCGGTCGAGAATTTCGAGACGCAGGTAACCTTGCCCGACTGGCAGCTGGATAACGAGAGCGACTTCGGCCAGCCCGATAACGGCCTGTTCGTCGATCCCGACGGCAACCCGATCCCACAGGACCAGATCGCGCCCGACCAGCCTTATGGTGGCGGCGATGCCGGCAGCCCGCCGACCTCGGAAGACGATACGCCGCAGACGGCGCCCGATGGTCCGGCCGACGAACCCGCGAAACGACCCGACCGGCTCGACAAGAAATGGATCGATCGGATGACCGGCGACGACCCGGGCAAGCCCAGGCGCCAGCCGCCGGCCAGCTCAACCCCGGCCGATCGTCCGCGCGACGTTCAGGAACACCGCCCGACCCAGTGAAGCTCGGCGCCGTGGCGGCGGAGCCACGCGCGCGCCGGTGCCGGATCGCTGCCATAGAGCCGCCGGTGCGCGGCGTGGAAGGCCGGCGAATGGTTCATCTCGAGCCGGTGCGCGACTTCGTGCGCGACGGTCGCGCGGCGGACGTGCGGCGGCGCGCAGATCAGCCGCCAGCTGTATCGGATCGCACCGGTCGACGCGCAGCTGCCCCAGCGCCCCTTGGGATCGGCGACCGCGACCCCGCTGACCGTCACGCCGGCCAGCGCGGCGAATTCTGCGGTTTCCTCGGTCAGGACCGCGAGCGCGCGGCGTTTGAGCCAGCTCTCGATACGACGGGAAAGGCCTTCGATCGGTCCCCCGCAGACCAGTCTGGCGTCGAGCAGCGTCACCGTCCGCGACCGCTCGGGCGACCAGTCGATCACGAAATCCTCGCCCTCGACCGGGATCACTGCACCCGGTGCGAACGGCCTTCCCTGCGGCAATTTGGCACATTGGGCGTCGATCCAGCCGCGATGCTCGCTCGCCCAGGCCATCGCCTGTTTGAGCGATGCACGCGGCGGGATGGTCAATCGTACCCGACCGCTGGCCGGATCGACCGACAGCCGCATCCGCCGTGCACGCGCATGTCGGACGACTTCGAGCTCGGCGCTCACAGCTTGCGATCGACCAGATGGAATTCGAGCTCGCCCGCCTCGTCCTCGCTGACCGTCCAGCCGCGGGTCGACTGGCCGGCGCGATGCACCGCCTCGCGGTCGCCGCAGACGAGATAATGCCAGTCGGGCAGCTTTTCCCCATTGGCCCGCAACCGGTACGCGCAGGTCGAGGGCAGCCATTCGGTGGTGTAGACGTTCTTCACGGTCAGCCGCACGCAATCGGGCACGAACGCGCGGCGGTTGCGATAATCCTTGCACTGGCCCGAACGGCCATCGAGCAGCCGGCAGGAGACATTGGTCGGGTAGAGTTCACCCGTCTCCTCATCCTCGAGCTTGTGGATGCAGCATTTGCCGCAGCCGTCGCACAAGGCTTCCCACTGGCCGCGGTCGAGTTCGGCCAGGCTTTTCGTTTCCCAGAACTTGTCGGTCATCGGACCCAGCGCTTGATCTCGTCGGCGGTCGCGGCGGCCCCTTGTTCGGTGGGCAGCAACGCGATCGGCTTGTTGTCGGAATCCATCAGATAGGCAGCGTTGGAATGCTCTACCAGATAGCCGCCGTTCGGCGTCGGCTTTCCCTTCGACGAGAATACGCCGTACGCCGCCTTGACCCGATCGATCGCCGCCGGGCTGCCGGTCAGGCCGACGAAGCGCGGGTAGAAGGCCGCGACGAATTCCTTGACCACCTTGGGCGTGTCGCGTTCGGGATCGACCGTCACGAAGATCGGGACGACCCGGGCCGACACCGCGGGATCGCTCTTGTCGAGCGCGCGCATCGCCGCGCCAATCGTCTGCGCGGTGGTCGGGCAGACATCGGGGCAATAGGTATAGCCGAAATACATGATGCGATACTTGCCCGCGAAGGTCCGGTCGGTCGCCGGCTTGCCGTCCTGGTCGGTCAGCGCGAAGGCGCCGCCGATCTTCGCGCCGGCCAGCGGCGGGTCGCCGGGGGCGGACGAGGAGCAGGCAGTGAGGGCGGCGAGCAACACCACAGGCAAAAGACGCAGGATCATGGCGCTCGCAGCCTTGATCTTTTAAGGGCGGCTACGCAAGTTCCAGCCACACCTTCGCCAGGGCATATCAACATGGTCGCACGTCTCCCCCTTCTCGCACTCGCTGGTGCGCTGGTTTTCGCCGCGCATCCCGCGGCCGCCCAGCTCGCGAGCGGATCGCAGAGCTATCAGTTCCTCGACGCGGTCAAGAACGACAAGGCGACCGACGTCGAGACGATGCTCGCCAAGCCGGGCTCGCGGATCATCGACACGCAGGATCCGACCAATGGCGAGACCGCCCTGCACATCGTCGTCAAGCGCGACGACAGCCGGTACGTCTCGTACCTGCTCGGCAAAGGCGCCAACCCCAATGTCAAGGACGCCGCCGGCAATACGCCGCTGATGCTGGCGATCGACCGCGGCTATGGCGACCTGATCCCGATATTGCTGCGCTGGAAAGCCAATCCCAACGTTTCCGGGGAAGGCGGCCAGACCTTGCTGATCAAGGCGGTACTGCGCCATGACGAGGACATGGTGCGGACGTTGACCGACGCCGGCGCCGATCCCGATCGCCGCGACTATGTCGGCAAGTCGGCACGCGACTACGCCAATGGCGATCCGCGCTATCCAGGGATGATCAAGCTGTTCGCCGAGATCAAGCCGCAGGCCAAGCGCGGCGTGTCGGGGCCGGTGCTGCGCTGATCGGGAACAGGCCCTAGGTCGTGGCGGGCGCCGGATCGGCGCCCGGCAGTTTCTTGAACAAGGCGCGATCCTCGGGCCGGAACGCCCATTTCCACAAGACGTAGAGATAGCTCACCATGATGGCGGGCTCGCCGATCGCAAGCTCGGCCCATTCGTAACTCTTCGGCAGGGTCGTGAACGCGGTCCCGACCAGGATCGCCGTGACTCCGGCCAGCAGCAGCGACCAGCGCCATCCGGCGACGCGCGCCTTGAGCAGATGCGCGAGGAAGTTCGACTTGATGACCGACCCGACCGTCACCGCGATCAGCAGGGCGATCGCGACGCTCGCCCCCTGCACCGAATCCTTCTTGCCGAGATGGCGCAGGATCGACTGGTCCCAGTCGAGCGAGCGCATGAACGCGACCAGCCCGAAGCTGAGCGCGATCTGGAACAGCAGGATGCCCGCCGAGATCATCAGGTTGCGATGCCGCGCGACATAGACCAGCGCCGATTCGCACACCGCCCCGGTCGAGGCGAACACTTCGGCCCAGAGCAGGAACGCGAGCGCGGCGGTGCCGGCGACGAATTGCTTGCCGACCAGTCCCATCACCGCTTCACCGGGGATCGACCCCATCAAGGCGAGGCACCCCTGCAGTGCCATGATCCAGAAGCCGACCTGGCGCACCTGTCCGGCAATCGCCGCCTTGTCGTCTCGCGCCAGGCTGGTGGCGATGACGGGGCCGAGGATCGGATCGAAGCTGGTCTTCAGTTTCTGCGGGATCGAGGCGACCTGCTGCGCCATGTAGTAGATGCCGACGATCGCCGGCGGGAACAGCAGGCCGAGGATGAAGCGGTCGACGTTGCGCGTCGCCCATTCGATCGCATCGGCGCCGGCCAGCGGGGCATTGCGCCGCGCCAGGTTCATCACTCGCGCGACATGCGGGGTCCAGCCATGCGGCACGCCATAGCTGCGGAGCAACGGCACGACCGAGGCAACCATCGCCGCGGCCATCGACAGCATGTACGACAGCACCAGCCCGTCGCGCGCATCGATATAATAGAAAGCGAGCGCCGCGGCCGAGATCGTCCATGGCTCGACCAAGGCGCGCGCGGTGACGCTGGCCTTCACGTTATGGCGATAGGCAAGCGCCGAGAGACTGACATCGGACCAGGCGCTGGCGACGATGATGCAGGGCAGCAGCCGCTCGACCAGCGTGATGTCGCCATGCGGGTACATCACCCGCGGCAGCAAAATCAGCACGGCACCGGCGATCGCCGAGGCGAGCGCCGCCACCGCCATCCCGTCGGCGACGACATGGGTATGGTCGCGCTCGGTATTGGCCAGGGCCTGCGCCAGCCCGCGCTTGAGCCCGAGCGTCGCGATCAGCGCGGCGAGCTCGACCACGACGACCGCGAGCGCGAACCTCCCGACCGAATCGGCACCGTACAGTCGTCCCGCGATGAACAGGAACGGCAGGCGCCCCGCCAGCCGCATGATGAACCCGACAATATTGGTCCGCCCGCCCCTGGCCAGGGCGGCCCGATCGTCGGCAGTTGCCGTCATGGCACGGGATTTCCGCCGGCGCGAATAGTGATCGACGTGATGCCCGTCTCGTTCAGCGTTTCGCCATCCGCCAGTGAGCCTGCGCCGGTTTCAACGATCATGTGGTCTTCGCCGCAAGTTCCTGCCTCATCGAGCACATCGCACGTTCCCCCAGGCGAGAGCGTTGCGTCGACGCACAATCTGCCCCCGGCATCACATCGACCGACTTCCAGCGCCCGCACATCCCGGAAGTCCAGGCTTTGTACAAAAGATCCGGGCGCATTGCAGGCAAAAGGAATGCCGGTAGCGCCCGTGTAGCAGCGTTCCGTTTTCGGCCGGAGCTGGTTCGCAGCGCGCCGCGCGGCACGAATGGCGGCGAAACCGAATCGCGCGGCATCCGCGTCGGTATCGCTCGATCTGCTGCCGTCCACGAACCGGACCGGCACGGGGTGCGACCCGATTTCAGGAAAAAGCGCCGACAAGGCCGCGCAGGGTTCATCCTCGACCGAACCGCGAACAAGCGACGGCCGTTCCGAGGCCAGCATGAAATAGTGCTCGGTCCTGCCTTCCGGTATCTCCAGCGACGCGTCTTCGTTCTGCTTGCCCAAAATCCAGGGCGCCGATGCGCGCCCGATATCGACCGAACACAGGCTGAGATAGCCGGTCCGACGAGGTCGTGTGGCAAGCTCGACGACGAGATAGTTCAACCGGCGCGTCGGACCTTCGACCCAGGATTCGGCAAAGTCCGGAGCATTCCTGCCGAACAGGAGCGCTCGCAGTTGCCCGGCGCTCATCGTCCGGAGCGCGTGAGGGGATACCGAAACACCTGGCGTCCGCGCCGATGCGGCCGAAGCCAGCACCAGCAGCGGAATAAGCAGGATCCTCAATGCGCGGCGCCCCAGCTCGGCCCGGTCCCGATCTCGACCGCGAGCGGCACGCTGAGCGGCACGGCGGGTTCTGAGGCGGTCGCCATGACCCGCTCGATCACCGGCTTGGCCGCCTCGACCTCGGCCTCGGGTACCTCGAACACCAATTCGTCATGGACCTGGAGCAGCATCCGCGTGCCGGTCAGCCCGGCCTCGATCAGCGCCGGGCCCATCCGCGCCATCGCGCGCTTGATGATGTCGGCGCTGGTGCCCTGGATCGGCGCGTTGATCGCGGCGCGCTCGGCACCCTGGCGGACATGCTGGATCGGCGCGCGAATCTGCGGGAAGTGCGTCTTCCGGCCGAACAGGGTCTCGGTATAGCCCTTCGCCCGCACGCCCTCGAGCGTCTCGTTGATATAGGCCGAGATGCCGGGGAAGCGGTCGAAATAGCGCGAGATCATCGCCTGCGCTTCTTCCGCGTCGATCTCCAGCCGGCTGGCCAGACCCCAGCGCGAAATGCCGTAGAGGATCGCGAAATTGATCGTCTTGGCGCGCCCGCGCGTGTCGCGATTGACCTCGCCGAACAATTCCTTGGCGGTCGCCGCGTGAATGTCCTCGCCGCGGAGGAAGGCATCGCGCAAGGGCGGCACGTCGGCCATGTGCGCCGCCAGCCGCAATTCGATCTGCGAATAGTCGGCAGCCAGGATGACGTTGCCCGGCTCGGCGACGAACGCGTCGCGGATCTGCCGTCCGATCTCGGTGCGGATCGGGATGTTCTGGAGATTGGGGTCGGTCGAGGCGAGCCGCCCGGTCTGCGCGCCGGTCAGCGAATAGCTGGTATGGACGCGCCCGGTGTCGCGATCGATCTGCTGCTGCAGCGCGTCGGTATAGGTCGATTTGAGCTTCGAGAGCTGGCGCCAGTCGAGCACCAGTCCGGCGATCGCCACCCCTTCCGCCTTCATCTTCTCGAGCACGGTGACGTCGGTCGAATAGGCGCCGGACTTGCCCTTCTTGCCGCCCTTCAGCCCCATCTTGTCGAACAGGATCGCACCCAATTGCTGGGTCGATCCGATCTGGAACGGCTGCCCGGCCTCGGCCTGGATCTCTTCCTCCAGCCGCGCCATTTCCTGTGCGAACTGGCTCGACAGGCGCGACAATTGGTCACGATCGACCTTGATGCCGGCGCGTTCCATCCCGGCCACGACCGGGATGATCGGGCGGTCGACCATCTCGTAGACGCGTGTCGCGCCTTCGGACGCCAGCCGCGGCTTGAACCGGGTCCAGAGCCGCCAGGTCACGTCGGCATCCTCGCCACCATAGCGCGTCGCCTGGTCGAGCGGCACCTGGGCGAAGCTGATCGCCTTCTTGCCGGTGCCGGTCACGTCCTTGAAGCTGATGCAGGTATGTTCGAGCGTGGCGTGCGCGACTTCGTCCATCCCGTGCCCGGCGAGCGACTGGCCGGCATCGAGATCGAAGCTCATCACCATCGTGTCGTCGATCGGCGCCACGGCCAGGCCGTGGCGGATCAGCACGTTGATGTCGTATTTGATGTTGTGCCCGATCTTGAGCACGCCGGGATCGACGAACAGCGGCTTGAGCAGCCGCACCACCTCGGCCAGCGGCAGCTGCGGCGGGACTTCGCCGAACATGTCGTCGCTGCTCTTGTGCCCGATCGGGATATAGCAGGCGCGACCCGGCGCGGTGGCGAGGCAGATGCCGACCAGATTGGCCGCCATGCTGTCGAGCGAATCGGTCTCGGTATCGACCGCGATCGTGCCGCTGGCATGGCTTTCGGCGATCCATGCCTCCAGCCGCTCGACCGTCGTCACGGTCTCATAGGCGTTGCAGTCGATCGGCGGCAACTCGACGAAATCGGGCGTGGCCGGCCCCGCCGTCGCCACGGCCGCGGCGACCGGATCGGGCTGCTCGCGACCCGGCGCGTGCGCCGCCATGCGCGACAACAGGGTCTTGAACCCCTGGTCCTCGAGGAACGCGCGCAGCGGCTCGGGCGGAATCCCCTCGAGCTTGAGCTCGTCGAGCGTGTGCGGCACCGCCGTCTCGGTATGGAGCGCGACGAGCTTGCGCGACAGCCGGGCCATCGCCTCGTGCTCGATCAGATTGTCGCGCATCTTGCTCGGCTTCATGTCGGGCGCGGCGGCGAGCACGGCGTCGAGATTGTCATATTCGACGATCAGCTTGGCGGCGGTCTTGGCGCCGATTCCGGGCACGCCGGGGACATTGTCGACCGCGTCGCCCATCAGCGCGAGCACGTCGCCCAATTGATCGGGCCTGACCCCAAACTTCGTCTGGACATAGTCAGCGCCCCGCCGCTCGTTCTTCATCGTGTCGAGCATGTCGACGCCGGGCTGGATGAGCTGCATCAGATCCTTGTCGGAACTGACGATCGTCACGTCCCATCCGGCCTCCACCGCGCGACAGGTATAGGTGGCGATGATGTCGTCGGCCTCGAATCCCTCTTCCTCGATGCACGGTAGCGAAAAGGCTCGCGTCGCCTCGCGGATCAGCGGGAATTGCGGGATCAGGTCTTCGGGAGGCGGCGGCCGCTGCGCCTTGTATTTGTCGTAGAGATCGTTGCGGAACGTGTGCGAGCCCTTGTCGAGCACGACCGCGAGATGGGTCGGCCCTTCCGCCTTGTCGAGGGCGTCGGCGAGCTTCCACAGCATCGCGGTATAGCCGTAAACCGCGCCGGCCGGCGTACCGTGCCGGTTGGTCAGCGGCGGGAGCTGGTGATAGGCGCGGAAGATATAGCCCGAGCCGTCGACGAGATAGAGATGTGGCATCGCGGGGAGAGATAGCGTTCCCCGTGCGTCGCCACAAATGGTTAGCTTGACCAATCGTCATCCCGGCCTTGTGCCGTGTTCGAGCTTTGGTCTGCCCCCGGCAGGCCAAGACCGTGTCCGGGGGACACGGCCTCGCTCGAACACCGCCGGGCGGCACAAGGCCGGGATGACGGAAGAGTTAAGCCGCGTCGTGGAAGATGATCCCCAGCGTATGCCGCTGCCCCGACCGCAACGTACTGACGCCATGACGCATTGCCACGCGATAATCACCGCGACTGCCCGCAACCGGGCGATGATTGACCGCGAAAACGACCGCGTCGCCCTGCGCCAGCGTCACGACTTCGACCCGCGACTGCATGCGCGGGCGCTGCTCGGTCAGCGCGAACTCGCCGCCCGTAAAGTCCTCGCCCGGGCGTGACAGCAACACCGCGACCTGCAGCGGGAAAACGTGCTCGCCATACAGATCCTGGTGCAGGCAATTGTAATCGCCCGGCCCGTAGCGGAGCAGCAACGGCGTCGGCCGCGGCTGGCCCGCGCCGTGGCAGCGCGCGAGGAACTCGGCATGGCAATCGGGAAAGCGGGTCGCGATGCCGAGCCGCTCGTGCCAGCGGTTCGCGATCGGCACGAGCGGCGCGTAGAGCCGCTCGCGCAGCCCCGCGACCGGGTCGGGCAGCGGATAGCGATAATAACGATATTCCCCGCGTCCGAAGCCGTGCCGCGCCATCACGATCCGGCTGCGGAATTGCACCTCGTCGTCATAGTTCGCGGCCAGCGTGGCGCAGGTTTCGGGAGCGAGCAGCCGGGGCAGGATCGCCCAGCCGCGCGCGTCGAGATCGGCGGTCAGTGCCGCGCTGTCGGAAATCATGTCCATGCCGGACATCTGCACGCGACGGCGCGCGACGGCGCCCCGCGGCTTGCGGCCAAATCAGCCGGGCTGGCGCACGCAGCCGATCGTGTCGCCCAGGGTCATCGCCCCGCCGTCGCGCGCGATCGACCAGTCGACGCGCAGCCGCCCGGGACCGGTCAGCGTGTAGGCGAATTGCTCGACCGGCGCGGCGCCTTCGGGGCGGCTCCAGGTCAGCGTCGCGCCTTGCCAGCCCGGCGAGACGTACCAGCGCATGTTGCCGGCGCTCGCGACCGCCGCACGGAAGCTGCCGTCGGCCAGCATCGTCCAGGTCTCGAGCGACTTGTAGGTCGTCGGCGGCAGGTCGTCGTGATGGACGACGAGCGCGCCGGTGCCGATATCGCGCGCGATCACCAGCCGCGCATTGAGCGGACCGCCGCTCTTGATGAAATGCCCCTTGCACAGCCAGTCGCCGGCCAGCGCGTCGAACCGGTCGGTCGCGGCGGGTGCAGTCGCCCCGGCAAGCAGGGCGAGCGCCGGGATCACCAGCGCCACATCACCAACGATGGTTGGTCACGACGGCCATCACCACTGCCTGCATCAATTGCTGGCGCTCGGGGATGGTCTTGTCGGTGTCGCCCATCATCACCGCGATCGCATAGGCCTTGCCGTTGGGCGCAATCAGGAAGCCGACATCGTTATAGCCGGCGGTCCGCCCGCTGAAATTCTGCCCGGTCCCGGTCTTGTGGCCGAAGGTCCAGCCTTCGGGCACCGCGCCGCGCAACCGCTCGCGGCCGGTGCGCGACGATTCCATCGTCGACATGAGGTACTGGGTCGAGGCGGGCGACAGCAATTCGCCTTTCTTGAGCCGGGCAAGCGCCGTGACGATCGCATGCGGCGCGGCGCCGTCGGCCGGATCGGCGATATACTTTTCGAACGCATCCATCCGCGTCGAGGCGGGAATCTTCGACCGTGCACTCTCGAACGCGCGACCGGTCGAATATTCGGGCTTCCAGTCCATGCCCGCGGTCAGGCTTTGCAGTGCGCGCTCGCCGGGGCCGAAACGGATGTCGGCGATCGCCTTCTTCACCAGGAACGCGCGCACGACCGTCGGCCCGCCGACATATTGCAGCAGCCGGTCGTTGGCGGTGTTGTCGCTCTGCGTCATGGCGCGCTGCAGCAGGTCGCCGACCGTCGTCTTGTAGCCATCACCCTTCACCAGCGCCGCGATCGGCTGGTTGAAGAGGGTCAGGTCTTCCTTCTTGACGGTGATCTCGTCCTCGAGCTTGAGCTTGCCCGAGTCACGCGCATCGAGCACGGTCATCGCGACCCACAATTTCGACACGCTCTGCTGCGGCAGCTTCAGGCCGCCGTTCGATTCGACATACCAGCCATCGTCGATGCTCATCACCGCGATGCCGACCTTGCCGCCGAAATCGCGCGTCAGCGACGGGACCAAAGCGGTGAGCGCGGCAGGCGCGGTCACAATCGCGGGTTTGCTGGGCAAGGGTTGCACGACCGGCTTGGCGGGCGCGAACACTACCGGCGCCGGCACTGCCCGCGCGACCTTGTTTGACCGGCTATCCGAGACACAGCCCGCTATCGCGAGGCCGATCACTGCTCCGAACGCTACTTTACCGAAACGCTTCACAGAAAGACTCATGAGCCCCCGCCCGTGTTGATCGGGAATATGAGTATCGCCCGAAACCCGTTGAGGAATCCCTGATATAAGGTCTCCGCGATGAACCGCGCCTGAAAAGCGGCGGATTGAGCAACCCAACGCGCTGGATTCCGGGCTTTTCCTTAAGGGACAAGGACGGTGTCGACCGCCTGCGGCAGAGTCTCGGGATAATCGAGCGTATAATGGAGCCCGCGTGATTCGTGGCGATGGAGCGCGGAGCGCACAATCAGGTCCGATGTCTGGAGCAGATTCCGGAGCTCGATCAGGTCGGGCGTCACGCGGAAATGGCCGTAATAATCCTCGACCTCGCCGGTCAGCATCTTGATCCGGTGCGCGGCGCGCTCGAGCCGCTTGGTGGTGCGGACGATGCCGACATAATTCCACATGAAGCGGCGGATCTCGGTCCAGTTTTGCTTGATCACGACCTCTTCGTCCGAATCGGTCACGCGGCTTTCGTCCCACGGCCGGATCGCGGGCGGCGGCTCGAGGTCGTCCCAATGCTCGTTGATATGCTTCGCGCAGGCCTCGCCGAACACGAAGCATTCGAGCAGCGAATTGGAGGCGAGGCGGTTGGCGCCGTGCAGGCCCGACTGGGTGCATTCGCCCGCCGCATAGAGATGCGGCAAATCGGTACGCCCGTCGAGGTCGATCACGATCCCGCCGCAGGTGTAATGCTGGGCGGGGACGACCGGGATCGGCTCCTTCGTCATGTCGATGCCGAGCCCGATCAGTTTCTCGTAGATCGTCGGGAAATGGTGGGTGACGAATTCGGCGCCCATCTGGCTGATGTCGAGATGGACATAGTCGAGCCCGTAGCGCTTGATCTCGGCATCGTTGGCGCGCGCCACGATGTCGCGCGGCGCGAGCTCGGCGCGCGGATCGTAATCAGGCATGAAGCGATGCTTGGTCGCGGGATTGAACAATTGCCCGCCTTCGCCGCGCACCGCCTCGGTGATCAGGAAATTCTTGACGTCGAGATTGTAGAGGCAGGTCGGGTGGAACTGCATCATCTCCATGTTGGAGATGCGGCAG
>OUNM010421754.1_pt1 | contig 26575 bp, 24 predicted proteins | sample 1769961 | NCBI WGS metagenome assembly OUNM01 (sample SAMEA3914820, study PRJEB12502) | metagenome | biome: forest; material: soil | place: USA | collected 2012-03-12 | depth 0.3 m | reverse complement strand
GTCTCCGGCACATACTCGGTCCAGCAAAGCACATGCAATGTGGGCTCCTCCGCGCCAGCGAATGCCGCCAACGCGAAAAGCGCCAAGACTCCGTTCCAGAGCGAGCGCCAACGGCAAACCTGCCCCGCCCGCCTATTCATTTTTCGCCACGGCCCGACCAAGGCCAAACTCACTCCCCACCCGTACGACTTTGCCGCCGTCCATGTCGACTTCGACAAACTTCGAGCTGGCAAAGGGGGCGCCGCGTTCATCCTTCAGCGTCGCCACCACCTTTTTGCTCTTCGCATCGATCACATCCGACGTGTGGCACCACGCATACTTTCCATCCAGGGAGAAACATACCCAGCCGTGGCCGCCCGCGCTCAGCGCCACCCGATCCTTGGGCCGAGGTGGAATCTGCGTCGCGTCGAAGACGAAGATCTGCTTGCCCACCTGATCGCTGATCCACAGCTCCGATTCATCGGGCGTCAGCGCTGCGCCGTGCGTTCGATGCGCGATCGGCGCCTCGCCGGCTAGGGTGCGGCACACCACTTCGCCGGACTCCAGATTCACCACATCGACGCCGACATGCTTGCCCAAGCAAACGTAGGCAAATTTGCTCCGGCTATCGATGGTAAAGGGAAAGACGCCAAATTCGCCAACGGGCTTGATCTGCCGCACGAGAGAATCGTCGGCCGTCTTGAAAACCGTGAGCGTCGTATCCGTGCCGAGCAGCGCGAAGCGTCCGTCGAGACTCGTGATGCTATTGTGCGCCGCCGCCCCTGCCGGGAGCTTCCTGAGGATGTCGCCATTCTCAGGATTGATGACCATGAAACCACCGTCCTCCGCGAGATACCACCATCCCGTAGGGACATAGATTTTCGAGCCATCGGGCGTCACGGAGGTTCGATCACAGCCGACATCGTAGTGTCGCTCCCAGAGCACCTTTTCCGTCTCCAGATCGAAGCACCCCAGTCCGTGATTCGTCGTCGAATAGTAGAGACGATGCGTCGGTCCATTGGCCGTCATCCCGCGCAACCCCTCGACGAACATGGGGATCTCGATGCGGCGCACGAAGTCGTGCCCGTGATCGATATCGAAAACGAGGATGCCATTGCCGGAATGCCCATCGCCCTGGGCGGCATCCGGAGAACCCATATAAAGGAAATGTCGCTCCTCGGCCGGCGAAGAGAACGTCGAGAAGAGCAGCGCCGCGGCGGCAAAGCCGAGTGAGGAGACGCAGCGGAAGCTGGGGAAAAGCGAAAGCGTCAGCATGCCCTAACGGTGCACGCCCCGGCCCTCCCGTCGAGCATTGCTTTCGGCTCCGGCGCTAACCCGACTTTCACTACTGGGGCCATAGTCGAGGCCGAATCGAAATGTCTCCCTCAAACTGCTCTTCGCCCAAGGTTTCCTCCCCGGTCGCGGTATTAACTCCGACGAAAACAAGGTTCCTCATCCCAAACCCGATGTAGTGAAGACCTTTTCACCTGAACCTTGTCGCAATGCGGGGTTCAGCCTCGAAAATGACCCCAGTAGCGAAAGTCGGGCTAAGACGCGTAGCGCGATGGCCGGGAAGCCCCACGGACACCCATCAAGCCGCCAGCCTCTGCGGCTGCTCCCGCGATTTCTCCTCCCAACGCACCGGCAACACCTCGGCGACATTTCCGTCGCAATCAAAGACCTGGATCTCGCCATCCAGGTGGCAACCGACCTGCACGGCGTGAATGACCGCGTCGATGAGGCGGCCATGCATGATGGTATCGGGAAAGACCCCTTCACAGGACAATTCAAAGCCTTTCTCCATGCCAACGGGACGAATGAGGAATGTGAATGACATAACGTGTTCATTTGAACACGTTCCGTAACCCGCCGCAAGGATTATTTTTCAACGCCTCGCCTTACTCTTGAGCCCCGCGCCCTGCGGGCTGATTCTCCCCGCGTGCCGAACATCCCGCCCGAGATCCTCGAACAGATCGCGGCTGCCAATGACATCGTCGAAGTCATCGGCAGCTATTTCCCGCTGAAGCGGGCCGGCGCGACGTACAAGGCGCTCTGCCCGTTCCATCAGGAAAAGAGCCCTTCCTTCACCGTCAATCCCCAGCGCCAGATCTTCAAATGCTTCGGCTGCGGCGCGGGCGGCGGCGTCTTCCGCTTTGTGATGGACTACGAGCACATCGAGTTTCCGGCGGCCGTGAAAAAGCTGGCGGAGCGCGTGGGCATTCGCTTCGTCGAGGAAGAGTTGAGCGCGGAGGATCAGGCCCGGCTCGGCCTGCGCCGGCGCGTCCTCGCGCTGCACGCCGAGGCCGCGGATTGGTTCCATCAGCAGCTCATGCGCACCCGCAGCGCCCAGATCGCCCGCGACTATTTGAAAGGCCGCGGCATCAACGGCGAGATCGCAAAAAACTGGAAGCTCGGCTTCGCGCCTGACTCCTGGGACGCCCTTTTCCGCTGGGCCGCCGACGAAGGCTATTCCGACGATGAGATCCTGGGCAGCGGCCTGGTCAAGCTACGCGTGGAAGATCAGCCGAAGTCCGGTTTTCGCGACCGGTTTCGCCAGCGCGTGATGTTCCCAATTTGCAACGACACCGGTGAGGTCATCGCCTTCAGCGGCCGCATCCTGGAGGCAAATCCCAAGGCCGCCAAGTACGTGAATTCCCCCGAGACCATCCTTTTCACCAAGGGCTCGGTGCTCTTCGGGCTCCACCGCAGCAAACGCGCGCTCATCGAAAAAAAGTCCGCCATCGTCTGCGAGGGCCAGCTCGACCTCATTACGGCCTTCGAGTCCGGCGTGCAGAATGTCATCGCTCCGCAAGGCACCGCCTTCACCGATCGCCAGGCGCACATCCTGAAGCGCTACGTCGAGGAAGTCGTCCTTTGCTTCGACGCGGATGCCGCCGGGGAAAAGGCCGCGGAACGCTCCGTGCCCATCCTGCTCGCGGAAAATCTCGGCGTGCGCATCGTCGCCATGCCGCCGGGCGAGGATCCGGATTCGCTCATTCGCGGCCAGGGTCCCGAGGCCTTCCGCACCCGGGTGTCGTCGGCGAAGGATTTCTTCGAATTTCAGCTCGATCGCCTGGCGTCCCGACCCGATTTCGAGACCGCGACCGGCCGCGTGCAGGCCCAGCGCAAGATCGCCGCTTTCGTCGGCATGGTGCAGGACGCCGTGCTGCGCGATGCGCTCGTGACGCGAGCGGCCAAGCGCCTCGAAATCGAGCCGCGCAACCTCGCGCGCATCGTGCGCCAACCTTCCAAATCCGCCGATCCGGCGCTCGACAAGACAGCGCAGGAAGAGCCCGCGGCCACTCTGGATAAATACCACCACCTCTTGCTCCAGGCCAGCCTGCACGATGCCACCGCTCGCCAGTGGCTGGCCGGGGCGCCCTGGCGCGACCTCCTCGCGCAGGAACCGGACGCCACGCTGGCCTGCAAAGTCCTCGCGGCGGATCTGGCGGCCGAGCGACCCGGCGAAGTGAATGCCTTTGTCGCCGGGCTCAGTTCCTCCGAGGAGGCCATCATCTCCGAGCTGCTAACCAGCGGTCCTCCGCGGAACGCCGCCGCCGTCATCCAGGACTGCTGGAACCAGATCGCCCGCCGCCAGATCGTGCGCCGGCTGGACGCGATCAAAGCCCGCCTCGCCAGTCCGCAACTGGACGCCACAGAAGCAAGCGGACTGCAAAACGAGTTCATCGATCTCGCCGCCCGCATGCAACAGATTCCCCGGCCTTCCGCCCAACAGGTCTGATCGGGTAGAGAAAAGGCGTAAGCGCCGGGGAATAAGGGACTCGAGAATCACTAAATTTCCCGGTCCGCGAAATATGGCTCGCGGCAAAACCTAAGAAGCCACACGCCTGCAAAAAGAAACTGTTGACCTCATCCAACGGCTCCGGGATATTCCGCGGCCTTTGTCCCCGCTTCTCTGGCGCGCGCCGGCGCTTCGACGGCGGAGATAAAGTTTTCCCAAGCGCGGGTATGCCCAAAACCACTTCGAAGAAAGCCTCTCCTAAGCCCATTAAATCGCCCACCCAAACCCAGCCGCAACCGCCCACAGAACTGCCAGAGGAAACGAATATCGCGCCCGAGCCCAGCCAGGAAACTGAAAGCGCTGAAAGCGCTGAAAAGCCTAAAGCGGTCGCGAAGCCCAAGGAGAAGAAGGTCGGCAAATCTCCGGCCAAGAGCAAAGCGGTAGCGACGAGCGGGGTAAATGGCAAAAATGGTCACGCCAAGCCACCCGCGGCCAAAAAAGCCGAGCCCGCGCCGGCCCCGTACGTTCCGCCCACGAATAGCGTGCTCGATCAGCCCGAAGTGCAGGAAAAGCTTCGCGATCTGATCAAGCTCGCCAAGGAGCAGGGCTATCTCACTTTCGACGACCTTAACGAGGCGTTGCCGGATCAGCTAAACGATCCGGACGAAATGGAAGCGATCATGAATCGCCTTCGTTCCATGGAGATCGACATCATCGATCCTTCCGACGTCGATCGTTATAAGGATGGCAAGAAGTCCGACCAGGAAGAGGAAGAGGAAGAGAAGGCCGAGCAGAAGCTCGATATCCTCGACGACCCGGTCCGCATGTATTTGAAGCAGATGGGGCAGGTTCCCCTTCTCACCCGCGAACAGGAAGTCGAGATTTCCAAGCGCATCGAGGAAGCGGAGCTGTGCGTGCAAAAGCACATCAACAAGTACGGCTTCACCGTTCGCCTTTACCTCGACCTCGCGCAGAAGCTTCAGGAAGGCCGCGAACGGTTCGACCGCGTCATCCTCGACAAGAAGATCGAGAGCCGCGAGCGCTACATGAAGCAGCTGCCGCGCTTTGCCGCGACGCTCGAGACGGCGGCGAACAACGCCTCCACCGCCTACAAGAATTTCGTCGCGCACGGCGGCAAGAGCCACGATGCGAAGTCTTACCAGGAGTTCCAGAAGGCCCACGGGAGCGTCCAGAAGCTCTATCCGAAATTCTTCTTCAAGCAAAAGGTCACCGAGGAGTTCGTCCACCAGGCCGACGAGACGCATCGTCTCGTGAATCAACTCCGCGACAGCGCCGCTCGCGCCAGCGCTCACGCCAAAGGCGGCGACGCCGGCAAGATCGACTACGGGGCGAAGCTCAAGGAAGTGCAGATGCGCGCTTGGATGAGCCCCGAGGAATTCCTCGCCGACTACAAGGAGCTCAAGCTCTGGCTGCGCAAGGCGCTCAAGGCCAAGACCGAAATGGTCGAGGCCAATCTGCGTCTGGTCATTTCCATCGCCAAGAAGTACACGAATCGCGGCCTCTCCTTCCTCGACCTCATCCAGGAAGGCAACATGGGCCTCATGAAGGCGGTCGAGAAATTCGAATACCGCCGCGGCTACAAGTTCTCCACCTACGCCACTTGGTGGATCCGCCAGGCCATCACCCGCTCCATCGCCGATCAGGCCCGCACCATCCGTATCCCGGTGCACATGATCGAGACGATCAACAAGCTCATGCGGGTGCAGAAGCAGCTCGTCCAGGATTACGGCCGGGAGCCCACCCCGGAAGAGGTCTCGGAGGAGATCAATCTGCCTGTGGAGCGCGTCCGCGCCGTGCTCAAGATGGCGCAGCAGCCCATCTCCCTGCAATCGCCCGTCGGCGAAAGCGACGACACGAGCTTCGGCGATTTCATTCCCGATCAGTCGGCGGAAGACCCGAGCGATGTCACGGCCATCACCCTGCTCAAGGAAAAGATCCGCGACGTCCTCGACACCCTCACCGAGCGTGAGCGTCAGGTTCTAGAGCAGCGCTTCGGCCTCGTGGACGGCTACAGCCGCACGCTGGAAGAGGTCGGCCGCCAGTTCAAGGTCACCCGCGAACGTATTCGCCAGATCGAAGCCAAAGCCCTGCGCAAGATGCGTCACCCGACGCGGATCCGGCAGCTCGAAGGCTTCCTCGAAGCCAACGAGTAAGCCTTTTCGCACCGCTGCACTTTCCGCCGGCCATCCCTCCGCGATGCACTGCGCATCGCGTCGCTCGTCCTGGCGGTCGTCTCGCAGGTCAGTTTTTAAGCGAAATGAACTAAAATTTCTCGCAACCTAGGCGGGGAATTCGTGTTTATTATTTAAACAATGAATCCGGAAGAAAACGACGAACTCTGGGAGTTGCTGGGCCGTGCCCGGCAGACTCCGGCCTCGCCCTTTTTTTCGCGCGATATCCTGCGGCAGGTGCGTGAAACCCGGCAGGAGCGCAGCGGCTGGGCAGGCTGGCTGGATCGAAATTGGCGTCTCGCAGCCGTGTCTGCCTGCGCCGCGTGCCTGACCGTCGGCATATTTGTGACCGAGCAGCGCATGACGCAAAAAGGTCAGGAACGCCAGGAAATCATTGCCATGGCCAAGCGGGTCTCCGCGAGCCCGGACTATCAAGTGATCAACGATCTGGACGAGCTTCTCGCAGTGGAAAAAGACTCCGTATGGCTGAAGGGCAACGCCGAGTAATCATCTTCCTTTGCTTCATCGCTGCGTCCCGGCTTTTTGCCCAGACGCCGACGCCGCAAAATTACGTGCCGAGCTTGCCGCGCGGGGAAGGCGTCGAATTCGGCTCCCCCGAATTCCAGAACGCCCGCCGCGCCATCGAAGCGCTCACCCCCGAGCAGCGGAAGCGTTTCCAGGAAAATTTCGTCCGCTGGATGAACCTCTCGCCCGACGAGAAAAAAATCCTGCGCGAACGCGAAGACTTCCGCCGCCAACGTGTCGCCGAAGAAGTCGACCGCGCGCTCAAGACCTCCGGCCTAAACCTCGACCCCGCGCGCCGCGAACTCTTCGCCAAACGCTACGCCGAAGAGCGCCGCAAGATCGAAGAGCAGTTGCACAAGGACCTGGAAGAAAAGCGCCGCCCCCTCGTCCAGGCGCTCGTCGCCAGGTTGAAGGATGAGTTTTCGACCGGATCGACGACGACCACGCCGGCGGTGGCTCCGCCGTAGGGTTAGTTTGAATTTCTACTGTCCAAGCGCCTTGAGTTCCGCTTGGGCAAACCGGTATTCCCGTAAGTTTTTCTTTCCCGTAGCCAGGCAGTTGCGAAAATGGTCGACAGCCGTCTGTTTGTCTCCGGAAAACAGCTCCTTTATCCCGGTATAAAACCAAGCTTCACAACGTTGATCACCTTCCTTCTCGGGGTCTGATGAGACTGCGGAGAATAACTCTGCTTCAGTGACCGTGCCAAGGAGATGCCCGGCTAGCTTTGAAACCCAGTCACCGCGTGTGGTCTCAGGTCTTTTGTCTAGATATGCGGCGAGATCAGCGTTGGCTGCGTCAGCTTCACCAAGCCGTACACGTGCCAGCCAGATATATAATCGAGGATAATCCTGTTCCTCCTCGGACAGCTCACAAGAATATCGAAATTCCCGCAACGCAGCAGCCCAATTCTGCCTCTGAATTTCGGCAGTGCCGAGGCCATTGCACACTGATTTATGCTTCGGATTTAGTTCGCGGGCTTGACCGTAGTCGATGATCGCCCCCTCTACATCGTTCATCGCGCTTTTCGCATTCCCGCGATTGATCCAGGTGCTGAACGACTTCGGAGCTAATTCGATCGCCCGGTCATAGTCGGCAATGGCGCCTTTACAATCATATTTAGCTTTTTTAGCGGCGCCTCGGCGGGCATATGCATCGCTGGAATCCGGATCGAGTTCGACTGCGCGATTAAAATCGATCAGCGCTTCATCCACATGTCCACTAGCGCTTTGCGCAGAACCTCGGCAGATGTAGGCTCTCGCAGATTTTGGACTTATTTCAATCGCACGGTTACAGTCGGCTTTAGCTCCCTCGAAATCACCTTTGGCAAACCTCGCAATACCTCGATTGACATAAGCGCTGTAAAAATTCGGATCCAATTCGAGAGCGCGATTGTAGTCGGCAATGGCTCCATCCCATTCGCCTTTGTCAGCTTTGGCGCGACCTCGATTATAGTGGGCCTGCGCGAGGTTTGGATTGAGTTTGATCGCACGATTGTAGTCCTCGATGGCTTTGTTGGGGTCGCCTCTGAGCTCCTCACTATTGCCGCGATTGTTCCAATCGTCAGCGCGGAATATATTTGCCGTGCGCCATGGAATGATGATCAGGACGACTCCAAAAGTACAAGCAATTAGGAAGATAAGGACAACCAGTATCGGCTTAACAACCTTCATTTAGCAATTCGCTGTCTATTCCTTCGGCAAATGCTCCAAACCCCACGTGAGCAGCATCCGGCTGTCGTCCCAGATCCCCGGTTTGTTGTCATGCATGACCACGGCAATCACATCCCGGCAATTCCACTGCGCGGCGCTGACCAGCACTTGTTGCGCGGGAATGGTATACCCAGTCTTCACCCCGATGCAGCCCGGGAAAAGCCAGAGCAGCCGGTTGTGATTCTGCAGTTCCCGTGGCCCGGTGGACGCAATGTTCCAGGGATAAAACTGCGTCCCGACAATTTGCCGGAAGAGCGGCTGCTGCATGGCCGCCCGCGCGATGAGCGCCAGGGCGCGTGGCGAAGTGTAGTGCTGCAGGTTGTGCAATCCGTTCGGATTGGCGAAATGCGTGTTGGTGGCGCCGAGCTCCTCCGCGCGTCGAGTCATCTTTTCGGCGAAAGCCTCGATGGACCCGGCGTTGTCCCGGCCCAGTGCGTGCGCGACGTCGTTGGCGCTTTTGAGCATCAGGCCATAGAGCGCGTCGCGGCGGGTGAATTTATCCCCCGGCTTGATGTCCAGACTGCTCTCACCCACCTTGCTGTCGTCTTCTGTGACTTCGATCATTTTGTCGAGATTGCCGGCCTCGATGACGAGCAGCGCGGTCATGATCTTGGTGGTGCTCGCCGGGTACTGCGCTTCGTCGGCGTTTTTCTCGTAGATGGTCTGGCCCGTGAGCGCATCGATGACGATCGCGCCCTTGGCCGCCAGGGGCAGTTCGGCCATTCCTGCAGGAAAATCCGGCACCACTTGTTTCAAGCCCAGCGGGAGCGGCTCTTCCGCCGGCTCCGGAGTAGCCGGCGCCACGGGCTTCACCACCCGCGGCGTCGCGGTGGCTTTTTTGGTGTGCTTTTTCGTCGCCGCCGGAGCCGCGAGCGGCGCGAGGGCGGGGAGCAGCGCGAAAAGGATGCAGGCGTTACGGCGAAACAATTTGGCCATTGATCATCATCCACGGCACCGTCTGGCGGAAGTCGAGGATTTCCTCAAAAACGGATTCCAACGGGCCTTTGACCGGCACCGTAATCAAATCGGCCAGCGCGCCCGGCGCGATTTTTCCCAGCCGCTGCTCGCGACGCAAGGCGCGCGCCGGATTTGTGGTCACCGTTTGCAAAAGTTGCCGCGGCTCCATCCAGGGCTCGGCATGGCTCACCGCGCGCAATTCATCGAAAAGACTCAGCGAATGCGTGCTGGCCAGGCTATCCGTGGCCACGCAGATATTCGCGCCAAGACTGTGCAGACGACGGAAATGGAAACGCGAATGATTAAAATACGTATGGCTTCCCGGGCAGTGCACGATGGTCGGCTTACCGCCTTCCGGCAGGTGGTCCAGCAGCTGGAAATCATCCTCCGTCAACTCATTCATGTGCGCCAGGATCCACCCCGCATTGATTGCGCCGCTGTGCCAGAGCTGGGAAAACGGCGTGCCCTTCCCGCAGTCCTGCATCGGTCGGCCGATCGATTTCATGAAATCGAAAAGCGCGCCCGAGCCATCCTTGAACATCTCGGCTTCCTCGCGCGACTCCGCCACATGCGTCGTGAGCGGCATCGTCATGGTCGAGGCGCAGGAATTCGCCAGCTCGTACAGCCGGCGCGAAGCCGTATAAGGCGCATGCGGACTCAGCCCGAAGCGGCTCAGCGAGGTCGGTCGATTGTGGAAAAACGACAGCGCGCCGATTACGACTTCCTCGGTAGTGAGCCGATGCCGGATATCAATCATCTCGTAAAACCACCAGGTGCGAATCGGCGGCTCGTGAATGGAGGGCATTAGCTCGGGAAAAGACTCCACATTGCAGACCGTGGTCGTGCCCGATTTCTTGAGAAAGCCGAACCCCTTGTGGATGGCGCGCAGGTAGTCGTCGCTATCCAGCGACCGTTTCAGCGCATTGATCCGCTGCACCCAGGCTGTGAAGCTTTTCGGCGGATTAATGGCATGGCGCATCATCGTATAGTCGAGATGGCAATGCGCATTGATGAGGCCGGGCATGAGCGCGACGTCGCCGAGATCAAAGACCGGGCCGGCCTGGAGCCAATGAAGATCTTCGTGTTTGCCCACCGCGGCGATAGCATTGCCATCGACGGCGACAGCGCCGTTCTCGATGGGTGGACCATCCATGGTCACGACCACGCGGGCTTTTAAAATGAAGAAGTCGGGGAGAGTGGGCACAGGGGCGGGTACTGGCTCACTAGTGCAAATCGCGGCGACTTCGATGACGCACGGCGCGCAATAGAAAACTATAGGGTGAACGAACGGGGTGCAGCATTAGGTTTCGGGAGAAGGCGCTTGTTTCACGACTTCGCGAACCCGCCCCACAAGCAGATTGCAGGCCTCGTGACAAAGCATTGGGATCGCGCGCCAAGCCGCGCCGGTTTGATTGATAGCCGGATCAAACTTTTCCGCGGGCAATGAATTTACCGGCGCCTCTGGAGCGATTCTCCAAAGCATCGTCTTCAAACATTTCCCCCGCGAGTCGCAGAATTCACCGACCGTAGCTTGCAACTGCTCATCCGTCGCCTTTCGCGTCACGGCGTACATGCCGCTCTGGCGTCCCAGCAAATCGCGCAGCGCCGAGGGCTCCACTTCGCCGTGTTTCCAATCCAGGTAGAGACCAAGCATCGCCGGATAAAGCGCATCCAGCGCCGCGCGCAGCGCTGCGGCATCCGGCAGACGCAGGTGCCAGCCGCGGCGGAGATTGGGCGCTGATTTCAGCGGACGAAATTCGCCGGCGCCATCGAGCAGGGCCAGCGTCCGCGCCGCCGCCGGATCCGTCAGGACTTCAAGCGCAGAATCGCCGGCATCAAGGTAGTGCCGCGCTTCATAACCATCGGCAGCCTTTTGCACGAGCGCCTCCCCGATTTGCAAAGTCGGCGATGCTTCGAGCCATTGGGTGAGGGATTCAGTCAGGTCTCGTCTCACGTGGTGGCGAGGGCATGTTGCAAGTCAAACGCCTCCACCTGTTCGACGATGAGTTCGGCGAAGCGCGGTTCCGTTCCAATCGCGCTCGCATAGCTCAAAATTCGGCCCCGCAGTTCATACGGGTTCCGCCGAAATATTTCCCGTTGGCTGGCCGCCGGGCCAACCTCCGCTTCGAGGCCCAGCAGCACCGGAATGTCCTGGTAGCTATGCAGACCGTCGGAAATGAAAAAGGGCACGACGACCACATGCGGCTGGCTCGCGATTTCATCCCAGCGCGCGATGAAGGGCGCCTCCTCCATGTAGGCGTTCAGCACCTCTGCGTAGCGGCCGAGCGCGCGGATTTTCGCCACTTCCCGTTTGGCCGCAGCCGCGGAATTGTCATTCAGATCGGTGCCATGACCGACGATGATCAGGCTGGTCTGCTCCGGCGGAGCCGTGGGCGCCGCCTGCGCGGCGCGGGCCAGCAGCAGCTCGGTCATCTGCGGATGGCTCCCGGCCGGCTCACAGTATTTGAGCGTTTGCCCATTTCGCTCCGTGATTGGCCCGGCGAGGCCGAATTCCCGCGGAATGATCGTGCGGGTGAAATAGCCTTCGCTGATGAAATTTGGCACGATGTAAATGTCGCTCCGATCGACCATGTGCAGCACTTGGCGGAAGCTCGGCTCCTCCTTCCAAAAGGCCGGATAGACTTCGCCAAACAAGCCAAGACGCGCAATGCGCTCCACGTGGTCCAGGGTGGGGCCGTTCGAGTCGGCATTCACCGTGGAGCCGTGGCCCGCAACGATCAGGGCGCTATCTGGCTTCGGATGCATCCGGCCAAACTAATTCGCACACAAACGGTCTGTCGAACGGTTTTGCAGTACGGAATGCGACCAATCTACGGCGTTTTCCGTTGCCCCCGCGACACGCGCGCGGGAGAATCGGCCATGATCGTCAACTTTGGCTCGGTTGGAATTTTTTTGCGCCATCGCTTCGCTCACCTGGCGCTGGCGCTGTGCTTGGGTCTGGCGTCCTCCGGGCAAGCCGCCGAATTGGACAGCTCGGTCCGCCAGCTGATCGTGAGCATCGCGCCCGATTGGAATACGGACACCGGAAAGCTCCAGCTTTTCGAAAAGCAGGGCAATAGCTGGAAGGCTGATGGCGCTCCCTGGAACGTGCTTTACGGAAAAAACGGCCTCGTTTGGGGACGCGGCGTGCTCGGAACCGACGAACCGGGACCGCATAAAAGCGAAAAGGACAAGCGCGCGCCGGCGGGCGTCTTTCGCATCGGGCGCATCTACACCTATGATGCCGCGCTGCCGCAGGGCGCGAATTACCCTTTTCATACCGTCACCACGGCCGACGCCTGGTCCGACGACCCCACTCAGCCGGAATATAACCGCTTCATGACCATCCCCGATCCCGCGCACCCGCCGGCCTGGTTTGAAAAGGCCAAAATGCGCCAGAACGACTTTGCCTACCGCTGGCTCGTGGAAATCCGGCACAACTCCGATCCGCCCGTACCCGGCGACGGCAGCGCCATTTTCTTCCACATCCGCCGCGGCCCGACACGACCCACGGCCGGCTGCACGACCATGGCGGAAAGCGATCTCGTGAATCTCGTGCGCTGGCTCCGCGCCGACCGGAATCCGCATTACGCCCTGCTCCCGCGCAGCGAGTACGAGCGCAAATGGCAGGCCTGGGGGCTGCCCAGTCCGACCGAGGCTGCGGCGCTGCTCGAGAAGTGATTCCGACCCGGAACGGCAAAAAACGCTTGCCAAACTAATCACAACCAAAATAAAGTATATCAAATCGATATACTTTAATGCCGAAATCCACGCCTTCTCTCTCCCGCCGCGCCACGCGAATCGTCCTTGCGGCCGATTCCACCCAATCCTGGCAGGAGATCGTCGCCCAAAAAATGGCGTCGCTCCGCTACGGCGCGGTGCAGATCGTGGTTACCGATTCCAAGGTGACGTACGTCGAAGTTTCGAAACGCACCCGGTTTGCCGCGCCCTGGGAAGGAGCGGGTGAGCCACCATCCGGCGCCCCCCTTTCCACCTCCGGGAAGCGTCCGTCGCTCTAAAATCCTTTGTCTGGTTGGCCGCCGCGCCGGCTCTGGTTTGCCGGCGCGGCGCGCTTTTTTACTCCGCCCAACTCGCGGAAGGGAATCTCCGGAGCTCCCTCCATCACATCCGGATCTTTCGTTTGGAAGGTCTGCGGATGAGCTTCGTGCCTTCGTGCCTTCGTGCCTTCGTGCCTTCGTGTGAGACTCTCTCCTCATGGACTTCACAGCATGCGTCGTCCTGGCTCGAATCGATTCACATGAAGGAGATAAAAGGCCGACACGAAGTCATCCCGGAATTAGAATGAAAGCAGGCTTCCTGCGGAACGTTTCCGCGCCGGGCGGACGAGACGTCCGCGCTCCCAGGAATGCCGCATTGAACCCACGCAGGGCCGTGAATCCACGTGACGCGCGCAACAGGATCCTCTACACCCGAGGCCGATGTCCAAGAGCCTCGCCTGGTCGGTCATTCTCTTTGCAGCCGCCTTCTTCGGCTGCTTCTTCCTCTGGCCCATTGCCCAGACCTTGCAGGGGGCCTTTCTGGAGACCGATGGCCGCTTTACGCTGGCCTTTGTCACCGAGGTCTTTCGCAATAGCATCTATCTCGAAGGCCTCCAGAACTCCTTCCTCCTTGCCGTCTTCACGACGTTGACCTCGGCGGCTATCGCCGTGCCGCTGGCCTGGCTGGCCGATCGCTTCGCCTTTCCCGCCAAGAAAGCGCTGAGCGCACTCATCCTCGTGCCGATGATCCTCCCTCCCTTTGTGGGCGCGATCGGCGTGCGCCAACTGCTCGGGCAATACGGAGTGCTCAATGCCATCCTGACACGCGTCGGCCTGCTCTCCGCCGGGCATACCATCGACTGGCTGGGACACGGCCGCTTCTGGGGCATCGTCGCGCTCAGCGCGCTCAGCCTTTTTCCCATCCTTTATCTCAATGTCACAGCCTCGCTGGCCAATCTCGATCCTGCCATGGAAGAGGCCGCGGAAAATCTCGGCTGCACCGGTTTCCGCATGTTCCGCCGGGTCACGCTGCCGCTCATTATGCCGGGGCTGTTCGCCGGCGGCATCATCGTTTTCATCTCGGCCTTCACCGAGCTCGGCGTGCCGCTCATGTTCGATTTCGACCGCGTGACAGCGGTGCAGATTTTCAACGGGATCAAGGAAATCGCCGGCAATCCCTTCCCCTTCGCGCTGGTCGTGGTCATGCTCACGAGTTCTACCCTACTCTATGCGGCTAGCCGATTGCTGTTTGGCAGCAGTCCGAAGGCTCAGACCTCAAAGGCTCTCACGACGCGACGCGACCGACCGCTCTCCCCGCTGCAGAGCCGGCTGTGCACGCTGGCTTTCGCCGCCGTGGTCGTCGTCGCCATCCTGCCAAATCTGACGGTCATCTTCGTCTCCTTGGCCGGCGATTGGTATCGCTCGGCGCTCCCCGGCTCATGGACGCTCGACCACTACCGCATCGCGCTGGGCCATTCACTTACCGAACCTTCGATCGTCAATAGCCTGAAGTACTCGAGCATCTCGACCCTCTTCGATCTCATCCTCGGCCTGGGCATCGCCTACGTCGTCGTGCGCACGACGCTGCCCGGACGCTGGCTGCTGGATGCCCTGGCTATGCTTCCACTGGCCGTTCCCGGCCTGGTCCTGGCCTTCGGCTACGTCTCCATGACCCAGGATGGGCGCTTTTTCTCTGCGCTCAATCCGACTCGAGATCCCACGCTGCTGCTGGTCATCGCCTACGCCGTGCGCCGCCTGCCCTACGTCGTGCGCGCGGCCTCCGCCGGTTTCCAACAAACCAGTGTGACTCTGGAAGAGGCGGCGCAAAATCTCGGCGCCGCGCCCCTGCGGGTGTTACGCCGGGTCACTCTTCCGCTAGTCACTCCAAACCTCATTGCCGGCGGTCTGCTGGCTTTCTCCTTCGCCATGCTGGAAGTCAGCGACTCACTCGTCCTGGCGCAAAAACAACAACATTTCCCGATCACGCGCGCCATCTACGAGCTGTACCAATTGCTCGGCGAAGGCCGCTACCTCGCGGCCGCTCTGGGCGTCTGGGCCATGGCCTTTCTCGGCCTGGCCCTCTATGTTGCCAGCGGCATCCTTGGCAAGAAGCTCGGCGCGATGTTCCGGATGTAAGAGCAACATCCGCGGCCATCATCGCGCCGTCGCCCGATCCACAGGCGAATCTGCCAACACAACTAACTAACCAACTAACAAGCCGCCAACGAGACTGCCCCGACCTTGCTCGGCGCCGACGCAGCCAGATCCACTTTTCCGCTGCGCGCCATGGCGGCGGCCGGCGAAACCACCGGCGCAGGCGCCGCAGCCGCCACGGGCCGGGAGATCAGTACGCCCCGCCGGGCGCCGATGAGGCGCGTCCGCTGGAAATTCTCCCGCACCAGGCAGCCCCGGCACTCCCAGGCCGCCCGGCGCGCCTGGATGACCACCGCCAGCCAACTCACCGACCAGAGGCCGGCCGTCAGGATCGTCGCAATGAGATGCAACGGGTGCCGAACCGACGGTTTCTCGAAAATGCGCTCGTCACCACAACACTCACAGAATCGCAAAGAGGTTTTCATGCGCCCATCTTGTACCAAATTGGGACGCGACCGCCCACTGCCTCATTGTAACGATCCCATGGACAACGGACCCGGGAAAACTCCCGACCGCGTCTGCTTCGCGCAGGGCACTGCGAAGCCATCTCCCGAGAGAATAAAGCACGGCATATGCCACAATTGTGACGACCGGGTGCCAAAAAACCTGATGCAATGGGTCGGAAATAGTCCTGTTGAGGCGAAAAATGTTACTCCATTTTCTTGCCATGATTCAGTGGCGCCTTCGCCACGACAGGCCAAAAAAGCTGAATGCCCCTGCCGCCGCACGTCAGATAACGCGTCTATGCTGCACACCCTCGCAAAAGCGGCTTCTGACTGATTTCTGGAATTTGGTCAACCTCCGTGAGCAAACGCACTCCATTCTTCCGCCCAAAAGGGCGTACAATCGTGGCCCAGGGCAACGCCCTGGGAACGATGACCTCACGAAGCGCGAGCCTTGAAAGGGCGTTTCAATTGCAAAGCCATGTCACACCCCTTGGCATTTCCATATCAGAGGTCCCGCGAGATCCCCGCGCTCCCGGGAATCTCGCCCTCGCGTACTCCAACCTCAAGGCTGCATCACCCGATAAAAGCGCTGCGTAAACTGGCTCGCGTTTGGATCCGTGAAATTGAAGAGGCTGGTCGACGGCATGACGCTCTGCAGCGTCACCCACGAACTTGGCACGCCCAGCGTCGACGTCGCCTGCAAGATCGCTGTCTGATTGGCCGCGCCCTTGACGGAAAATTGGAATCCGCTCCCGGTGGAATACGTCGGCTTCCCGCTGATCGTCGGCGTCCCGGGCGTCGGAAGGGTCACCATGATGGACGAACTCGGCGCCGATGCCGTCCCGGAAGCATCAAACGCCTGCACCACCCACGAGTGCGTGGTCGACGCGCTCAGCCCACTCACGGTCCCGCTCACGCCGCTGAGACCGCTCGTCGCGGCATAGTACGAGCCGCTGATCGACTCGAGAATCGAGTAGCTCGTGACCGCCGAATACGACGAATTCTGCGCCGGCCCTGGCGACGCCGTCCAGGACAGCGTCACCGACGTCGACGTCAGCCCCGTCACTTGCAAACTGGTCGGCGGCTGCGGCGTGGGCACGATCTGCCCCAGCGGATTGTCGAGCAAATCTTCGCCGACAACAAAGCCGCCCGGCGAAAACGTAAAGATCCGCACTTCATCGATCAGTCCGGGGAAGGACGAAGTGCGATCGGTAAAGCTCGCGCCGATCGAAAACGCCACCGGTCGGCTCGTCTGGCTCGTAAAGGACGGGACATGAGCCGAATCCGAACCCGCCGGCGCGCCATTCACGTAAAGCGTCGTCGTCCCGGCATCGCGCACCAGCGCCACGTGCACCCATTGATTCAGCGGCACGGTGGCGGAGCCAAAGTTAAACACACTCGCTCCCGTGCCGATGCGCCCCATGAGATGCTGGCTGCCGTCGATTGCAAAGCCCCAGCCCGTGTCGTTGGAATTGCCGTTATAGATCGGAATCGCCGTCCCAACGTTCGCCGAGTTCATGTACAAGTAGCCTTCCACGCCAAAGTTATCCGCGACGGTGATGAGCGGCGTGGGTGTGCCGGCGACGTCGTATTCGTAGTGCCGATAGCTGCTCGTCGAGTCGACCCCGGTGTTGGGCCCAAACTGCGTCGAGTACACATCCCCTTCCCGCGGGAATCCATTGCTGCCAGACGCCGGCGGCGCCGAAGCCATGACCACGGGAGACATCGGGTTGTTTGCGACAAAGCCGCTCAAAACGATGTCATCGAAGTCGATCGATTGCCCGGTCGACGGCGTGTATGCATAAACGCGAAAGGTGATCGTCGGAAGATTCTGAAACGCGGCGCCCGTGAGATTGGCGGAGAAAGACACAAGATTCGGACGCACAGTAGCGATATCCGCACTGCCCGTGCCCATGAGATCCGTGGCGTAGTTGTCCACGCTGCTCCGGACATTGAATCCACGCGGCGTCGACGCGCCGCCGCTCTCCGCCTTCAAGGTCAGCGAACTCAGGTTCAAGAGGCCGTTCGCGGCATCCGCGGGCGTGACGGTGAAACTGAGATAGGCATTCGTTGAAACGGACGTGGTCTCATCCTTCGACGAAGCTGTTCCCGAATTGGGGACGAAGAGAATGTACGGCGCGCTGGTCGGCGCCGTAGCCGCCGAAGAATTTGGCGTCACAGTGTTGTTCGACGGAGTTCCCACCGCCAAAATTCCGGCGGTCACCGTCGCAGACGTCAATGCCGGATCCGCCGCGCCCGTGGAGGTGTTCCCATTATAGACCGCCAGCACGCCGGAGGCGCCCGTCGAGACGCGGGAATCGTCAACCCGCGTCAGGCCTCGCGTAAATAAGCTCACGTCCCGCGTCGTGGCGCTTCCCGCCTGCCCGCCTACGGGCTGATCCGCATCGCCCATTTCGTAGTATCCCTGCTCCACCACAGTCGCCAGACTGAATGAACTGCAGAGTAAAGTCAGCGCCAGCGCGCAGATCGACTTAGTAGAAAAGTCTGTCATAAAGGTGGGTGCCTTTTAACACCGGACCGACGTCGGTCAAGCACGCAACATCAATAAATTAACACTAAAAGTAAAATGCCTCGGCAACTTACTTTTGATTAGCATGAATATGCTAATGAGCCAAGCGCACTATACCGACCATTCGGTTTAGCATATTCATGCTAATCTCCTATTCCGGGATCTCGTTCAGCGTATAATAGCCGACGGCATGCAGCGCCGGATTGCCCTCCGCCGAACGCACGCCGGCGAAATGCAATTCATGGATGTCGCCCTTCGTGAGCGTCTCCAGCGTAAGCCGCACCGAAAGATGATCCGGCGCCACCGTCGCCCTCGTGATTTTGGGCAGGATCTCATCGACCTCCGGGCTGCCATACTCCGCCCGATAAATATAGGTGAATTCCCGGGCGTGATAGCTCGCCACGTCGCCCGCCGTAGCCGGATCCACCGGCTGCGTGAAAGTCAGCTCAAAGCCATCGGGTTTCGCATGCATTTCGCGGACTTCAAAGGGAACCTTGCCGGTCCAATCCACCCGCTCGAAGCAGTACGGCTTGCCGCCCCGCGCGCCCCAGCCGCGGTCCGATCCGCCGCAAAAGATCTGGCCCGTGTCCTTGTTCAGCTTCCCAGCAATCAATCCGGACTTGAAGCCGTCGAGGAAAGGGAAGACCACGCCCTGCTTCACGCCCTTTACTTCTTCGAGATAAACCCGGGCGATATTCGAGTGGCTCTGGTCCCCAACGAAAAGCTGCTTTTCAAACGGCCCAAACTTCCCGCCGCTCAAATCGCAGGCGATGAAGGAAGCCGAATTGCCGATCGGCCCGTAGACAAGATAACAAGCCGGCGGAACGAATTCCTTGATCCTCGCGCGCTCCGTTTCCAGACGGCTCGGCGAATTGGGATCAACCGGGCGCGGCCCCATATTCGGCGCGATGGAATACCACTTGTTGCCACTCGGATTCCCCTGGAACGAGCCCGGCACGAGATGCTGAAGATTGTCCGCCCCGCGCCACGGCCCCTGGTTGTCCGTATAGTAGACCTCTCCATCCGCATCAAAGCCCAGGCCGCCCGGCGAGCGAATGCCGCTGCACGTCGGAACCATGGTTCCATCCGGCTTCACCCGCAGCGCCCAGCCGCGAAACTCCGTCTCACTCGTGAAGGAACCCGTGAGGCAAAGGAGCTGCCAGAGATCGCCATTCTTGTCGAATTCCGAGCCCCACGCGAATTCGTGATAGTCGCCGCTCACGCCCCACTTGTCGCAGACGGTCTCGAAGACATCGGCGCGCCCGTCGCCATCTTCGTCGCGCACGCGGCAGAGCTCGTAGCGGTTCGTCTCATAGATCCAGCCGTCTTTGTAGGCCAGCCCCAGGATTTCATGCTGCCCGGAGGCAAAAAGCTGGAAACGGACATTTGAAGCCCCCGGATCGGTAGCATTCGACACGATCCACAGCTCCCCGCGCCGCGTGCCGACCGCGACCTTATTATCCGGCAGCAGTTGCATGGAGCTGACCTCGAGCGCCGTCTCCTTGGGCGTATCGAAGGTCGTGATCTTGTAATAATCCGATTCCTTGCCCGCCGATCCGGCTGCTCGCGCCAAGGCCGGCGCGAGGACGACGAGAAGAGCGAGCAAACGGAGGGAATTCATGGCGATCATGCGGCAATGGGAAAAAGGGCTCGGAGCCGCCTGACGGCGACCGGAAAATTACAACTGCACGGTCTGTGCAGAGACAATATCCGGATTGGCCAACAAATCTTTGACCAGCGCTGCATCCGGCGCCGAATCGAGATTCAGCACGGTCAGCGCCCGTCCGCCGGCTTCGTTGCGCGAGAGCGACATGCTGGCGATGTTCACCTTGTGCTTGCCAAAGAGCGTGCCCACCTCGCCGACGAGACCGGGGCGATCGTTGTTCTCAAACATGAAGAGCACGCCTTCCGGCTTCGCTTCCACGTAGCGGCCATTGATCTTCACGATGCGCGGCGCATTGCCAAAGACCGTGCCCGCCACCGAGACCCAGCCGCCTTCGCCCGTCGCCGTGAGCTCGATGAGTTCCGAAAATTCTGTCTGATTTGCCTCGCGCGATTCGCTGATCTTCAGGCCGAGGCTAGATGCAAATGATGGAGCATTGACGATATTGACGTCGGCCCCGCCCGCCTGCTTCAGGAATCCGGTGAGAATGGCGCGGGTGATCGGCGTCGTGTCCATCTCGTAGACTTTGCCGTGATAATTCACGTTCAGGCTGTCGCAGCGCTTCGCCGCGATCTGCGAGAGGAAATAGCCGAGCTTCGAGCCGACATTCACATGCGGCGCAAGCGTGGCCATCGTCTTGGCATCCACGCTGGGCATATTGACCGCATTGCGGATTTCACCCGAGAGCAGCGCCGCCCGCATCTGCTGCGCGACTTCGATGCCCACGTTTTCCTGGGCTTCAGCCGTAGAAGCGCCGAGATGCGGGGTGCAAACTACATTCGGCAGATTCTTCAGCGCGTAATCCGTCGGCGGAGGCTCGACTTCAAACACGTCGAGCGCCGCAGCCGCGACCTGCCGGCTCTTGAGCGCTTCAGCCAGCGCCACTTCGTCGATGAGACCACCCCGCGCGCAATTGATGATGCGCACGCCTTTCTTGGCCTTGGCCAGCCGCTCGGCGTTGAGCATGTGCTTGGTTTCCGGCGTCAACGGCATGTGCATGGTGATGAAATCCGCCTGCGGCACGATCTCGTCGAGCCGCTCGACTAATTCCACCGAGAGCGACCGCGCGCGGCTCTGCGACAAATACGGATCATAGGCCAGCACACGCATGCCAAAAGCGAGCGCGCGCCGCGCAAATTCGGCGCCGATCCGGCCCATGCCCAGGATGGCCAGCGTCTTTCCATAAAGCTCGACGCCCTCGAAGGGCTTCTTTTCCCATTTTCCGGCCTTCACGCTGGCATCGGCCTGCGGAATATTGCGGGCGATCGACATCATGAGCGAGAAAGCGTGCTCGGCCGTCGAGATCGTGTTTCCACCCGGCGTATTCATGACAATGATGCCCCGCTTCGTGGCTGCATCGACTTTGACATTGTCCACCCCCACGCCGGCGCGGCCCACCACGCGCAGATTCTTCGCCGCCTCGATGACCTTTTCCGTCACCTTGGTATTGGAACGCACGACGAGCCCGGAATATTCGCCGATCATTTCGATCAACTCCGCTTCAGGGATGCCCTTCAGGCCTGGATACACAGTGAGCTCGAGCAGGCCGCCTTCGGCGAGTTCGCTGAGCCCGCGCTCAGAAAGGGTATCGGCGACGAGAACTTTCGGTTTGGTCATGGTGCGTTGAGAAAAGGGAGCAATTGTTCGCCTTCCTGAGAAAAGGGCAAATCGAAATTATCGACCAGCGGCAAAACGCAGCGGCGAGGCGGCTCCATCCGGTGAATTGACCGCGTGGTCGGTTGCTGGCATTTTTCCACCATGAGTTTTTCGTTCAGCCTCCCAAAAGCAACGGATGCCGCTTGCCTTTTGCTCGAACGCGAAGGAGGCAGAATGAATATTTTAAAGCTGGTGAAATTGGTCTACCTGCTGGACCGCCTGGCGATCGAACGTATCGGCGTGCCAGTGGTGGGAGGAACCTGTTTTTCCATGCGCAATGGACCGGTGAACAGCGCGTTGCTCGATCTCATCAATGCCGGGACTCTCTGGGGTGAAAAGGACGATGAATGGGAAAATCACATCAGCGACCGGAGCGGGCACGAAGTGACAATCCGGAAGGCGCGAAAGGCAGAGCACCTCTCTCCCTTCGAAGAGCGTCTCGTAGACGAAATATATCAGACCCATGGTCATCGGGATCAATGGGCGCTCGTCGAGTGGTGTCACGAACACTGCAAAGAGTGGACCCCGCTCGATGAAGGACGCGCGCTCATCCGCCTGGAGGAAATCGGACACGCGGTGGGAAACACCGAGAAACAACAACAACAGCTTCTGGAACGCGCCCAAGCCGACGCAGAACTCGACCGGGTTTTCGCCGCCAAATAGCTCATGGTCGGATTGGGAACGGTTCTGAAAAGCCGGCACGCGCCGTTTCATCGCTGGCTGATTCTATCCAGCCCATCCGAAACCGTCAGCGATGTCCTTCTCGTCAGTCTTACGACGTTGGACGATGAGTGCAAAGACGACGAGTGCATTCTGTCGCCGGAGGACTACGACGACTTGGACCACAAGACTGCTGTAGCCTTCTCCTTTAAGCGCATCGGCCCGGCCAAGGCCCTGAACGCAGCGCTTGCGAAAGGCGACTTTCGTGAGCTCGCGCCCATGCCGAAAGCCGTGCTGGCGAGAATTCTAAAGGCAGCGGCGAAATCCGACTACCTCGGCGAAGCGCACAAAGCGCTGCTCGGTTCAGCCTGACGACCCCTAGAAAATTTTTGTACGTCCACCTCGCGATGGCCCCGCGATTCCTCAAATGTTACCGCGAGGTGACGCCAAAAGACTCTTGGTTGCACCGGGCTGAATTCGGGGTGGGTTCAGCCCGGTGCACGGTCTTCAAATCGGCGACGGAGTCACTCGACCGAGCGGAAATGGCAGATTAATTCCCTGTTCCTGCCAACCCGGCAAAAATCAGTTCGATTTGCCGCCGATGGATCCCAATATGCATCGCCGCAATGGCATGCCAGCCGGCCGCATCGAGCGGACCAAACCATGGATGGGCGTGCTTTTCGCGAGTGCCGAGATTCGGCGTGTCCGCCACGGTCGCCAGCAGGGTGTCGCAGGATTTTTCATACTCTGAAACGACCTCTGCAGTGACTTGTGGGCTCGGCTTCACTGCCGCAGTACTCGCTTTTATGGCAGGTATGGTTCCTTTAGCTAAAGATGCAATAACATGGATGATCCCGCTGTGGACCAGCCGAAGGTGTTCGAGCGTCATCCACACGGACCAATGGCGGCTGCTGTCTTCCATGCCGCGCAGCCGGTCGATCAGGACGCGCCGTGCGCCGACTTCAGCATCACAGCCGCGCGTCATTTCGGCGATGGCGGCGCGCTCCTCTTGAAATTCTGCATTGGAGCGTTCCCGCGTCGCCTTCCAACGCCGCCAGGTGAAGAAAATGCGCGCGACGAAAAGTTCCGGCGCCGGCAAGCCGGCCCCCGGCGGAGCAAGTGTGGGTTCGATGATTTGGGTCATAGCAGTCCGACGATGGCCATTCACTTGCAATTCGCAAGTAAAATTACTTGTGGATTGCAAGTAATTCTCGGCGACTATTGCTCGATGCCAAAAGCCTCGCCGCCTCCTGCAAAATCGTCCGTGCCCACTCGGCGCTCCCCCTGCCCGGTCGCCTGCGCCTTGGATATTTTTGGGGATCGCTGGACCTTGCTCGTCATTCGCGACCTCCTGCTCGGCAGGACTCGGTTCAAAGACTTCAGCGGCTCGCCCGAAGGCATCCCGACAAATATCCTCACCGACCGCTTGGACCGGCTGCGCCGTCACGGCCTCATCGAACACTGCCCCGCCGAAGACGGCTCAAAACGGCTGGCCTACCGCCTCACGCCAAAAGGCGACGCCCTCCGCCCGGTTCTGCGCGCCGTGCGCGACTGGGGCTTGGAATGGGAAAAAGGCACAGCCGCGGCATTGACCTCGAGTGGAGGAGCATAAGCCTCCCTCCCAGCTCGCGCCATCCTACTCGGGGCGACCACACCGTCGCCCCATTCTTCCCATTCCCACCCTCACCCCCGCCGGATAATCGTATCGTGCAAAAACGCATCGTCCCGCTCCGGAAAATCCAACATGGTATGCAAGCCCCGGCTCTCATGCCGCAGCAGCGCTGAATCAACAATCAGCGACGCCACCGTGCACAAATTGCGCAACTCCAGCACATCCGTCGTAATCCGGAAATTCCAGTAAAACTCCTGGATTTCCCGCTCCAGATTCCGCAAACGCGTCGCCGCCCGGTGCAGCCGCTTCGTCGTGCGCACGATGCCGACATAGTCCCACATGAGCCGCCGGATTTCATCCCAGTTGTGATAGATCACCACGAGCTCATCCACATCCTGGGCATCGCCCTTGCGCCACTCGGGCAGCGCCAGTTCGTTCGACCACATCTCCGGCCCAGGAGCCGGTTTGCTTTCGAGAAATTTCGCGCAGCGATGCGCCACCACCACCGCCTCGAGCAGTGAATTGCTCGCCAGCCGATTCGCGCCATGTAATCCCGTGCAACCAACCTCGCCGATCGCACAAAGCCCGCGCAGGCTCGTCGCCCCATTCACGTCCGTAAGCACGCCGCCGCATTGGTAATGCGCCGCGGGCACGACAGGGATGTGCTCCTTGGTAATATCCAGGCCATAGCGCAGACAGGTCTTGTAGATGTTAGGAAACCGCTCCTTCACAAATTCCGCCGGCAAGTGCGTCACATCCAGATACACACACCGCGCGCCTGTGCGCTTCATCTCCGCATCGATCGCTCGCGCCACGATATCGCGCGGCGCGAGTTCGCGACGGGCGTCGTATTTCTCCATGAACGTTTGTCCCTTCGAATCGATGAGCCGTCCGCCTTCGCCGCGCACCGCTTCGGAGATGAGAAATGACCGCGCTTCCGGATGATACAAACACGTCGGGTGAAACTGGATGAACTCCATGTTCCCAATGCGCGCGCCGGCCCGCCAGGCCATGGCCACGCCGTCGCCGGTCGCCACCGAGGGATTCGTCGTATACAGATACACCTTCCCGCACCCGCCCGTCGCCAGGATCACGCGATCCGAGCGCAGCGTCCGCACGTCGCCGCTCGCTTCATCCAGCACATACACGCCGAGCACCCGATTCGTGGACGCAAAGCCCAGCTTCGCCAGCGTGATTAAATCCACCGCCGTGTGATTCTCCAGCACCGAGATCCGCTCATTTGCCGCCACCGCCGCCAACAGCGCGCGCTCGATCTCGCGTCCGGTAACATCCCGCGCATGCAGGATGCGCCGCTTCGAGTGCCCCCCTTCCCGGCCCAGATCGAGTTCGTGCCGTCCGGGCACATCGGCGCGCTCGTCGAAATTCACGCCCAGCTCGATCAATTCCTGAATTCGCGCCGGCCCATCGCTCACGATATCGCGCACCACCGCTTCATTGCACAGCCCCGCGCCGGCTTCCAGTGTATCGCGCACGTGCAGTTCGAAGGAATCCTCCGGACTGGTCACACTGGCGATGCCGCCTTGCGCATAGTTGGTATTCGACTCGCTTCGCGCCCGCTTGGTGATAATCGCCACGCTGCCAAGCTTCGAGGATTGCAGCGCAAAGCTCAGCCCGGCAATGCCGCTGCCGATGACGATAAAGTCATAGCGATTGGGAGTTCCGGAAACGGGGGGATTTATCGGATCCATAGATTGTCGATCAGCCGGGTGCGGCCAAAAAAAACTGCCAGCGCCATCACCACGCCAGGCCCAACCGTCTTCACCGGCTGGAGCGAGTCCGCGTCGGCGATCTCTGCGTAGTCGATCCGCCCCAGCGGCGCGCGGCCTAGGGTGCGCAGCAGGATCCGGCGAATCGCCGAAGCCCGCGTTTCACCGGCTCTCCACGCGCTCTCCGCTGCCAGCAGCGCCTCGCGCAGCATCGGCGCCTGCGCGCGCTCTTCGGGCGTGAGGTAGACATTCCGCGAGGAAAGCGCCAGGCCATCCGGCTCTCGCACGGTTTCCACCGGCTCGATGCGGATGCCCAGATCCAGATCCCGAGTCATGCGGCGAATCACCGCGCACTGTTGAAAATCCTTGAGTCCAAACACGGCAATCGATGGCCGCACGATGTTAAAAAGCTTCAGCACCACCGTGCAAACCCCGCGAAAATGCCCCGGCCGCGAAGCGCCGCAAAGCGGAAGACTCACCACACGCTCGTCCACCCAGGTCGAAAATCCCTCGGGATAAATCTCCGCCGCATCCGGATGAAACAGAAGATCGACGCCATGCGCCTCACACAACTTGCGATCCGCCGCAAAGGGCCGCGGATACCGCGACAGATCCTCCTTCGGACCAAACTGGCTGGGATTGACAAAGATGCTCGCGACGACCGTCCCCTTCTTGCCGGCCAGCTTCCGTGCGCGATCGATCAGCGTCGTGTGCCCCCGGTGTAGCGCCCCCATCGTTGGGACCAGGACCACCGGCTGAGGCGCATTGCGGCAGGCTCTTGCGGTGGCGGAGATCGACTGAATGACTTTCACTATCTCTCCTTCCTATTTTCGAAGGGCCCAAGGGGCCAGCACTTTTCCGTGGAAGGGCTGGTTTCGACTACTGCTGTTCCCCACCGCGCCCCGCAAAGGCATTCCCGCAAGAGCCCCATTCCTCCCATTCCTCCCATTCCTCCCATTCCTCTTATTCCCCCGCCACCCGCCCCCTACAAAAACCCCGGATGCCGCCCCCCCGCCACCGACTCG
>OUNM010392894.1_pt1 | contig 26607 bp, 23 predicted proteins | sample 1769961 | NCBI WGS metagenome assembly OUNM01 (sample SAMEA3914820, study PRJEB12502) | metagenome | biome: forest; material: soil | place: USA | collected 2012-03-12 | depth 0.3 m | reverse complement strand
CGGGCCGGTGAACGGGTCGTAATAGCGGTAAAGCGTCAGGATGTCGTGGTCGCGGCGCGCGTCGTTATAGTCGAGCACGGCCAGCGAGGTCAGCTTGTACAGAAAGCCCGGCACCGGCGGACCGTGGACCTCGCTGCACGCCCAGGTCCTGACCGGACAGCGCCAGAAGCCGCCCGATTCGACGCCGATCAGCAGCGAATCGCCGCCTTTTTCGCGGATATAGGTCAGCCCTTCCATTCCCTCATTGGCCGGGAACAGCGGCAAGCCGGTCAGCGGCAGACGCTCGCCCTGGCCCTTGAAGGTTTTCGGTTCGGTGTAGCGAATGATACGCTGCTGGCCTTCAAACGAAACAAAGCGGTCGTGCATCGCGGGATCGAAGGCCAGATCCTCGGCGTCGCCGAACGACTTGTCGGCAAAGGGCTGACCGTCGGTCCCGCGCAGCTGGTCGATCTCGAGCGGACTGTCGGCCATGCCGCCCTTGCCGTCGGGCCTGAGCGAGAATTTGACGATCCAGCCCCAGTCGGAATTGGCCTCGACCTTGAGCGTGTCCCCGTCGCGTTCGATCTGCAGGTCAGACAGCCCCATCAACAGATCTGTGCCGTGCGCCGTCAGTTCATAGCCGCCGACGTAATGGACCTTCGGGTTCAGCGGCTTCGGATCGACGACCGGTGGCAAGGCGCGGAAGCTGACCGTGGCGGATTGGGTATAGGGGATGGGTTCGGCGTGGGCGGAAAAGCCGACGAAAGCGCAAAAAAGGAAAAGCGAAACGCAACGCCGCTTCTCCTCCCTACCGAAGGTGGGGAGGGTGAGCGAGCAAGCGAGTTGCGCTTGCCGCGCAAGGAAGGGGTGGAGGGGTCTTCTTTCTTTAGCTTCGCCCCCTCCACCGCTTCGCGGTCCCCCTCCCCATGCATTGCATGGGGAGGAGAAAGAATGCCAGCGCCTCATAAGTTCCCCCCTAAGGCTCGCTAAAGAGTTCCGTCAACTTATCCATCAGCCCGCCGGCCAGATGCTCGACGTCGATCAGGGTAAGCGCGCGGCGGTAGTAGCGCGTCACGTCGTGGCCGATACCGATCGCCACCAGTTCGACCCGGTTAGCCCCCTCGATATCGGCGATCACCTTGCGCAGATGGTTTTCGAGATAGTGCCCGGAATTGACGCTCAGCGTCGAATCGTCGACCGGCGCGCCGTCCGAAATGACCATCAATATCTTGCGCTGTTCGGGCCGGCCGACCAGACGCGAATAGGCCCATTGCAGCGCCTCGCCGTCGATATTTTCCTTGAGCAGGCCTTCGCGCATCATCAGGCCGAGATTCTTGTGCGCCCGCCGCCAGGGATTGTCCGCCGCCTTGTAGATGATGTGGCGCAGGTCGTTGAGACGCCCGGGCGCCGCCGGCTTGCCCGCGCGCACCCACGCCTCGCGCGACTGCCCGCCCTTCCACGCCTTGGTCGTAAAGCCGAGGATCTCGGTCTTGACGCCGACGCGCTCCAGCGTCCGCGCCAGGATGTCGGCGCACATGGCGGCGACCATGATCGGCCGGCCGCGCATCGAGCCCGAATTGTCGAGCAGCAAGGTCACCACCGTGTCGCGGAACTCGGTGTCCTTCTCCTGTTTGAACGAGAGCGGCGCCGACGGGTCGATGATGACGCGCGTCAGCTTGGCGGCGTCGAGCACGCCTTCTTCCAGGTCGAAATTCCACGACCGGTTCTGCTGCGCCATCAGCTTGCGTTGCAGGCGGTTGGCCAGGCGCGACACGACGTTGGCAAGATTGGCCAGCTGCGCGTTGAGGAAGCCGCGCAGCCGTTCCAGCTCCTGCGGATCGCACAGCTCTTCGGCGGTGACGACCTCGTCGAACTGTTTCGTATAGATCTCGTAATCGGGCTTGGCCTTGCTGTCGGGTGTCTGTTCGTCGCGGAACTGCGCCTCCCCGGCCTCGCCGTCTGGAATCTCGTCGGTGGTCGATTCCGACGCCATCTGCGGGTCGCCCTGCATCTGGGTATAGTCGTCCTCGCCTTCCTCGGCCTGGTCCTGGCCCTGGGCGCGGTCCTCCGGCGCCTCGGGCTTGGCCTCGTCCTCGGTTTCGGTGTCGTCCTTGTCGTCGGGCTCGGCATCGACTTCGCCTTCGGACTGTTCGTCCTCGCCGCGATCCTGTTTTTCCTTCTCGGCGTCCAGGCTGTCATCGACCAGTTCAAGATCGGTCAGAACCTTGCGCGCCGCGTCGGCGAAGCGCTTCTGGTCGTGGATCAGCGGCAAGAGATCGGCGATGCGGGCGCCAGCCTTGCCCTCGATATCGCCGCGGAACAGGTTGACGACGCGGTCGATCAGCCCCGGCACCGGGTCGCCCGTCAGGCGTTCGCGCGCCAGCTGGCCCAGCATCTCGGCGAAGTTCAGCTCGGCCTTGTCTTCCTTGCGCCCCGTGCCCTTGCGTTCCAGCTCGGCCAGCATGGCGGCGTTGAGATTCTGACGCACCCCCATGAGCGCGCGGGCGCCAACCGCTTCGAGGCGGGCCTCCTCCAGCGCGTCGAAGGCGTCGGCCGAGGCGTCGTCGCGCGGCCGGGCGCGGGCGTGGATACTGTCGTCGTGATGGGCGATGCGCAGCGCGGCGCGATCGGCGACGCCGCGCGCGGCCTGCGCCTGGCGCGGCGCCAGGTCACGCGGCGGATGCGGCAGGATCAGCTTGTTGCCGTCGCGGCGCGGGCCATCGGCGCCGAAAACGATCTCGAGCTCCGGCGACTCGGCAAGGGCGCGCGTCGAGTGCATCAGCGCCTTGCGGAACGGTTCGGACAGGATGGTCGTTTTGGGCGGCATGGCGGCAGAAAGGACCTAAAACAATTCTCCTTCCCCGTTTACGGGGAAGGTGGCATGGCGCGGAGCGACATGACGGAAGGGGGGCTTGCGGTAGCAGTTCCCCCCTCCCACCGCTTCGCGGTCCCCCCTCCCCGTAAACGGGGCGGGAGAAAGGGCTATATGACTCTGACCTTCAACGCCGATTCCTGCACGTCCTTACCGAAGGCGCGCTGGTAGAACTCGGCCAGGGTATGGCGCTCCAGCTCGTCGCTCTTGTTGAGGAAGCTCAGACGGAAGGCCAGTTCCGGATCATCGTTGAAGATCAGGGTGTTCTGCGCCCAGGTGATGACGGTCCGCGGGCTCATCACGGTCGAGATATCGCCGTTGGCGAAGGCCGAGCGCGAGTAATCCGCGACGCGCACCATGGCGTCGATGATGCCGCGGCGTTCCGGCGTGTCGAACTCAGGGACCTTGGCCAGGACGATCCCGACCTCGGCCTCGTGGCTGAGATAGTTGAGCGTGGTCACCAAAGACCAGCGGTCCATCTGGCCCTGGTTGATCTGCTGGGTGCCGTGGTAGAGGCCGGTCGTATCGCCGAGACCGATGGTGTTGGTCGTCGAGAACAGGCGGAAGAAGGGGTGCGGCTTGATGACCTTGTTCTGGTCGAGCAGGGTCAGGCGGCCCTGCGCCTCCAGCACGCGCTGGATGACGAACATGACATCGGGGCGGCCGGCGTCGTATTCGTCGAAAACCAGCGCCACCGGGCGCTGCAAGGCCCAGGGCAGGATGCCTTCGCGGAATTCGGTGACCTGCTGGCCGTCCTTGAGCACGATGGCGTCCTTGCCGATCAGGTCGATCCGCGAGACGTGGCTGTCGAGATTGACGCGGACCAGCGGCCAGTTGAGGCGCGCCGCGATCTGTTCGATGTGGGTCGACTTGCCCGTGCCGTGGAAGCCCTGGACCATGACGCGGCGATCGTGCGCGAAACCGGCGCAGATGGCCAGCGTCGTCTGGGGATCGAAACGGTAGGCGGTGTCGATGTCCGGCACGTGGTTGTCGCGGTGGCTGAAGGCCGGCACCGTCATGTCGGAATCGACGCCGAATACGTCGCGAATGCTGACCTTCTTGTCGGGCTTCAGGTTCAGCAGCGGATCGGCATATTCAAGTTCGGCGGACATGACTTCTTTCGCTTTCAACGGACGGTACGGACAGGGTTCAGCTAAGCTTTTCAACGCCCTGACACAACCCTCAATGTGAACATTTCGAGACTTTTTTGGTCTCTCACGGTTCGGATGGATGCGTCATTTGCGCATTGGCCACAAGGTCGCCGGCATCGGGTAAAAACGCGACGAACAACGTCGTAAACGCAGCGACCGCGGACAACGCCGCCATAATTACGTGCCCGGACGCCATGTGGACGACCATGGCGAACCCGGCCGCCGCGCATACCGCCCAGGCCAGGACCTTCCAGCGCAGGGTTTCGGTCGCGCCCCGGCGCCGGACAATCCACGCACACGCAGCCCAAAGCAACACCGCCAGGGGATGGAGGCCGATCGCGCCGGCCGCCGCCATGGCCACAAAGGCCGCGACCGCGGGCCGGGCGGCGTTGCGGCGGAAGGCTGACCAGGGTGCAGGCGTTTCCATGTTCGCATTATAGGCGCGAAACGGGGCGGGGTTAAGGCGCGTCGGGATGCTGATAGCTCACGATTTCATCAAGGAACGGGGCCTCTTCCAGGTCCTCCATCGTCGTGCGCACCGGCCAGTCGTTGACGTGCTCGACCCAGGGCAGCTTGCCTTCGACACCGTACTGGATGTCGGGAACGATGGTTTCGGGATGGTCGAAAGCGCCGATGGCCAACGCTATGCCGTCCGGCGCCTCGTAGGTCAGGGGCGTGCCGCAGTTCGGGCAGAAGCCGCGCCTGACGACGTTCGAGCTCTGGAAGCGCGCCGGTTCGGCCTTGGTCCAGGCGAGTTTCGCCCCGCGCACCGAGACGAAGGGGGCAAAGGCGTTGCCGAAAGCCTTCTGGCACATGCGGCAATGGCAGATCGAAGCCCGGCCAAGCGCGCCTTCGACCTCGAAGCGAACGGCGCCGCACTGGCATCCGCCGGTATGGTGTTCGGACATGAAAAGGCCTCCTGATCCCTAGGATAGGAGGCCCATGTGTCAGAAGATGGCAAGAGCCTCAAGTCTCCTCCTACCGAAGGTGGGGAGGAGACTTCTTAGCTCGTCTGCATCTTTTTGAGGACTTTATAGGCTTTAATAACTCGCTGCAGCTTGTCCTCTGCCGAGCGGTCGCCGCCGTTATTATCCGGGTGGCAACGCTTCAGCAGTTCGGTGTAGCGCACGCGGATCTGATCCCACGTCGCCCCGGCCTCAAGATCCAGGTCGGCAAAGGCCTGGCGCTCGATCTTGCCGTACTGCTTCTCGACCGGACGCGGGGCGTCGCGCTGCGGCGCGGCGCCGGCGCCGAAAACGCTGTGCGGATCGTAGAAACCCTTGGCCTGGGCGCCCTTGGCGGCAATGTTCGCGGCTTCGCGCGACAGGCGCGAGGCGCGAAAGGCCCAGGTCGGCCGGTCGCCGGTGGCGATCGATTCGCGATGACGCTTCGCCTCGCCCTCGGACATGCCCGAAAAGAAGTTCCAGTTCTTGTTGTACTCCGACGCATGCAGCGTACAGAAATTATAGTACTGGTTCATCATTTCGCGCGACTTGGGCGCGCGGGCGGTCGCCGCCTTGTGACACTCAGGCCATTCACACGGCTTTTGCCCGGGCTTCAGCTGCAGGACGTCTTCTTCGGGACGGCGGATCTTCTCCTCGCCTTCCTTCGGTGGACGGATACGCATATCCATGAAACGGGGCTTGTACTTGAATTCATCGCTCATATGATGAAGTGTCACCTTTAAAGCTTAACAACGCTTGATTTCGCGGACATATGAGGCCTGATCATGGGAAGTGTCGCTGATCGTATCCGATCAAAGCTCAACCAGGCCTTCGCCCCAACGCGCCTGGATATCCAGGACGACAGCGCCAAACATAGTGGGCATTCGGGCGCGCGTGAAGGGGGCGAAAGCCATTTTTCCGTGACTATCGTGTCCGAGGCCTTCAAAGGCCAGTCGCGTGTGGCCCGCCAGCGTCATGTCAACACCGTCCTGGCCGAGGAGTTGAAGGGCCCCGTCCATGCCCTCAGCCTGCAGACCCTTACCCCCGAAGAGGCGTGACGGATACGTCACAGCCTGTGCGTAACGCCCGTGAGCGGGTTGACGCGGCCGCCTCGCCCTCGTAAGCCCGCCCCGTGCCAGCGGTGCTTCCCGAGAGGGAAGAGAATAGGGAACCGGGTGTGAATCCCGGACTGTCCTCGCAACTGTAAGCATCGAGTTCGCCCGTACCTAAGTCACCTGAAGCCTCGGGGAAGACAGCGGGCCAACGTTCGAGATGCAAGTCAGGAGACCTGCCGCGGCTGTCGTCCTTTGCCGGGTCGAGGTGTGCCGGGCGAATGGGGAAGCCTCCCTTTAGAGACGATGTGTTTGTGAACCGGCAGGTTTCGCGCGTCGTCGCCCCCTGTCCGGCTCTCGTTTCTGACCGAAAGCCGACCTCCATGTCGAAGTCCCTTTTCCTGTCGGCCGCAGCCGCGGCCCTTATCCTACCTGCTTTTGCACACGCCGAGGACGTCATCGTCACCGTGACCCGTGAGCCCCTGCCCGTCTCGCGCATCGGCCAGGCCGTCGACGTCCTGACCGAAACAGACATCAAGAACTATCAATCATTGACCGTGTCGGACCTGCTGGCGCGCACCACCGACCTGAGCCTGGTCAATAACGGCGGACCGGGCGCGTCCGGCGCGGCAAGCCTGCGCGGCGCCGGCGCCGACCACACCCTCTATATGGTCGACGGCATCGCACTCAACGATCCTTCGCAGGTCGGCGGCGGCGTCGATCTCGGCGTCCTGTCGGTCGGCGACGCGTCGCGCATCGAAGTCCTGCGCGGCCCGCTCTCGACCCTGTGGGGCTCCGGCGCGCTCGGCGGCGTGGTCAGCATCACGACGCGCCAGGCCAGATCGCCGCTCGAAGGCGATATCGCCATCGAAGGCTTCGACGACTACGGCTCGGCGCGCCTGGGCCTTGGCGGCAAGTCGGGCGGGCTGAACTGGCGCCTGTTCGCCTCGGGTTACAACGACAAGGGCGTCTCGGCCTACGACCAGGGCACCGAGCGCGACGGCTTCGCGCAAACGCAGCTGAGCGGCAAGATAGCCTACGCCTTCGACGACCACACAACCCTGACGGCGCTGGCGGCGAAAACGCACAACCGCACCGACACCGACGGCTTCCCGCCCCCGCTCTACGTCTTTGCCGACGACGGCGAATTCAGCAAGAACGATACGACGCTGGGCGCGCTGGGCCTTGCCAATACCTTCGGTCACGGCACGCAAAACCTTTCGGTCGCCCTGACCGAGACGAACCGAGACCTGCTCGACGACACGGGCGCCTCGACCTTCGCGGGCCGCGGCCGGTTGCTGGCCGCCGACTACCACCTGCTCTATCGCGTCTCGAACGTCACGCGCGTCCTTTTGGGCGCCAAGTGGGAGCGCGCCGACATGCGCACCGCCTCGACCTTCTCGCCGCTCAGCGCCCACAACGCGACGACCGCCAGCCTCTACGGGCAGGTGGCGCAATCGCTGGGCGCCGCCGACTTCGCCGTTTCGGCGCGTCACGACGATGCGTCGAGCTTCGGCGGCCTCGATATCGTCCAGGCCTCGGTCTCCGCGCCGCTGCCGGGGGGCTGGCGCCTGCACGCCAGCGCCGGCCAGGGCGTCAAGGTTCCGAGCCTCTACCAGCTTTACGGCGACTTCGGCACGGCGACGCTGAAACCCGAAAAAGGCCTCAATATCGACGGCGGCGCCGACTTCGCCTACGGCTCCGGCAAGATATCCCTTAACCTTTTTACGCGAACCGTGCGCGACCTGATCGATTTCGACATTTCGACCTTCACCTACGCCAATATCGCGCGTGCGAAGGCATCGGGTGTGGAGCTCGAATGGCGTCAGCAGGTCGGTGAGGCCCTCACTCTCACGGGTAACTATAGCAACCTGTCGACGCGCAATCTGTCCGCCGGCATGAGCGGTAAGCGGTTGGCGCGCAAGCCGGAGACCATGGCCAATTTCGACGCCGAGTATGCTGCGTCGCAAAAAATTCATCTTGGCGCGGGAATTCGCCTGTCAGGGGAAAGCTTCGATGATGGCGCTAACATCGTCCCGCTGAAAGCCTACGCGATCGGCGACATTCGCGTGCGTTATGCTGTAACTGAGCATATGGAAGTCTACGCCAGGCTCGATAACATAACGGATTCGCGTTACGAGACCGCCAAGGGATACGGCCAGACCGGCCGCCGGCTGTGGCTTGGCCTGCGCAGCGATCTCTTTTAAGTGATCGCTGCATTTTAGGGGTTGTGCACTGCGAAAAAATTTGGTTTACATAATCACGTTCTTTTAAACATTTCCGGGTCGATGTCGAACCGCAGGCGCACTCTTTGCTCCTGCGGTTCTTTTATGCGCCCGGGCGATCCGGCCAGTCGCTCTTGCCGCCGACCTTGGACGTGATCACAATCCCCTCGATACGCATCGTCTTGTCGACCGCTTTCAGCATGTCGTAGAGGGTCAGGCCGGCGACACTGACCGCCGTCAGCGCCTCCATCTCGACCCCGGTCTGGCCGGACGTGCGGACCTCGGCCAAGATGACGAAGCCCGGCAGGGCGTCGTCGATGGCGATCGTCACCGCGACCTTGCTGAGCGACAGCGGATGGCACAGGGGAATGAGACTGGCGGTCTGCTTGGCCGCCATGATGCCGGCCAGTTCCGCCGTCGACATCACCGCGCCCTTGGGCGTCTTGCCCTGGCGCACCAGGGCGAGCGTTTCCGCCGCGCAGATCAGGCGGCCTTGCGCCGTCGCGGTACGCGCCGTCACCGGCTTGTCCGATACGTCGACCATGCGGGCGCGGCCGTCCGCGTCGAGATGGCTAAGCTCATTCATGGTTCCACCTCTGGGTTCCACCTTTCAAGGTCTTTCAGGTCTTCGGCGCGCGGTTCGATCCAGGTCTCACCGCCCGCCCCGCCTTCGCGTTTCCACAGGGCCGCTTCCGCCTTCAGCCGGTCCATGGCGTAGTCGACCGCCAGGAACGCCGCGCGGCGGTGCCGGCTGGCCGCGGCGACGAAGACGATGGCCTGGCCCGCCTCCACCCGCCCACAGCGGTGGCGCACGGCGATCGCCGATACGTCGAAGCGCGCCGCGGCCGCCGTGGCGATTTCGGTGAACGAGGCCTCGGTCATACCGGGATACCAATCGAGATAAAGATGATCGACCGCGCCCCCCTCGGCCCGCACCAGGCCGACAAAAGTCGCCACAGCACCTGCGCTCCCATGGGCGGCCATGAATTCGGCATTGGCGGCGGCCGGATCGAGCGCGTCCTCGCACAGCCGGATGTCGAGCACAGTCACCTCAGCCTCCCGAAAAGACCGAGAAGAAGGCGACCTCGTCGCCGGCCTTCAACGCCAGGTCGGCGGTGACGACCTGCCGGTTGACGCTCATGCGGATATCGGCGGGGGTCACGCGCCCGGCCGCCAGGGCGTCGGCGAAGACGCGATCCCGGACGGTAAAAAGATACTCGCCGCCGACATCCATGGCCTCGGCTCGTCTTCCCACTATGTCGGCCATTTTCCCAAAGAACAAAACGTCAGTCACCGGCGCCTCCTGGTGGCTGGCCATATAACGCAGGTTCGCGTTCCGATGGCAAAAATTTATCTGTAAAAGCGTCAAAGTCCTTGCGTAAAGGCGGGGTATCGGCTCAATACGTGCCGCTTGCCGCATTCCGCCGGGAAATTCATGAGTCTGTCCAACTATCGGCTCCTCCGCTCTCTGTACCGGTTCGTTTCCTTCGGCAAGGCTCCCCAGCTGATCCTGCCGGACCCGAGCGATTCCCAGGCTGTCAGTTCGTTATTGCAGCGAAAACAGGTCGAGCTGGACACCGACGCCCTGCGCGCCTTCTACAAGGATAAGCGTATCCTCGTGACCGGCGCGGGCGGCTCGATCGGCTCCGAAATCTGCAAGCAAGCCCTGGCGCTGGGCGCCGGTCACGTCACCCTGGTGGACCACTCGGAACTGGCGCTGTACGAGATCGACCGCGCCATCCGCGAGGAATTTCCCGACCGCCACGCCCAGCCGGTGCTGTGCTCGATCCGTCGCCGCGAGCGGCTGGCCGCCGTGGTCGCCGAGGCGAAACCCGACGTCATCTTCCACGCCGCCGCGCTCAAGCACGTCCCCATGGTCGAGATGAACCCGTCGGAGTCGGTGCTGACCAATGTTCTCGGCACGCAGTACGTCATCGACGCCGCCAAGGCGGCGGGCGTCAAGCACCTGGTGCTGATATCGTCGGACAAGGCGGTGGCGCCGTCGTCGCTGATGGGGGCGACCAAGCGCCTGGCCGAGCACCTGGTCCGCACGCAGATCTCCGACACGCACCAGGCGTGCGTCGTGCGCTTCGGCAATGTCCTGGGCTCGACCGGCTCGGTGGTGCCGCTCTTCAAGTCGCAGATCGGCAAGGGCGGCCCGATCACCCTGACCGACCGCGACGCCGAACGTTACTTCATGACGATCTTCGAGGCGGTGCAACTGGTCCTGACCGCGGCGATGAACAATGCGCGCACGCCCGAGACGCATTCTGGTCTCTATATCCTGGAGATGGGCACGCCGGTGCGCATCCATGATCTGGCGCGCCGCATGATCGCGCTGTACGGCCTCAAGCCCGACAAGGACATCAAGATCGTTTTCACGGGCCTGCGCGACGGCGAAAAGGTCACCGAGGCCCTGGTCGACGACAACGAGGTGCGCAAGCCCCTGTCGCCCGGCATTTTCGAGGTGGTGAACCAGCGCCACGTGGCGCCGATCGCCGGCGAAGTCATGCAGACCCTGTATAACCTGGCGCAGGAAGGCCACGACGAAACGGCCAAGACCATGGTGTTCAACCTGGTGAAGTCCCTGCGCGAGCAGCAGGACTGACGCTTTGTTGCCCGCGGCAAGAAGTAAAGTGGTCCACAGATTACACAGATTTCACAGATTTCACAGATTAGATTTTACCCCGAATAACGGACCATGTCCGGAATGAATCAGACGGCGACTGCGCTTCGCGCCTATTTATTCCAACACCAGTGCAGAACCTTGCTGAAATCCAATCTGTGAAATCTGTGTAATCTGTGGACCTCTTTAAAAAAGGGCGAAGCGCACTCGGCACCTCGCCCTTGATCCTCATTTCGTCCTGTACGGATCCTCGGCGTCGGGATCGTCGGTCGTATGATATTCGTACCAGATGCCGTTCAGCACACCGACGGCGACGGCCAGGCCTACGCCCAAAATCCACGAAAAATACCACATGAAGTGTCTCCTGAAAGGAAGGGGGCACATGGGGGAAACGCCGTTTCCCCCATGACGTCAGTAAAGGTCCGGATTGGTTTTGAGCTGATCGACGCCGACACGGCCGAACAGCACCTTGTAGACCCAGCTCGTGTAGAACAGAACGATCGGCAGGAAGACCAGCGTCACCAGCAGCATGATGAACAGCGTCATGTGCGAGCTCGACGCCGTCCACACCAGCAGGCTCGAATGCGCGTCGATCGTGCTCGGCAGGATGATCGGGAACATGGAAAGGCCCACGGTCGCTATGATACCGACGCAGCCCAGCGACGAGCCGACGAAGGCCAGGAAGCCGCCCCCCAGACGGAAGGCGAGGAGCGCCAGCAGCGGACCGGCAAAACCGAGGGCCGGCGCGGCCCACATCCAGGGGTGCTTGCCGAAGTTTTCCAGCCACGCACCGGCGGCGGGCACGACGTCGGCGCGCGTCGGGTTCGACGGCCCCGACGGCAATACGTCGGTCACGACGTGGAAGCCCAGGCCTGAAAAGCGCACGAAAACATAGCCCGCGGCAAAAAGCAGGACGGTGGCGATCGCTGCGATCGAACCGTAGGTGAGCGCGCGCTGATGCGCCGGTCCAGGTTCGACTTTCAGGCTGATCCACGCCGCCCCCTGCGTCAGCAGCATGGCGACGGAGGTCAGGCCGCACAGCAGGGTAAAGGGCGTGAACAGCTTGAGCAGGCTGATGAAGGTGCCGCCTTCATAGGTAATGCGCAGGTCGCTGTCGAAGCGGAAGGGCGCGCCCGACAGCACATTGCCCACGGCCACGCCGAAGACCAGCGCCGGGATGAAACCGCCGGTGAACAGCGCCCAGTCCCAGTTGCGCCGCCAGGCAACGCCCGTGCGCTTGGAGCGGTACTTGAAACCCACGGGCCTGAGGATCAACGCCATCAGCACCAGGAACATGGCCAGGTAGAAGCCCGAAAACGAGACCGCATAGACGAAGGGCCAGGCGGCGAAGATCGCGCCGCCGCCCAGGATGAACCAGACCTGGTTGCCTTCCCAGGTGGCGCCGACGCTGTTGATGACGGCGCGGCGCTCGGGATCGTTGCGACCGACGAACGGCATCAGGGCCATGGCGCCCATGTCGAAGCCGTCGGTGATGGCGAAGCCGATGAGCAGCACGCCCATCAGGCCCCACCAGATGACCCTGAGGGTCGGGTAGTCGAGAGGAAGTTCCATGACGCTTTTCCTTATTCCGCGGGGACTTCGGCCATGCCGGTGGGTTCGTCGTGCATGCGGCCGAACTTCGCCGCGTAGGGGCCCTTTTTGATCGTCTTGACCATCAGGCCGATTTCGATGACCGCCATCACGCCGTACATCAGCGTGAAGCCGGCAATGGTGATCCAGATCTGCGTGACGGTCAGGGACGATGCGCCCATGAAGGTCGGCAGCACACCGTCGACCGCCCAGGGCTGGCGTCCGATTTCCGCCAGCAGCCAGCCGCCCTCGATGGCGATCCACGGCAGGGGAATGGCCAGGATGCACAGGGCCAGGAAGGCCTTGTTACGGACCTTGTCTAGGGTGACGAGGGCGAAAGTCAGGGCGAACAGGCCGATAAAGAAGAAGCCCAGCCCCGCCATGACGCGGAAGGTCCAGAACATGACGGGCACGTTCGGGATCGTATCGGCCGCCGCCTTGACGATCAGGTCGTCGCGGGCGACGCGCGGATCGGCGACATAGCGTTTCAGCAGATAGGCGTATCCGAGGTCCTGCTTGTGCGCCTCGAACTCGGCGCGGGCGGCGAGGTCGCCCGGGTTGGTCTTCAGCTTTTCGACGCCGTCATAGGCGATGACGCCCGACCGGATGCGGCCCTCCGCCGTTTCCACCAGGTCGAGTATGCCCATGACCGGCTTGTCGATGCTGCGCGTGGCGATCAGGCCGAGGACGTAGGGCACCTTGACGGCGAACTTCGTCTCGTGGGTCTTGAGGTCGGGGAAGCCGAAAATGGTGATGCCGGCCGGCGCGGGCTCGGTGTGCCACATGGCTTCGAGCGCGGCCAGCTTCATCTTCTGGTTATCGGTGAGCGTATAGCCCGACTCGTCGCCCAGCACGACGACCGACAATGACGAGGCCAGGCCGAAGGCTGCGGCCACGGCCATCGACCGCTTGGCGACGCTGACCCACCTTCCCTTGAGCAGGTAGATGGCCGAGACCCCCAGCACGAAGACCGAGGCCAGGACGTAGCCGGCGCTGACCGTGTGAACGAACTTGGCCTGGGCGACGGGATTGAACAGGACGTCCATGAAGTTGGCGACCTCCATCCGCATCGTCGCCGGATTGAAGACGGCGCCGGCGGGATGCTGCATCCAGCCGTTGGCGATCAGGATCCACAGGGCCGACAGGTTGGTTCCCAGGGCGACGAAGAAGGTCACCATCAGGTGGGCCGGGCGGCTGAGCTTGTCCCAGCCGAAGAACATCAGGCCGACGAAGGTCGCTTCGAGAAAGAAGGCCATCAGGCCCTCGATGGCCAGCGGCGCGCCGAAGATGTCTCCGACATAGTGCGAGTAATAGGACCAGTTGGTGCCGAACTCGAACTCCATGGTCAGACCCGTGGCGACGCCCAGTACGAAGTTGATGCCGAACAGCGTCCCCCAGAAACGCGTGATCGTCCGCCAGATCTCCTGGCGCGTCAGGACGTAGACGCTTTCCATGATGACCAGCATAAAGCTCAGGCCCAGGGTCAGCGGTACGAACAGAAAGTGATAAAGCGCTGTCAGCGCGAATTGCCAGCGCGACAGCTCGACGGTAGCCAGGTCCATGATGCCTCCGCTATACGAAAACAGCCCGCGGTCCGCAGGCGACAAATGCCTTTGTTGCATAAGCGAGCAAGACGGAATTTGATCTGACGCAATTTGCCGCATATCGTCCCGGGCAATATGCTTCGGCGCTTAGTCCCGAAAGTCTCCCAGTGCCCTCACGCGTGCAGTCTCCGTCCCCGTCCGATATCCGCCGCCAGCTGAAAGCCTGGGAAAAACCTCAGCGCGGGCGGTTGCACCTGGCCGCGGGCCTGGGCGTCGCCGACGTCGCCTGCGTGGCGGGATTCGCCTGGGGCCTCAGCCATACGGTAACGCGGTTATGGCAGAACGCGCCAGCCATGCACCTGATCGCGTGGCCCCTGGCCGCGATGGTGCTGAGCCTTTTCGCGCGTGCTGTATTAAGCCTTATCGGTCAAAAGCTTAACCTTGACATTGCCCGGCGCGTCATCCGCCATATCCGCCGCGACGTCACGGCGCGCGCCCTGTCGGGAACGGCGGGCGCGGGCGCATTGAACAGCCTGTTCGAGGACACGGAAGCCCTGGAAGGCTACTATGCGCGCTTTCGTCAGGCGGCCGCCCAGGCCGCCACCGCACCGCTCATCCTGGTGGCGTTGGTCGCGATCAGGAGCCCGGTCAGCGCCGGGCTTCTGGGTCTCAGTCTTATCCCGTTCGTCGTCCTGATGGCGCTCCTGGGGATGTCGAGCGCGGCGGAATCGAAGCGGCAATTGGACGCACTGTCGCGCCTGTCCAATCTGTTCGTCGACCGTATCCGCACCCTGCCGCTGATTCTGGCCTTCGACGACGGGCGGCGCCAGACCGGCGCCATCGCGCGGGCGGCGTCGGAGGTTGCCGAACGGACGCTCAGCGTACTGAAGCTGGCTTTCGTAACCTCGGCCGTGCTCGAATTCTTCAGCGCGCTCAGCGTCGCCATGATCGCCGTCTATTGCGGCTTTTCGCTGCTGGGCGCGTTGCCGTTTCATGTGCCGGAACACCTGACGCTGGGCACCGCCTTCTTCGTGCTGGCCTTGAGCCCCGAGGTCTACGCGCCGATGCGGCGCCTTTCGGCCGCCTATCACGATCGCCAGACCGCCATGGCGGCGGCCGAGCGCTTGATGGCGCCTGAGACCGAAACCGCCGGCCCCGCCCCCGTGGCACTGGCCAGGGCGCCGGCGATCGCCTTCGACGCCGTGGCGACGGGCTTTGCCGACGATCCGGATTTTCGCATCGGACCGGTATCGTTCGCGGCCGCACCCGGCACAATCACGGCGCTGACCGGTCCGACCGGCAGCGGCAAGACGACGCTTTTGCGCCTTCTGCTCGGCGACGGGCCGGTTCTGGAGGGCAAGGTCCTTGTCGACGGCAGGCCGCTCGGGGATATCACCGCGCATATCGGCTGGGTGTCGCAGTCGCCGCCCATCCTGACCGGAACCCTGCGCGACAACCTGCTGCTGGCCAATCCGCGCGCCACGGACGACCAGATCGCGCACGCCGCCGCCGTGACCGGCCTTGGGCCCCTGGTCGCGAAGCGCGGGCTCGATGCGTGGCTCGACGACCGCGGCTCGGGGCTGTCGGGCGGCGAGCGCAAGCGTATCGGCCTGGCGCGCGCCGTGCTCAAGGATTCACCGCTCCTGCTGCTCGACGAACCGACGGCAGATCTCGACGCGGCGGCCGAGGCCGAGTTGCTGGCCGTCCTGCCGGCCGTCTTCAAAGGGCGCACCGTCATCCTGTCGAGCCACTCACCGGCCCTGGTGGCGCTGGCCGACAGGGAGGTCCGCGTCGCATGAGCTTCGAGACCTTCTATAAGGCGGCCGTCCGCCCCTTCCGTCCGCGCCTGTGGCTGACCGCCGCCATGGCCGCCGGGGTCAGCCTGTGCGCGGTCGCGCTTTTGGGACTGTCCGGCTGGTTCCTGACCGCGGCGGCCGTCGCCGGCGCGGCCGGAACCGTCGCCGCGCAGGCCTTCAACTACGTCCTGCCCAGCGCTTTTATCCGCCTGTTCGCGGTGACGCGCACCGCCCTGCGCTATGGCGAACGCTATCTCGGCCATTCCGCCGCCCTGCGCGCCATGGCCGCCGTCCGTCCCGGCCTGTTCGAAAAGCTCGCCGCCGCCAGGCCGTCCGAAAGCCTGTCCTTGAGCCGGGGCGAGGCGTCGAGCCGTTTCATCCAGGACGTGGCCGCGCTGGAAAACGACCTGGTCATGCAAAGCGCGCCCGCCGCCGCGATCGGCGGCCTGGTCATGGCGATTATCTTCTGCGCCTGGGCGACGCCGTGGGCGGCCCTGGTCTTTCTCGTTTTCCTGGCGGCGGCCTGGGGCGCGGCGGTCTGGAGTCACGCGCGCGGCCGGCCGAGCGGCGGCGAACAGGCGGCACTGGGGAGGCTCAAGGCGCGCGTCGCCGATATCATGGCCATACTGCCCGATATCCGCGCCTACGATCTCAAGGGCCGCCTGCTGGCCGAGCTCGACGCGCTGGAAGACGAACTGCACGCCGCGAAAACGCAGACGATCGGCGCAGACGCCCTGGCGACGGCGACGGTGACCGTCCTGACCGGCCTGTGCCTGGCGGCGGTCGCGTTGGTGTCGATGCACGGCGGGCTGGCCGATATGGCGCTGGCCCTGTTGGCCGCCAGCATGGGCATGGAAAGCCTGAGCACGCTCCTGAAGGCCCAGTCTCAGGCGGCGGTGGCGAAAGCGGCGAAGGCGCGCGTGGCGGCGCTCTACGATCTGCCGCAAGCGGTCGAAACCCCTCACCCCGGTCATTTCCAGGGTCTTGCCCTCGACGGCGGCTTGCGCCTGCGCATCGACGGACCGTCGGGCAGCGGCAAAACGCGGGCGATCGAAAGCCTGATGGGTCTGCGCGGGGACACCGTCGACACGGTCCATTTCGCGCTCTGCGCGCAGGACGCGGCCGTGCTGGCCGGCACGGTGCGGCAGAACCTTGTGATGGCCGGCGAAACGGACGAGGGCCGGATCTGGCAGGCCCTGGACGATGCCGGGCTGAAGGCGCGGATTGAAGCCCTGCCCGGAGGCCTCGATACGTGGCTGGGCGATGGCGGCGTGACCCTGTCGGGCGGCGAGCGCAAGCGCCTGTCCCTGGCGCGCGCCTATCTGCGCAAAGCGCCGGTACTGGTTCTGGATGAGCCGACGGAAGGGCTGGACGCGAAGACCGAAGTTTTTGTCGTGGAAAGATTACGCGCGCGCCTCGACCGTGAAGGCCAGGGCCTGATCCTGATCAGCCACCGCGAGGCGCCGAGGATATTGGCGGATAGGGTGACAGACGTCAGCGGATAGGAATTTTCTTATACGCCCCCGCCAAGCGGGGAGGTATAAGGCGTGCCTGTGCCTACGCTCCCGCGCCGCCAAACGTCATAATCGCCAGCGCGACCACCGCCACGGCGATCGCGGAGACGACGGCGATGATGGCGTAGAGTCGCTTCATCAGGGGTGGCGAGCCTCATAGGCCGCCATGAAGACGAAGATCGCGGCTTCGACCTCGACGTCGATCTCGGCCGGCGACGGCACGGGGATATAGTTCAACAGACGCGCCTTGATCATACGGCCGTGGATCAACGAAATCAGCTGGTGCGCCGCCCGGACGGAATCGGGCACCCTGAGCTCGCCACGCGCGACCGCCTTGTCGATATATTCGGCCAGAAGCTTGACGCCGCGCAGGGGGCCGCTTTCGTAAAAAGCCTTGCCGATTTCCGGCGACTTGGCGCTTTCGGCCGAAATCACGCGCCAGTTCTGCAGAGTCTTTTCCGAGGTGAAGATTTCGAGATAGCGGCGCGCATAGTTCGTCAGCACCGTGCGCGCATCGCCGTCGACCTTCAAGAGTTCGCCGACCTGGTTGCGGTGCATCTCGCAGTTCCTCAGCACATAGGCCTCGAACAGCTCTTCCTTGCTCTTGAAATAATTATAGAGCGTACCCTTCGAACCGCCGAGGCGGGCGGCGATTTCGGACATCGAGGTCGCGGCATAGCCTTCCTTGAGGAAGACTTCGGAGGCGACATCGAGAATCAGTTCGCGGCGATCGCCGCGCCCTTTACGCGTCGTCTCTTCGTTGATTTCGTTGGCATTCACCGCTGCGGCGGGCGCTACGCTACTCTTTTGCATCGCAAAATTTTTCCTGAACCGTACTGTATGGTCATATTGACAGATAGCCGAGTTCGAACTATATGTCCAGCCAATAGATGACCATACCGTACGGTTATTCAAGATATAAGCCGCAAGATAGCCCGATGACAAACCAAGCCTCCTCTCCCCGCCGCCTTGCTGTCTTGGGCGCTACCGCCCTCGCCGCCGTTCTCTTTTTAAGCGCCTGCACGACCGTGCCGCAGTCGGCGCCCTTCGCGTCCGAGAACAGCTCGGCCAAGAAGGACAATCCGATCGCCGAGGCCGTTTCGCAGACCTGGTGGCAGGCCTTCGGCGACCCGCAGCTGTCGTCGCTGATGAACGAAGCCTTCGAGAATTCGCCGACCCTGGCCATGGCCGAGGCCCGCCTTCATCAGGCCGAGGCCATTACCGGCGTCGCCAAGGCCTCGGTCCTGCCGACCCTGTCGCTCAATGCCAAGGCCGACGAGTTCAAGCAGTCGTACAACTACCTCTTCCCCAAGGCTTTCCTGCCCGACGGCTATGCCGACGAAGGCCAGGTGACCTTCAACTTCGACTGGGATCTCGATTTCTGGGGCAAGAACCGCGCCGCCATCACCGCGGCGACCAACACCGCCCGCGCCGCCACGGCCGACGCCGCCCAGGCCCGGCTGGTCCTGACGTCGGCGATCGCCAGCGCCTATGTCGAGCTCGACCGCCTCTATCAGTCGCGCGACCTGGCGGACCGCGCCGTCGGCATCCGTACGGACAGCGCCAGCCTGGTCAAGCAGAAGTACGACGGCGGCGTTTCCAATCAGGCCGAATACGACCTGGCCCAGGCCGGCGTCTATGCCGCCCAGGCCGATCTCGCCGCGCTCGACGAACAGATCGAGATTACCAGACACGCCATCGCCGTGCTGGCCGGTGCCTCGCCCGACCGCGCCGAAGCCCTGGCACGCCCGGCGCTGAAGCCCGACGCCCAGGCGTTCTCGGGCATGCCCGCCCAGGTCAATCTCGACCTGATCGGCAGCCGCCCCGACGTCATCGCCGCGCGCTGGCGCGCCGAGGCGGCATCGGCCGATATCAAGGCCGCGCACGCCGCCTTCTACCCGAATATCAACCTCGCCGCCTTCGCCGGCGTTCAGTCGTTGGGCCTCAACAAGCTGTTCAAGTCGGGCTCCGACATCGGCGGCGTGGGGCCGGCCCTGTCGCTGCCGATCTTCGACGGCGGGCGCCTCAACGCCAACCTCAAGTCGGCGGAGGCCGAGCACGCCCTGGCCATCGCCAGCTATAACGAGGATGTGCTGACCGCCATGCAGCAGGTGGCGGACAACCTGTCGAGCCAGAAGGCGCTGCAGACCCGTCTGAACGCCTCGCAAAAGGCACTCGACGCCTATGAAGAAGCCTATCGCTTAACCAAGCTGCGCTACGATGGCGGGCTTACGACCTACACCGCGCTTCTCGTCTCCGAACAGAGCCTGATCCAGCAGCGTCGCGTCGTCGCCGACCTGAAGAGCCGCGCCCTCACCCTCGACATCGCCCTCATCAAGGCGCTGGGCGGCCAGTCCGCTGCTTAACGACCGCCGCTTAAAGCTCCAGATATAATTTGACCGAACGAGATAAGACCATGCCCGACACCGCCGCTCCGACCGCCGCCCAAACCACTGAACGCGCCGCCGTCGACACCGCCCGCCCCGCCCAAAGCGCCAATACCAAGCGCAAACAGCTCCTGACCTATGTCGCCGCCGCCGTCGTGGTCGGCGCCATCGGCTGGGGCGCCTACTACGGGCTCGTTGCCTCGCACTTCGTCGAAACCGACAACGCCTATGTCGGCACCGACGTCGCCCAGGTCAACGCGCTGGTCGCGGGCCCGATCGCCACGGTCAGCGCGCTGGAAACCCAGCACGTCAAGGCCGGCCAGGTCCTGGCCACGATCGACGACGCCGACGCGAAGATCGCCGTCGAGCAGGCCCAGGCCGCCCTGGCCTTGGCCGAGCGCCACGTCCAGGGCTATGTCGCCAACGACGCGGCGCTGGCCGGCGCGCTCGGCGCCCGCCAGGCCGATGTCGAACGCGCCGAAGCGCAGATCGCGTCCGCCCAGGCCGATCTCGACAGCGCGAAAACCAACCTTGCCCGCCGCCAGAAGCTGGCCACCTCGGGCGCGATCTCGCAGGAAGAATTGACCGATGCGCAGGACGCCTTCGCCAAGGCCCAGGCCGCGATGAGCAATGCGGTCGCCAGCCGCGACGCCGCCCGCGCCGCCGTGACCGCCGCCGGCGGCCAGCGCCAGAACAACTCGACCCTCTTCGCCGGCGTCTCGTCCGACCAGAACCCGGAAGTCCTCGCCGCCAAGGCGCGCCTCGACGCCGCCGAACTGGCGCTTTCTCGCACGGTCGTGCGGGCTCCCGCCGACGGCATCGTGTCGAAGAAGGCGATCGAGGTCGGCCAGCAGGTCGCCGTCGGCACGCCTTTGATGACGGTCGTGCCGACCGACCACGCCTTCGTCGACGCCAACTTCAAGGAAGTCCAGCTGAAGCAGGTCGTCCCCGGCCAGAAGGTCGAGCTGACCTCGGACCTCTACGGCAAGTCGGTCAAGTATCACGGCACCGTCCGCGGCATTTCCGGCGGCACGGGCTCGGCCTTCTCGCTGATCCCGGCGCAGAACGCCTCCGGCAACTGGATCAAGGTCGTGCAGCGCCTGCCGGTGCGCATCGACCTCGACCCCAAGGAGGTCGCTGAACATCCCTTGCGCGTCGGCCTGTCGATGACCGCCAAGATAGACACCTCCAAGTAAAAAAGCGTTCCCGTCTCCTCCCGCCCCCGGCGGAGACGGTGGCCCGCAGGGGCCGGATGAGGGGTCTGTTTCCCGGCAAGACCCCTCACCTCCCTCTTTTCAGCCCGGGCTGTTGCATACGACATTAGACATCGAACCAACTTCCCTTCTCCCCACCTGAGGGGAGAAGGTGGCCCGCAGGGCCGGATGAGGGGTCTACCGTACCTTCAGCGTTCGCATATGCTGAGGTTACCCCTCACCCGGTCGCGTACCGCTCCCATCCTCTCCCCTTGAAAGGGGAGAGGAGAAGTTAACGTGGCGACAAATGTCCTGTGTAACGGCCTTTCAGATAAAGCCGGATATATTCGTTTCAGAGGCGTCCATGTCGTCTTCCTCCACCACCGCAGATTCCGGCGCCCGACCCGCGGCAGCCGCCCCTGCCGGCCCAGCTCCATTGATGGGGTCTGCCCTGTGGATCACCGCCATCGCGCTGGCGCTCGGCACCTTCATGCAGGTGCTCGACTCGACCATCGCCAACGTGTCGGTTCCGACCATCGCCGGCAATCTCGGCGTCTCGACCTCGCAGGGCACCTGGGTCATCACCAGCTTCGCCGTGTCGAACGGCATCTCTGTGCCCCTGACCGGTTGGCTGATGGGGCGCTACGGCGTCGTCAAGGTGTTCGTCGGCTCGGTCATCCTGTTCACCATCGCGTCCTTCCTGTGCGGCATCGCCTGGAACCTCGACGCGCTGATCCTGTTCCGCGTTCTGCAAGGCGCCGTCTCAGGCCCGATGATCCCGGGCAGCCAGGCGCTCTTGATGATGATCTTCCCGCCCAACAAACGCTCTACCGCCCTGGCCATCTGGTCGATGACGACGCTCGTCGCGCCGATCTTCGGTCCCATCCTCGGCGGCTGGATATCGGACAACATGTCGTGGCCGTGGATCTTCTTCATCAACCTGCCGGTCGGCGCCATCTGCGCCTTTATTTCCTGGCGTTCGCTGAGCGACCGGGAGACGCCCACCTTTTCGCGGCCGATCGACCGGACGGGCTTTGCCCTGCTGGTCGTCTGGGTCGGCGCGCTGCAAGTCATGCTCGACACCGGCAAGGACGTCGACTGGTTCTCGTCGCCGGCCATCGTCGTCGAAACCATCGTCGCCATCGTCGGCTTCATCGCCTGGGTGATCTGGGAGATCTACGACAAGAACCCGATCGTCAACCTGTCGCTGTTCAAGACGCGCAACTTTACCCTCGGAGTCGTCGTCCTGTGTATCGGCTACGCCATCTTCTTCGGCAACAACCTGCTTATGCCGCTGTGGCTGCAGACCCAGATGGGCTATATCGCCACCTGGGCCGGCCTGGTCGCGGCGCCGTCGGGCGTCATCGCCGTCATCATGACGCCGTTCGCCGCGCGCATGCTCAACAAGTACGACGCGCGCATCCTGGCGACCGTGTCGATGATCTTCTTTAGCTTGAGCTTCTACATGCGCTCGCTCTACACGCCGGATTCGAGCTTCTTCGTGCTGGCGGCGCCGATGGCGGTCATGGGCGTGGCGATGAGCTTCTTCTTCATCGCCATGGTGTCGATTTCGCTGAACGGCGTCCCCGGCCCGGCGGTCCCGGCGGCGTCCGGCCTGTCGAACTTCGCGCGGATCACCGCCGGCAGCTTCGCGGCCTCGCTGGCGACGACGATCTGGGACACGTTCGAAGCCAACCACCAGACGCGCATCGCCGAAACCATGGGCGGACCGGGGGGCGCCTCGACCGCCGTTGGCGCCGCGATGAACGGCGCCCACGCCCTGGGGCTGACGACGCAACAGGGCGCGGGCGTCCTGGTCCGCCAGGTCGTGGGCCAGGCATACTTGGGCGCAGCGCTCGACTTCTTCCGCATCTCGGCGATCATCGTACTTCTGCTGATCCCCCTGATATGGCTGTGCAAGGAAACCCGTCCCAACGGACCGGTGACCGTAGCCGCGGACTAAAGGTTTTGGCCACGGATAAGGCACGGATGGCGCTGCGCGCCCACGGATAGACAAAGCGCGCAGCGCCGTCCCAGCCGCCACAGGCCGAGACGGCGCCTACCGCCAAGACCATCCGTGCCGCCGCGAAGCGGCGTATCCGTGTCATCCGTGGCTAAATCTTCTTCCCTCCGCCCTCATATCGCGGCATATGGTTTCCATTGAAACGGAGCATTCCATGATCGCCCTTGCCTTGCACGGCGGGGCCGGCGCCCAGGCCGGCCGCGACTACGCCACCGAAATCGCCCATATGCGCGACGTCGCCACCGCCGCCCGCCAGCGCCTGAACGCCGGCGCCTCTGCGCTCGATGTCGCCGTGGAGGCCGTCAAGGCGCTCGAAGATTCCGGCCTCTATGTCGCGGGCAAGGGGGCGTCGCCCAACGCCGCCGGAGACTACGAGCTCGACGCCAGCCTGATGGACGGCTACGACCGCGCCGCCGGCGCCGTCGCGGCGCTGAAGGACTTCCCCAATCCGATCCTGGTGGCCCGCGCCGTGATGGAGAGAACCCCGCACGTCATGCTGGCCGGCGACGGCGCGGCGCGTTTTGCCACAGAGCACGGCTTTACGTCCCTGCCCGACCCGAAAAGCTATTTCACCCGCGCCGGACGCTTCGAATCGAACCATCCGCCGGGCGTGCTGGCCCACGGCACGGTCGGCTGCGTCGCGCTGGACAGCCAGGGCCGGCTGGCCTCGGCCACCTCGACCGCCGGCGTCTTCGGCAAGCTGCCCGGCCGCGTCGGCGACACGCCCTTGATCGGTGCCGGCACCTGGGCCGACGGCACGGCGGCCATATCGTGCACCGGCCAGGGCGAATACTTCATCCGGGTCAATGCCGCCGCGCAAACCGCCTTCCGCCACGCAGCCGGCGAAACGCTCGAAGCCGCCGGCCAGGCCGTGCTGCAGCAGATATACGATATGGGCGGCGAAGGCGGGCTGATCTCGGTCAATGCCGAAGGCGAGGTTGCCGTCCCCTTCAAATCCCAGGGTATGAAACGCGCGTGGTTTCAGGGTGACGGCGAGATTTTTTCCGAGGCTTTTTAGAACGCAGCGAAGGATTCCGCGCAAAAGCCGCGTATAACCTCCCGACAGGGAATTGAGAGGTTATAACAGAATGCCGCAACCTCAAGGATTTGACACCGCGCTGGCCCTTTCGCGCTTCGGGCTGGGCAGCAATACGGACGGCGTTTCCGCCGTCGCGGGCGATATCCGCGACAAGCTGAAAGCCGAGATCGAAGCCGGCGCGCCAAAGCCGGACCACGCCGATCTGCGCTCGACGCCCGACCTTCTGGTCGCCGTCTATAAGTACGAGATGGACAAGAAGGCCGAGCGCGAATTGATGAATACGCGCGCGCCGTCGTCCGGTAATTCGTCTTCCGGCAACCCGAATATGGGCAGCATGGATGGCCCTGCCGACCCGCACAGCAAGGACATGCTGGCGCCGCCGGTCGACAAGCCCGGCCAATCGATGATGCAGGCCCAGCCGCCCGTCATGAAGCCCGGCGCCGACCTCGACAACCCGACGCGCCCGGCGATCATCGCCGAGATCGACGCGCGCTTCAACGGCACGATGAAGCAGCCGCAGATCGGCTTCAACGAACGCATGGTCATGTTCTGGACCAACCACTTCGCCGTCTCGGTGAAGAAGAACCAGCAGGTCGGCGCCATCGCCGGCGCCTATGAACGCGAAGCCATCCGCCCCAACGTCTTCGGCAAGTTTTTCGACATGGTGCTGGCGGTGGAAACCCACCCCGCCATGCTGATCTATCTCGATAATTATCAGTCGATCGGACCCGACTCGATGGGCGCGCGCGTGGGGGGCAAGGGGCTCAACGAAAACCTGGCGCGCGAGATCCTGGAGCTCCACACCCTGGGTGTGGGCTCGGGCTACACCCAGGCCGACGTGACGAACTTCGCCAAGGTCATCACCGGCTGGAGCATCAACCGCAATGCCCGCCAGGGCGCGCCCGGCACCTTCGTGTTCAACGACCGCACGCATGAGCCCGGCCCGCAGACCGTACTCGGCAAGACCTACAGCCAGTCGGGCATGGACCAGGGCAAGGCCATTTTGCGCGACCTCTGCCGCCATTCGGCGACGGCCAGGCATATCGCAACCAAGCTTGTGCGCCACTTCGTCGCCGACGAGCCGCCCGCGACCCTGGTCAAGCGGCTGTCCGAGGTCTTTCTGAAGTCGGACGGCGACCTGGCCGAGGTGTCGCGCGCGCTGATCGACGCGCCGGAATCGTGGTCGCCGAAACTGGTCAAGATGCGGTCTCCGCTCGAATTCATCGCCGCAACCACGCGCGCGACCGGCGCGACGCTGAAACCCAATGCCATCACCACGGCCCTCAACGCCATGGGCCAGCCGTGGTGGCAGCCGCCCGGCCCCAACGGCTTTCCGGATACGGTCGCCGCCTGGGCGTCGCCGGAATCGCTGGCGACGCGCATGGAGTTCATCAATTCCGTCGCCTCGCAAGCCGACCGTTCGGTCGATCCGCGCGCCTTCGCCGAAAGCCGGCTGGGCGGCCTGCTCGACGACCACACGCGCGAAGCCGTCGCCCGCGCCGAGAGCCAGGCGCAAGGCCTGGGCCTCGTCTTCCTGTCCCCCGAATTCATGAGGCGCTGAGATGATCGACCGCCGCAGCCTTTTGGGCGCCATGGGCGCCATGGGCGCCACCGCCGCCTTCGGCGGCTTCATTCCGAAAACCGCCCGCGCCGCGGGCAGCCGCGATCCACGCCTGGTCGTCGTGATCCTCAGGGGCGCGCTCGATGGCCTGACCGCAGCCCCGCCCGTCGGCGATCCCGACTATGGCGGCGTCCGCGCCCAGTTCGCCATGCCGGATGCGCTTCCGCTCGATTCGATGTTCAGCGTGCACCCGTCGCTGACCAACTTCGCCCGGCAGTATAAGGCGAGCCAGGCCATACTGATCCACGCCAGCGCCTCGCCCTACCGCGACCGGTCGCACTTCGACGGCCAGGACGTGCTCGAATCGGGTATGACGGCGCCGGGCCATACCGATTCGGGCTGGCTGAACCGTTTCCTGCAGACCCTGCCGGTCGACCAGCGCGCCAATCCGATGGGCCTCGGCATAGGCGGGGTCACGCCCCTGGTCATCCGCGGGTCCGCGCCGGTCCTCGGCTGGGCGCCGAGCTCACTCAAGCCCGTCGACGCCGACCTGCCGCCGCGCCTGATGAGCCTCTACCAGGCGTCGGACCCCATGCTGGCCAAGGTGCTGAACGAAGCCATCGTCACCGGCCGGATCGCCAACGGTTACAGCGGCATGTCGAAGGGCGCCAGCGGCGGCCCTGGCGATCCCCAGACCATGATCGCCATGGCCCAGGGCGCGGCGCGCCTGCTGGCGGCCGAAGACGGTCCGCGTATCTGCGCGCTCGCGTTCGAAGGCTGGGATACGCACGCCCAGGAGACGGCGCGGCTGAAGACTTTATTGGGCGGGTTGGACGGCGCACTCGGCGCATTCGAGACGACTCTGGGACCGAAATGGCAGGATACGGCCGTGCTTGTGGTGACCGAATTCGGCCGCACCGTCGCGATCAACGGCACGCAGGGCACGGACCACGGCACAGCGGCGGCGGCATTTTTGACCGGCGGCGCCGTGAAAGGCGGCCGTGTCATCGCTGACTGGCCGGGCCTGAAGAACAACCAGCTCTATCAGAACCGCGACCTGATGCCGACGACCGACCTGCGCGCCGTCGCCAAGGGGCTGATGGCGTCGCTG
>OUNM011059022.1_pt1 | contig 26620 bp, 21 predicted proteins | sample 1769961 | NCBI WGS metagenome assembly OUNM01 (sample SAMEA3914820, study PRJEB12502) | metagenome | biome: forest; material: soil | place: USA | collected 2012-03-12 | depth 0.3 m | reverse complement strand
GCTCTGCACTTTTCTGCTCCCAAACGCCAAAAGCATCGGCGCCAAGAAGCAATCGAAGCGGTGGTTCCTCACTCTCAACAACCTTAACCATTGCCTCGGCCGCCCTGTGGGGGTCACCCGGCTGCTTGCCATCGTTCCCATAGAGATACGCCCTCAAGGGCTCGACCACCGGGGCGTAGTCTTCAATCTCCGTCGCCGGCCGCATATTCGCCCCTCCCGCGAACTCCGTCCGGAAGGCGCCCGGCTCGACAATGGTGACCTTGATGCCCAACCCCTTCACCTCATCGCGGAGTCCTTCCGCGAATCCCTCAACCGCGTACTTGGTCGCGCAATAAAGCGAAAACCCGCCAATGCTCACGATGCCGCCGACCGAGGTCAGACAAAGGATGTGGCCCGACTTCTGCCGCCGAAAAACCGGCAGGGCCGCGCGGGTCATCTCGATCACCCCGAAGGTATTCACTTCGAAATGTGAGCGGATCTGCTCAGATGAGAACTCTTCCGTCGCCCCCAGACTTCCCTGCCCCGCATTGTTGACCAGAACATCCAACCGCCCAAACCGGTCGATCGTCGCCCTGACCGCCGCCTTTCGATCTTCCTCGTTCGTCACGTCCAGCTTGACCGCCAAAGCCGTTTCCGGATACCGCTCGACCAGATCCACCAACGTCTCCGTCCGCCGCGCCGTAACCACCGCGGTGTCCCCTCGTGCCAACACCACTTCCGCCAGCGCCCGGCCAAACCCGGTACTCGTCCCCGTGATCAAATAGACCTTGCTCATTTCCGCTTTGGTCTACGGCTTACGCTTTTGAGATGTCTTCCCTGTGGCTGTCATCGCCTCCGCATTCCCATATCGGACCTCTGCAGTTAGTCCATCGATTGCATTGCACAATGCCCAAAATTCGGGCGGACCGCTCGCACCGTCCTCCGTTACCACTTGGGTTCCCTTATCCGTAACCACCGTCACAATTCTGCCCGGCTGGTCGGACACGTTTCTCGTGTACTGCTTCTTGAATTTGGAGAACCCGATCTTATCGATGTAAGAGCTAAGCTGCACGAAGTCGTATGCCCAAAATGTGCCTCGAAAGACGCCCTTTCGCTTCACGTAGGCAAGCCCGTTATACGTCACTGTGCCGTCGGGGGTGAGAGTCACTCGGTAGGCCGGGCAAGTGCCAAAGCATCCTGTTCGTTCGAAAACGATCTTCTTGATGGTTGGCCCGACCGGACTCTTAATCGCCAAACCGAGGCCAACCATTCCAACGCCAAGGCAAAGGGAAACGAGAACCCGCTTCATACCCAACCTTGCCACATTACAAACCAAACCGAAAGTCCCACCCGCCTCCTGCAGACCGTCACAATCAAGATCTGCCTCCCCTCACTATCGAACAATATCGCGACGCCCTCGCCAAAGGCCTCGGCCGAACGATGACTGCCCTTCGAGAGGGGCCAGAACTCTATGCCGAAGCCATCCTCGAAGCCTGCTTCGAAAACCGTCAATTCGACCCTCAATGCGAAGTCGGTCGCGCGCCGTATCTGCTGGCCCTCGCGGACAGGGCGAACTTAACCAAGCACCTTCTCTCCGAACTTCTCATCAGGATTCCTACCACCGAGGACCGCCGGGACCGGAATCAGATGGTGGATCTCCTCGTCCTTTACGCCGGCCGAGGAGAAGAAGAAGCCTGGAATCTCCTGATCACGATTGCTGCGGATGGAGATGAGAACGCGCAGGACGAGTTGGCAACGCTCAACGAAAGAGGACTGATTTGGGTATCGGAAAACGTCCTCCCAAGCCTCCCGCCCCAAGACCGCTGGCGCATAAGCATGTGGCTCCCCGACGAAGAAGCCGACGATTGTACGCCAACTCAAACCGCCCTCCGCTCTCTTTACCAAACGTTTGATCGGCAACGGAAAAGCCAAGTCTCAGCACCCGAGTCAACTCCCTCACCGGCAGAATTCCTCTCTCGTCTAAGCCACGAACCGCCCTCCTGGCAAGCCTCGGCAGCCTTCGCGAAACAAGCGTCCGAGTCCGAACTGGCCAAAGCCGCCGAGCATTTTCTTCAGACCAAGAACGACTCCGCGCTCAGATCGCTCAGCCGCGTCTTCCGTCAGCGCCCCTATCCGCTTCATTTGGATACTCTCCTCCCTCACATCGACGATGAAGATCGGGGCGACTATGTGCGCACCATCCTTGGTCGAATCGACGACCCGCAGCTAAGGGAATTCGGACTAACCCAGCTCCAACGCGACCCCTTGCCTTCCGGGAGCCTGGAGATCCTCCGGAAAAGCGCCCAAGCTGACGACCTGTCGTCGATTCGAGAAGCCCTAGACCGCTTCACGTCAGACGATCTGTACGAACAACATCAGATCGTCCTTGACCTCGTATCCCTCCTCTTCTCTCATCCCCACCCGGAATGGCAGCCGCTGGCCGAATGGCTCTACGAAAACAGCCCCTGCTCGTTCTGCCGAGAATCGGGTGTCCGCTGGATCGGCGAGCATGGATCGATCCCCGAAACCATTCGACAGGAACGACGCTACGACGCCGAACCGGATATTCGATCCCTCATCGCAAAAGGCTCCGGCGAATAAGTCGCCAGAGCCCTAATGCTTAGTGCCTAACGCATACGGTTACTTCGCGCTGCGGCGGCGGCGAAGAAGACCGAGAGCACCGAGACCGAGAGCCGCCATCGAAGCGGGCTCCGGAACAGCCTGGACCGAAACGTTGTCGACGTGCGAAACGTTGCCGTGGTCGGAAGTCAGCCACAGGCGAGTGGTGGCACTCGAAGCCGTGAACGACATGGCGTAGTTCGTGCGGTTGAAACCCTGGAGGTTCGAAGCGAGGAGCGGGTTGTTGTCGATCCGCACGTTCACGCCGCCGGTATGGCCGAGGCTGCCGCCGGTGTAAACGTCCAGCGAAAGGTTGTAAGCCTGACCCGGAGTCGTGATCAGGTCCTGGTACATACCGGTACCGGATGAGTTGTCCGTCACGCCGCTCAGGTCGATCTCCTGGCTCGGTGCGTTGAGGTAGCCCGCTCCAATTCCGGCAACGACGCCCGGCGAAGTCTGCGTCCAACCCGTCACCGTCGCAGGGATGATGTGGTTGCCCGCACCATAGCTGTTCGTCTCGAAATCGCCGTTAACGACGATCGAAGAGGCCGAAGCGGCGCTGGCGATGGCGAGGAGAGAAAGAATCGAAAGAACGGATTTCATTTCAATTCCTTCACTGCAATTCGAGTGCCAAGGGGAGAAATCACGGTCAATAACCCGCTGTTCTACCGGCGAAAGACCCGATCACGGCAGATGACGCGGGTAGCTTGAACGAGTTTTGGAGACGCCTCTCCTCTCCGTCGAAGAATTCGGCCTAGCCCTTGCCAAGGGTCAGGGCCGCACCATTCTTGCGCTTCGTCACACCAAGGAGCGGGAGCCGTACTTCGACGCCATCATCGAAGGCTGCCTCCGAAACCGTCCGAGCAACTACGACTACTTGATCAAGCCCCCTGGTGTCCCTTACCTGTGGTCCGTTGTCGCCGAAGCGGGTCTAAAGGAGCGACTTCTGGGCGACCTCTTGGCGATCCTTTTTGATGAAAATAAAATCTACAACCGGGATCGCTACTTCGGGTTTCTCGATCGGTTCATCCGAGATGGTGAAACTCGAGCCCAAGACGCACTCTTTACTCTCGCCCAGCGGGGCTATGGAGATGCGCAGGACATGCTCGCGGACGGAAGCGAACACGGTTTGGAGTGGGTCGTCGAGAATGTTCTTCCCCAGCTCAAACCGGCCGATCATTGGCGCATCGCCATGTGGCTTCCCGATAAGGAGGACGAGGACGCAACCCCGACCCAAAAACGGCTCCGCAAGATGCACCGGCAATATGCGGAAGCCTTAGACGCTAGCCGGGCGAAACAGGCCGAGCCAACCTTCACGCCGCGAGAATTCCTTGCCCGTCTAAACCAAAAACACCTCGTGTTGCGCAACGCGCAAGAATTTGCAGAGCAAGCCGACGACGACCTATTCCTCGAAGCAGCGAATCTGCTCTTTACGCTGAAACACGACCTTAGCCGCTCAAGACTGGCCTCCGTCTTCGTCTACCGGCCTTTTCCCCTCCCGCCGGAAACCCTCTTCCCTTATGCCGACATTGAATTTGAAGGCTGGGCGGTCTGTGCCCTTCTAGGTACTTTTGACTCTCCTTCGGTACGCGCGTTTGCCCTCGATCTTATCCAGCAGGAGTACCTTCCTCTGCACGCGGTCAGCGCCCTAACCGCCAGTTTCCAACCCGGCGACGAGGAAGCCATCGCGATCAACCTCGATCTTGAACGCTTATCCGATCCTGTGGACTTTCAATGGTTCGCCTTCGACGTCCTCAACTTCTTCAAGAAACGCCCCGAAGCAAACTGGCAAACCCACGCCGAATGGATCTATGAGCACAGCCCCTGCGGAGACTGGAGAGCTGGCGCGTTCGAATGGATGGACGAGCACGGAATCGTGCCAGAACGGATCCGGCAAGAAGCCCCTTACGACTCTGAATCGGCCATCCGAGAGCGGGTGGCGGCTTCAAGGCTCTCCCCCTAAGGGAAGAGCCCCGACCCTAACTCCGGGCGAAGTCGGCCATGACTTCCGGGACCGACGCGTCGAACCCGACAACGTCGAGCATCCCCGCGTCGTTCGGGTCCGCGATCGAGAACTTATTTGCCGCAAGACTGACCACGATCAGCTTCGCGGGAATTCCCATCTTCCGACGATACTTCTGCAGCGCCTGCGACGGATGCACCTTCCCGAACCAAGTCTCGCTGTCCGTATAAACCACGAACACGTCGACTGGGAGTCGCTTCTCCAACGCGTACTGCATCGGCAACGCGCAGTCCGTCCGCCCGAAATTCTGGTTCCGAGTGTGCTTGAGCGCATCGTCCAACCGCATCCGGCGAGACAACGGCAGTAGTCGGAAGCTACCCGCAAACGCCATCGGCGTCACGGAGTCCTCCGAAGCCATCGTCACCATCGCCATTGCCGTCGCCGCCTCGCACGCCGAAATCGAAGTTCCGGCGACGCCGCAGCTCATTGACCCCGAAACATCGACCCCCAGGAGATATCGCTTCCCCGTCGGCTCCACGTTTGCGAACGCCAGATAGAACGCTTCGTCCAACGCATCGACGATCGCCGGAACCGGAGTCCAAGAACCCTTCCCCTTCAGTCCCTTCCCGCTGGCGTAGGTTCGCTGCGCCAACAACAGGGCCATCGGGTGAACCCGTGCCTTCCGAATCCGATCTCCGTTTCCGAGCGTCGCGACGATCCCGCGCACCGCCTCCGACCCCGGAGTCAGCAAGCCGACTCGCGTCATCGTCGCCAGGTTTCGCACCATCGCGGTCAACGGCATCGACTCAAGCAGCGCCTCCCACACCTCGGCGTGGTTCAGCATCTCCGTCGGTACCGCCTCGCGCGGCAGTTTGACCTCGCGAACTGCCCGCGCAACTTCTGCCGGAGAACTCTCCGACTTCAGCCGCTCGAACGCCACGATCCGTGCCGATGCCACCGGCGTGCTCTTCCCGGTTGCCCAGTTCAAGAGCGCGCTGTGCGACTCGGTCCGAGGCTTCGGGTGTGCCAGACGCAGAAGGTCCCGGTTGGTCCAACCGTTTCGCCCCTGGTACTTGAGCAACTGGTACTCAAGCTCCATCGGCTCCTTCAAGTTGTACCAATCGCCCACCGCCCGCCGGAGCCCACGCCCCCAGCCACGAAGTCCGTCGACCGCCGCCGCAAACCCGAACAGATGCGTACCCGTCCGCGCCACCTGCGGCAGCGCGTTCAGAGCCTCCGCCCGCGCCTTGTCGCCCCCGAAAGAGGCAACTAAAGCTAGCGCAAAGAGAGCCGGATCGTTCTTCGGTGCCCGTCCGGAAACGCTCACCGCCACGATGCGCCGTACGACCGCCTCGCCATCCTCCTTGATCAGAGCAATAACCTGGTTCGCGTTCTGCCGGGTCAGCCCCGGCGGCGTGGCGTAGTAGGTCCCAGACTCGGTTCCGAGGATGAGAAAACGATCCAGACGGGTCCACTTGTCGGCCTCGTAAACGAATCCGCCCGCGCTGTTTTGAATCTGGGTCTGCCCCGGAATCGGTTGGTTTTGCGGCGTCTTCCGCCGGTTGAAAAGGGTTGCGTAGTTCATTAGTTTCCTTCTGCTGTTCAAGGGAGCAAGAAGGAAAACTCGTAAGGGAGTGTAATCCGCCCGCTCCATGCTCGGAGAGGCGGCTCACAGCTTTACGCTACGGAGACGCCCCACCAAGGGGTCGCTGGTTCAAGGAGGCTTGATCGAGGCCTATCGCCACGAAGCCCTCATGCCTTAGGCATGTGGCGTTCGGTTCCGCTAGCGATGGCATCACGATCGACATTAAACTCTCCTCGGATTCCTCACCCTCGTAAGGGCAGTTGGTAAAGGTACCAGCCGGCAAAAAAGGGACCCAGGACCCTTGTGGCGTGGGCGGCCCGCCCGCGTTTCAAAAAGACAGGCCCGTTACGTGTTTCCGACCAATTCCCGAAGCCGATCCCCCCAAACCCAAGGCGCCTCCGCATCCTGGTGCTTGCAGAACACGTAGCACCGCTTCCCTTCGGCGGCCTTCGCCACGGCGAACTCCGCCCACTTCTGAAGAGCCTCTTCCGGATAAGCATCCTTTCGCAGCCGCACATAAATGTGGTCCGCCGTATCCCGAAGCTCTGCCTCGTACTCTTCCGTCTCCTCGGCGACCCAACCCACGCCAAACCGCCGGAGAATGTCCTCTACCTCCGGCGCGTTCCAAGACTCATGCCTAAATCCCATCGTCCACGGCAGGGTTGGCCGATGCGGGATCGAACCTAAGAAAGTCTCCAAAAGCTCATCGTTCCGCTTCATATTGGGAGGCAACTGGAGCATCGTCGGCCCCAACTTCCCCGCCGCCTCCAAGGGCCCGAGGAGTCTGACGAATGTCTCCAAAGTCTCAAGCCCCTCCGGCTTAAGCCGCGAAAGGTGAGTCACCTTCTGATGCATTTTCGGCGTCACGCGGAAGTCGGCATCCGTGTGTTCGATCCACTTGGCCACCATCTTCTCGGTCGGCAGGTGTCGCCAGGTCCCTACGCCCTCCAGGGCGTTGAATCGAGAGCTATAGAACTTCAGGAAATCGTCCCGCTTCAACCCGCGAGGATAGAAGCGACCCTCGCCCTGCCACTCCGGATACGAGTAGCCCGATAGTCCAATGTGAATCATGCTGGCACGTAGTTGATCACGACGTTCCCATTCTGAAACGTCCGAGACGAGGTTCGTTCTAGATCCAACGGCTTAGAGAGGCCGCCAAACAACGACCGCCCCGCCCCCAGGGCCACCGGGCAGATTACGATCTGAAACTCATCGATCAACCCGGCGTTGGCAAGTTGCGTGACGATGCTCCCGCTCCCCAGAATCGCCATCCCGGGACCTTCGGCTTCCTTCAATCGACGAACCTCCGTTTTTAGATCTCCTTTGATCAGTTCGGTATTTTGCCAGGGCGCTTCCGAGAGAGTTCGGGAGAACACAACCTTCGACATTTTGTTCATGCCTTCGGCGACTGTCGGCATCATTTGGTGCGCCATCGGGGATGGCCACCAGTTCGCCATCATCTCGTAGGTCACGCGGCCGAATATCAGTTGGCCGCCCTTGCTGGCGTTCTCGTTCGCAAATTCGTTCCATTCCGCATCCTGCTGATGCGCCCAATTCATGTCACCGTGGGCATCCACGTAGTAGCCGTCGAGGGAGATATTCATGAAGGCAAGAAGTTTCTGCATCGCCTCCCCTCCGTTCTAGCACAGGAGCTCAAAGTACAATTGGCCCGATGCCCTTGCCCGCTTCCATTCGACCTTTCTTGGGCTATCTGAAGCGGGCTTTCGACTTTCGCAGCTTCCGAGTTGCCGGACTCATCCAGCGCAACCTCCCCAACATCGCCTGGCCTCTTACTCGAGCCTCCGGCGGCCAGATCACCGCCGAGGCTATAGGCCTCACCTTCGACCCACTCAAGTTCGAACCGCTAGTCGAGCAGATGCGGCCTCTCGCCACGATCGTATCGAGCGGACTGGGCACGCTGGAGATGCAAAACGGCGTGCCCACTCTTCTCGCCGGTCCGGTTCGGGTCGCCTTGGACAACTCCGAAACCGTCAACATCGTGGCCGAAGTCTTCGGCGAAGGCGCCTACGACTTCAGTCCCCTGAAGGAGGCCCTCGTGGTCGATATCGGGATGAACGTCGGCATCGCCGCCCTCTACTTCGCGGGTATTAAAGGCTGGGAAGTCGTCGGCTACGAGCCCTTTCCCGCCACCTTCGCCACTGCCCAAAGGCATATCGAAGCCAGTGGTCTCACCGGAAAGATCGAAGCCCGAAACCTTGGCCTCTCCGACCGAGACGGCACCGAAACCCTTCCCTTCGACCCCTTCCGCACCGGCCGCAACGGCCTTTTCTACCGCGAGGTCTATAACGAGTCCCACGCAACTCAAGAGATCCGTTTATCGGACGCCGCCACCGCCTTCCGGGAGTTAAGAGAACGCGCCGGAGACAGGGCCCTGGTTGTAAAGATGGATTGCGAAGGCGCTGAATACGCCATCTTCCGTCGGCTCGTGGAAGAAGATCTTCTCAGCACGATCGACGCCATCGTCCTAGAATTCCACCCCTTCGTCCCCGGTCAAAGCGCCCTGGATCTCGAAAGGATGCTCCTGGACGCCGGCTTCTTCGTCCACCTTCCGCGAGCAAGGGCAAAATCGGTGGACCTCATGTGGGGTGTGCGTTTAGCCAACCGCACACCACCGACTGCCAACTGATTGTGCGGGCAAGTTGGGCGACCTAGATAAAGGTGCTCTACCACTGAGCTACCGCTCCCGAAGAAGCAGGCAGGATTCGAACCTGCGACCACCCGATTATTTAGTCGATAACCTAAGCCTATCGGCCCGCACAAAACTACGTAAGGGCAAGGAGATGGTCTGGGACGGTGTTCTGCCACTGAACTATCGGCGCGTTTGGCGCGCAGAGCGGGAATCGAACCCGCGGCTCCGGCGTGATAGGCGATAACCCAAAAACCTTCGGCCCTTACGGAACTGTAGGGAGGAGGGAAAAAGAAATAAGAAAAAAGGCAAAACCGCCTCTTTCTTCTTCCCTCTTCCTTTTTCCCTTATTGACGCAGGCAAAACTGGAGTGGGTGGCTTGCGCCTAGGGTTCGGTATTAACGATAACCCACTGCCTCCGGCCCGCGACGAAAATGTTGTAGTTCGGACAAGGAGCGGATTGGGTGTTTTTCTGAGCTACCTCTTTCGAGGGCGGAATTCGAGTCCGCGACCTTCCCGATTGCTCGAGACGCTCTACCAGATAACCCAGGCCTGCGGCCCGAACGTTCGCCCTCATTCGAGGACAGATAAATCATGGCATGGCCCGCACATGCCCTTGGGCCGAAGGTCCTTAAGTGGAAGCCAAACCAGTAGCCCGGGGTAATCACCCCGGGAAAAGACGGCCCTCCGAATCCCAACCCCGGATGGGGTTGTTTCCCATCCGGAACAACTACGTCATCAAGAAATCCGCCGTCACGATCGGCAACGGCGATGGATCCGCCAACTCCCGCTGGATCGCCGGCTCATAAGCAAGAATCTGGCTCGTCATAAACGTGAGATGCCCGTCCCGATCCTCCGTCTGCCCCCAAAGCACGACATACGGATTGCAGATCACCTTATGCCCATCTCGCTGATAAACCTCGTCGAAACAGGTCACGTTCAATAGCCCCGTCTCATCCTCCAAATCGAAAAACAGCACCCGCTTCCCACTCTGCGTCGGCGGAAAACGAAGCCGAATCGGATTCCCCACCACAAAGATTTTCTTCCCCGGCTCATGCTGCGAAGCCTCCCGCGCCGTAAGCCCGCCCTTCTCCCGCACCCGATCCCGCTCGAACGCCATGAGGTGCTTCGAAACGTCCATCTCCAGAACCCGCCGCTCATAGACCGCTCTCTCAGCCGGTCGAAAGTCCGCCACATCGTCCGGAATCGGCGGATCCTCAAACCCCAGCGGCAAAGCATCCTTCGCTCCCCGCAGCATCGCCCCATGCTCCAAGGCACTCGGGATTGCCCACAACAAAGCCCGCCGATTTGGATGCAACGAATCGAATGCCCCACAAAAGATCAGCCGCTCCAACTCGTCCCGTGCCGGTGCCGTTCGCGTAACGCAATCGAAGAACGACCGGTAGGGCCGCCCCGCAACGATCCGCTCCCGAAGCTCTTTGGAGATCCCGGAAACCTGCTTCAAGGCCGTCCGGATACCGCCCTCCAGAATAAAGATCTTCGGATCGTCCTCCGCCCGAATGTCCTCCACATCGAAGTCCATCCCGCTCACATTCACATCCACGGGAAGAATCGGCACCCCCCTCCCCCGAGCCTCATTCGCAATCGTAATCGGGCCGTAATAGCCCGCCGGCTGCGCGTCCAACAGCGCGGCGAAGTAAGGCGCCGGGTAGTTCTGCTGGCACCAGACAGAGCGCAAAGAAACCTCGGCAAAAGCCAGAGCATGGCCCTGGGCGAAACCGTAGCCCTTGAACTGTGAGACAAGATCGAACACCTTCTGAGCCGTCTCGCGGTCGTAACCCTTCTCCTGTGCTTTAAACAGGATCTCTTTACGAATCCGCTCGACGAATCCCAGCGAACTCTGTTTATAGATCGCGTCGCGCAAATCCTCCGCGTCCCCGCTCGAATAGCCACAAAAGTTTTGGAGCAGCTTATCGACCTGCTCCTGAAAGACGATTAATCCGTAGGTCTGCCCAAGAATCTCTTCCAGTTCCGGATGTTCGTAGCTGAAATCCTTCCCGCGATGCCGGGCGATCAACTCGTTGATCTTCACCGCTCCACCCACCCCGGGCCGAATCCCCGCTTGAACCAAACTCGCCTCATGAAGGTTCTTCGTCCCAAGCCTCACGTGAGCCTGTCGCATTGCGGGGCTAGCACTCTGGGGAATTCCAATCAACTCCCCCGCGCGCATCGCCCGGTAGACCTCATCGTCCTTGAGGGCCTTCACGGTATCGGATCGAAAGCTATCGTCATGCTTTCGGCGTCGCGTCTCAAAGCCACCCAGAACGTCTTGACCGCGAAGACAAAGGATGTCGAACTTATCGAACACATGCTTTGAGCTCCGCTTATCCCACTGGATCATCCGCAGACCACCCTCCTCTACGCCTTCCGAAGCCGACCACATCACGGGTACCAGGTCTTGAATTGGGGTTTGAGAGAGAATAACGCCCGACGAGTGAAGACGAATATTGCGCGGAAGATCCTTCAACCTTTCGGCTAACTGAAAAGTCCATTGAAAATGCTCGCGGGGGATCCCCGAATCGCGAAGTTCCGGCCGTGCATCGATCGCGCTCTCCAGACTTTCCGGAGAGACCGAACCGTGTAGCCGCTTAGCTAAAAAGCTAAGTGTCTCGTCCGGAATTCCGAACGCCTTGCCAATCTCGCGGATGATGCCCCGGGAACGATAGGTGCCAATCGCGCACACTGCTGCGACGTGCTCGATTCCGTGACGCTTCACGAGAAAATTCCGGACGTCATCCCGCCGCGCCGATTCAAAATCGATGTCGATATCAGGACGCTTGCTTCCGTCCTTTGGCAGGAATCGCTCGAAGTGGAGATCGTGCTCGATGGCGTCGATTCGCGAAAGCCCGAGCACATAAGCGACTGCCGAATCGATCACCGAGCCTCGCCCGCTCATCGCAATTCCGTGCTCGCGAGCCCAGTTAGAGAATTCCCAGGCAATAAGGAAGTGACTGGACGACGCGATCTCGCGAATCCGATTGAGCTCCATCTGAAGACGCTGCCAATGTCTGGGAGTGTAGTCGTCTCCGTAAACATTCTTTGCCTCATGCCTCACCAGATCGTAAAGGAACTTCTCATCGTTCTCCGTCACCGTGGGAAGGGCCACGCGGCTTGGAACGACGCTATCGTCGCAAAGATCCGCAACCTTCAAAGTGTTTCGAAGCAGATCCGGGCGGTCGTGGAAGAGAAGCTCCATCTCTCCCCGCCGGTGAAGAAATCGCTCGCCATTCAGCGCCCGCTCCGGGGAACGAGCAACCGCCGGTTGACGAGGATCGCGGCGCGGCTTCCGTCCGATAACCTCCTCAACCAGGCAGAGACTATCCGCGCATAAAAGAATGTCCTGCGCCGGGAAATGCTCACGCCGCGCGTGAGTCACCGCGCCCCCAGCCACCGGCATCACCTTCGTCGCTTCGGCAAGATCGAGAAGCTGCCGCTCCACCATTAACCCCCAAGGAAGATAGCTCCGCTCGATCTCGATAAAAAGATTCTTTGGCCCAAACACTCTCTTAAGCCGTTTGACCAACGCCTCCGCGCCTTCCATATCCCGCTGAATCAACAGCCGGTCGAGAGGGCCTCCGTCACCACCCGTGAGGCACAGGAGGTGTTCGGAATGCCGTTCCAGACGCTCCCAAGTGACGAGAGGAAAGCCACGGGGCTCCTCCAAATGGCACGCCGTGATGAGTCGGGACAAGTTGACGTAGCCCTCCGGGCTAGTCGCTATCAAAACGATTTCACCACCAATCGCAAGCTCCAACGAGGCTCCAATGAGAGGTTTGATGTCCAGTTTATGGCAGGCCCGATGAAACTCCATCGCCCCCGCCAACGAGAAAGGATCGGCAATCGCGGCGGCCGGAAGTCCCATCTCCCAAAACAGCATCGTTGCCTCGTCGACCGGAATCGTGGAGCGGCCGAAGGCATAGCCGGATTGGAAATGAAGCGGGACATAAGGGGGACCGCTCAGCACCCGCGGCGCCGGTCTTTCCCGCGCGATGCTATCCGAGCGCATCTCAACAGACAGCGAGACGTCCGCGATTGCTTCCATCTCGTCGATCGACCGTTCGTAAAACCGATCGGAAAGATTGCCCGAGGCAGCGCCCATCGCTTCGTCGCGAATCCTCTCAAACCGAAAGTCGTATTCGGTCGCCCGAATGTCCCCGAGCGAACCAAAAGCTTTCGTCTTGGTTCGCTTGATGCCCTGTGAATCGATATAAGAACGAAACTCTAGATAAGGCTCTTTCGTCCACCACTGCCGAGCCTCGCGCCAATGGGCAAGGGTCGTACTCTCGTCGGTGAGGTCAGTGCCGATGACCTGTCCCCGTAATTGGGATGCTGCCTGCAGCCAGATCGACCTTTTTCTCTTCTTGGTGACAATGCCTTGGGGGCCGAAGACAGGCAGTGTTGGATTCCTTCTTGCCCAAGCCCCCGGGGCTCTCCGCAAACGCAACGCCAGCGAGAGCCCCGGGGGCTAAGGTGTTAGTCGACACAACGCTCATCATGTCGACCCAGGCATCGCCACCAAGAAAAAGCTCTCCGAGTTTGCTCCGACAAACGATCAAATCCAAGCCCAACCATTCGCCTCCCGATACGCCTTCCTCACGCGCATCCAACGCGGCAACGGAATCTCCGCTCCCTGTCGCAGCGCCGTCTCCCCAAACGAAGTCCGCACGTGCATCATCGCCGTCTCAACACTCTCCTCAATCTCCACCCGCGAACGGCTCTCATACACATCCAGTTGCACCCGTCGTGCCTTCCGCAACTCCGGTAACCGAATCGTCACCCGTTCGATCGGTCGCTTCGGCGGCTCGGGAAGCATCAAACGCAAGGAGCAAAAGACATCCCGATCTGTCGCGATCGACCGCGTGAATGTCCTCTGCAACCGAGTCGGCTTCCCTTCTTCGTGAAGCAACACCAGTTCCAATCGCTTGGCAATCACATTCCTCTCCGCCAACCGCTCCCCCAGTTCTTTCGCCATCAACGCGAAACCGTTCTCCAGAGCCTCTACCGTCTCCGGTGCCCCATCAAAAGTCAGAGCGGAGGCCACCAAATCGGGCGGATAGATCGCCTGAACCGGTTCGGCTAACGCGCCCTTCGCCGCCTGCAGAATCCGATATCCCTCCTTACCAAATTGCCCCCGCAGGGTAGCAAGCGAAAGCTTCAATACATCGCCGATCTTCCTGTAGCCCAGGAAAGCCAACCGTTCACGGGTCTCCGGCTCAATCGCCGTCAAGTCCTCAATCGACAACGACGCAAGAAACTCAGCCGGGGCCTCAATGGCTCGCCGGAGATCATGATAGCGAGATGCAAGCTTCGCCATCCACTTGGAAAGACCCGCCCCATAAAGAAGCGGAATCCCCATCTCCCGAACAAGCATCCCCGTCAACTCCTCCGCCAATTCCCGCGGATACGGATGCGCTGAAAGATCGACCGCCGCGATGTGACCATCCAGCGGCTCGATCACCCCGCTAAACGGCAGGCATAGATCAAGCCACCGCTTCTGCTGCTCCACATACTGTTCTTCCCGCCAAGCCCTCCGCACCAAACTGGGCACGATGTTCCGCGCCTCCGACACGCTCATCCCCACCCGAATCCCCGCCCGTTGCGCGAGCGAGTTGGCATCCAGCACCAACCGCTCCCGAACCACCACCTCCGGTTGATCCAACGCCTCGTTCGCATAGAAACCCTGCCACTCCAGCCAAAGGATAAACCTCATACGATCTCCTCCAAACTTCGCCCGGTAAGGATCGAAAGTGCATCCGGAAACAGAACTTGGTTCGTCGCGAACTTGTCGTGGAGCTTTCGAAGCCGCCATTCCAGACCGAATCTTTGGAAACGGAAGCCCCCACGTAGGCAATGGCCGAACAACTCAAAATCCAATTGCCCTTCCCGCAATGCGTCGCAAACGGTCTGGCTATGAGAACCTTCGGAATGGTGAAGCGGACGATAAAACCCGTGATCCCTCACCAGCATCGGCCCCGCACCGTACTGCCCGGCAGGAATCCGGCGTTCGCTCAACATGAACTGTGGATCGTGATCACCCATCTGCTTTGCCCAGACCGTGCCATGCCGCCCCAGGTCAAGAATGTCCGGCAACGCCCACGAGATCAGCACCCCGTGCGCCTCCAATCGAAAGTCGTGATGCAGCCTCGTCGCGTGATGAAGTTTCAAGACGAAACGCAACGTCGGGTGGTTGTCGGGCCATAAAGGCGGCTGGTCTGGAATGTCTCGTTCGTAGCAAATCATCGCGGCCTCGGTTCTCAAATTATACAGCACATTTGTCTACCTGTTTACATTTTTTGTTCCCGTCGCTCATCACCCCGAGAAGTCAGATATCTAGGCGCTATCACTAACCCTGGTAGGAATCCCTTAACGTCCGCCATAATCCGTTCGCCATGCTTCCCGTCCTTGCCGCCGCGCTGTTGCAGACCCAAGCGCAAACCGAGGCCCAGCCTGACTGGGTGAAGAAAGACCACGACGTAACGATCGCCGGCCAATCGATCAAATACACGACCACCGCCGGCCTCATGCCCATCCGCAGCCGCACCGGCTCCATCGAAGGCCGCATCTTCTTCACCAGCTACAAACGCACCGACCTCCCGGCCGGCACGAAACGCCCGGTCACCTTTGTCTTCAACGGCGGCCCCGGTTCGGCCTCCGTTTGGCTCCATCTCGGCCTCGTCGGACCGAAGCGACCCAAGATGGGCTCGACCGAGGGCTTCATGCCCCCGCCCCCGTACGAATTGGTCCCTAACGACGACAGCCTCCTCCCCGAGAGCGACATCGTCACCATCGACCCCGTAGGCACCGGCTATAGCCGCGCAGAATCGTCTGACCTTGGCGCTCGCTTCTGGAGCGTCGACGGCGATATCTCCTCCGTCGGCGAGTTCATCCGCTCCTTCCTCAGCACCGAAAACCGCTGGCTCAGCCCGATCTTCGTCATGGGCGAAAGCTACGGCGGCATCCGCGGCTCCGGCCTCGCCAGCTGGCTCCACGGCCACGGCGTCGGCCTCAACGGCCTCATCCTCGTCTCCCCCTACATCGGCACCCTCGTCCAGGACGGTGGCAAGGGCAACGACTCACCCTACGCCTTCAACTTCCCCACCTTCGCCGCCTCCGCTTGGTATCACAAGAAGCTGCCGGCCGACCTGCAAAAGAAGACGCTCGACCAGGTCTACGCTGAAGCTATGGCCTTCGCCTACGACGAGTATCTCCCCGCCCTCGAGCGCGGCGATTCCCTCACCGCCGACCGCCGAAAGTCGCTGGTCTCCAAACTCCACCGCTTCACCGGACTCTCGGAAACCTTCATCGAAGACGCCAACCTTCGCATCAACGATAACAACTGGTACAAGGAGCTGCTCCGCAAGGACCGCTATACGATGGGCCGCTACGATGCCCGCTTCACCGGGATGGACCGCGTCTGGAACACCGACAATCCCGATGACGATCCCTCCTACACCCAAGTCGGCCCCGTCTTCACCTCCACGGTGAACGACTACCTGCCGAACGATCTCGGCTATAAGACCACCAACCGGTACTACATCCTCGGCGAAGGCATCGGGCGTTGGCAGTATCCGAACGGCGTTCTGGACGAGAGCGAAGCCCTCCGCCAAGCCCTCACCGCCAACCCCTACAGCAAAGTCCTCGTCGCCTCCGGCTACTACGACCTCGCCTGCCCCATGGGCACCGTCGACCAGATCCTCGACAAGATGGAACTGGACCCACGCCTCAAGGGCAACATCGTCCGCAAGCGCTACGCCGCCGGCCACATGATCTACCTGGACGACGGCTGCCGCAAACAACTCCACCTCGACATCGCCTCCTTCATCAAGTCCCAGTCGAACCCAACCGCTCCGATCGGAACGATTCGCCCGAAGGGTTACTAAAAGTGTCGCGGGCGTCCCTGCCCGCGAAGTGACAACGAGAACATCCTAGGCGAACAAAGCATTCGCCGAAAAACCCGAACCACAGAGTGGATCTTTCCCTTAGCCCGGGGTAACCACCCCGGGAACCGCCCCCCCGTCCCCAACCCCGGACGGGGTTGCCGCCTACCCGGTCATACCGTCCCTTCCGATCTCTCAAAGCTACAAAGAAAGTTGGCCTCCGGTCCAAAGACCGGAGGCCAATTCAATGAAAGGCTAAAGGATCTCGATTAGCGAGCGTTGCGGCGTCGGCGAAGAAGGCCGAGAGCGCCGAGACCAAGAGCCGCCATCGAAGCGGGCTCCGGAACAGCCTGGACCGAAACGTTGTCGACGTGCGAAACGTTGCCGCCGCTCGACAGGAGCGTAAGGGTCGTCGAAGCGCCCGTCGCGGTGAAGCTGAGCTGGTGCGTGGTGCGAACGCCCTGGAGCGTGCCACCCAGCTGATTGCCGTCGATGAGGACGTTCACGCCACCGCTGTAGCCCGTGCCGGCTCCAGCGAACACGTCGAGATTGAGCGTGTACTGCGTGTTGGCAACCGTCGCGAACGACTGCTGAATTCCGAGGCCGGAAGAATTGTCCGTCACGCCGCTAAGGTCGATCTCCTGCGAAGGCGCGCCGAGGTAACCCACGCCGATCCCAGCCGAATCGCCAAGGATGGACCAGCCGGTCAGGCTCGTGAGCGTCTGGTAGCTACCCGCCGGATAGGCGTCGGCCTCGAAGTTACCGTTGACGATGAGCGAAGCTGAGGAAACGGCCGTGAGCGAGGCAAGCACGGCGATGGACAAAATTGCCTTCATGACTCATTCAGTATCTTCGTACGGCCACCGCCAGATGGCTGAGAGGGTTACCGGGTTTCGCCCATCCCAGTAAATCCACCAGACAAGCCCCGGGCAGATCACACCCGTCCGGGAGCGCGGAGTTATCCGCTTCCGTCCAAGACCGAAAAGGGCTAAGTACTCTCCAGCAACCCGCCCACAAAGTAGGCCCGAACTGCGGAAGCCTGGTCGATCAACTCAAACTTCGTCTGTCCCGCCGTCGGCGGCCCATCGAACCGCTTCCCATACCGCCCCGCCGAATCCGGTCCGCTCAAATGAAGCGCCTGAAGAACCCGGAAGATCTTTGGTCTCGCCGTGCTGGAGGGCACCATCGCCCAAGCCTCGAGCAACAAATGAGCAAACCGGCCCTCGTCCTTCATCGCCCCCGTCGCCTCGTCAAACCAGCGGGCTTCGCTCGCCTTGGTCATCCCCTGCGCCTCATCGAGGTATTTCTGCTCCCCAGTAGCGCCCCACAAACCCATCGCCGTCCGAATCATCAGGGCCGTGTTATAAGACCACTTGTCCTTCCCAATGTGGCCATTCACATTGATGCCGTCCCAAAACAACCCATCCGCCGGGTCCTGAAGATGCTTTTTGGTCCAGTCGTAAAGCTCTTTCGCCTTCGCCAACAACGCGGGATCCTTCGTGTGCGACCAGACCGCTAAGCAAGCGGCCGCTGCGGGCGCGTTCGAGCAAGTGTTCTTCTCCGTCTTCTTCGTCTCGTGCCAATAGATGCCGCCACCCAGCTTCTTGTCTTCCCCGCTCAAGACGTACTTCAAAGTCTCCTGGGCATAACCCAGGAACTTCGGCTCCTTCAGGATCTCCGACGCCTCCACCAGTGCCAGCACCATCCACTGGTTGTCGTCGTAATACCGGTCTACATCCTTCGGGCCTGGCAGCACGTCATATCCGGGCACCGGCCCCTTCGTGTTCCAATAGACCCTCGTCGCCTCAACATAGTCACGGAGACGGGGTTTCCAATCCGGTCGATACCGGGCCGCGCCATTCATCGCCCCGAGCATGACCCCAACGCCCCAATTGAACGCCGGTCCGCTTTTCTCCCCATTCTCGATTGAATCGGCAAACAACTTGCCGCCCGGAAGAAGGTAGCTCTTCCGAATCTGATCGAGCGTCTCCAGCCCCCATCCGACGAAAGGATTGGGTTTCATCATAACGATTGCTGCGGCGCAAGCGACGAGAAGCATTGTCTATTTGGACGTTCCAAGCTCATCCCCGCTACTCAAAAGCCACCTCGGGAAGCGGCGCCGGACCGGCAAGACTGTCGACACACGCCGCAATCGTCATGTCGCCCGTCACGTTAAGCACCGTGCGGCTCATGTCTAGAATTCGGTCGATTCCAAGAATCAAGCCGATCGCCTCGGGCGGCAGACCAATGCTCACAAGAACCGTCGCAATAAACGGCAGCGAAGCCGAAGGGATCCCCGCGGTGCCAATGCTGGCTACCACCGTAAGTCCCATGACCCGCATCTGCTCCGCCAGCGATAGATCCTTCCCAAACAGCTGAGCCAGGAACAGAATCGTAACCCCCTCATAAAGCGCCGTTCCGTTCTGGTTCGCCGTCGCCCCGACCGTCAGGACGAACGAGGAAACATCCTTCCGCAGCCCAACCTCCTCGTCCGCCGCCCGAAGCGCCGTCGGCAACGTCGCGTTGCTCGAGCTGGTCGCAAACGCGGTCAACATCGTCGTGCGCATCTGCCGGAAGAACTGAATCGGACTTCGCTTGGCGATGAACTTGATACAGAGGCTGTACACCCCAAAGAGATGCAGCGCCAAGAGGGCGAGCACGGTGAGAACATACGCCCCCATCGCCTGGAGTAGATCCAGCCCCAATTCGGCGATCGACTTAAAGACCAGAAAGAACACCGCATAGGGCGCGATCGACATTGCAAAGCCGATCACCCTTTGGCTCGTCTCGAAAAGGCTCTCGAAGAAGTCCCGCAGCGGCTTCGCCTTCTCATCGTCCACTCCCGCCAACGCCGCGCCAAAGACTAGCGCAAAGAACATGAGCGGAAGGAGCCCCCCATCCAGCGCGCGATTGATCTCCTTAAACGGATTCTTAGGGATGATCCCGAGAATTGGAGGATCGTCCGGGGCCTTCTTCGCCGCTTCCAGCGCCTTCTCCGACTTGTCCTTATCCTCGTACTTCGCAATCAGCGTCGCCCGTTGCGCGGCCGGGATCATCGCCCCCGGCTTGATCAAATTCACGCCCAACAGGGCAATGGAACAGGCGATCAGGCTGAGGATCACCGTCAACCCCAGCGAGTAGCCCCCCACCTTGCCAAAGCTCTTCGCCTTGCCAAGCTCCTGCATCCCCATGACGAGCGCCGAGAAAACAAGCGGCACCACGATCATGAAAAGCAGCCCGAGGAACACATCCCCCGCCGGCTTGGCAATATTCGCCAAGAACCACTTGATCGAGTCGCCAGAGTCGGACCCGCTCTGCAAAACCTTGCTCGCAATCGCCCCCCCAACGCCCCCCAAAATCAGGCCGATGAGGATCTTGACGTGCAACGGAACGCGCCTTTCCATGACGCCGGTCAGTATGCCCGTTTCTTAGGAAGTTCATGGCTCCGCGCTCCGCCCACAAAAAGCGTATAACGAACTAGGCCCCCATGCTTCTCCTCGCCGCGTTCACCCTCAAAACCGCCAGCGGCGCCTCGGAGACCCTCTTCCCCGCCAAAGACCGCAAGGCCACCGTCGTCTACGTCGTCCTGGCCGAATGCCCCATCGCCCGCCAGTTCAGTCCCGAAATGACGAAGATCGCCCGCGACTACGGCAAAAGAGGCATCCGATTCCTCATGGCCTACGCCGACGCCGAGCCGGCGGCGATGAAGGCGCAGATGAAACAGTTCGGCCTCCCTTTCCCCGCCGCCAAAGCCGATCGTCGCCTCATCAACCTCCTAAAGGCCGTCTCCGTCCCCACCGCCGCCCTCATCTCCGCCGATGGCCAGATTCCCTACGTCGGTCGCATCGACGACCGCTTCCCGACCCTTGGCGTCCAACGAAAACCCCGCCGAGCCGACCTACGTCTCGCGCTCGATCAGTTCCTTAAGCGCAAACCCGTAACCCCCGCCCGCACCGAAGTCGTCGGTTGCAACCTCCCCCAGAACTAAAACGCGTCACATTGAGTCAGAGCCCTCGTGGGATGGGCATTCGACCTCTGGCGCTCTAATGCTCTTCTGGCGCTCGGGATCGTCCTCTTCCTCGCCGGGCTCGGCATCCCCGGCCCCGCCTCCATCGCGATCATCGCCACCGGCGCCCTCATCCGCCGGGGTCATGCCGACCTCCTCCCCGCCCTCGCCGTCGGCCTCCCCTGCGCCGTCGCCGGAGACCTCCTCAGCTACACCCTCGCACGCCGGGGTCTAGGTAATTGGCTAGAGAAACAAAAGACGAAGCGCCGTTGGAGGAAAGCCGTCGAACGGTTCGAAGAAAACGCGCCCCTCACCCTCTTCCTCGCCCGCTGGCTCCTGACGCCAATCAGCCTCGCCGTCACCTACATCGCCGGCAGCACCCGCTACCCCCTCGCCAAGTTCCTAGTGGCCTCCATCTCCGGCCAAGCCGTCTGGCTCCTCCTATACGGATTCGCTGGCTACTTCTTGGGCCGTCAATGGAAATCCGCCGCCGCCTCCATGCCCATCTATCTCATCACGGCCGGAGCGGTCATCCTCCTCGCGATCGCCGGATACGTCCTCATAGCCCGTCAAAGAACCTCCAACCACATAAGCCCGAAGGGCCTGTAAGCGCAACCTCCGTGGTTGCGAAAGCTTCCCGATCCTCCGACTATCCGGCCACGACGGCCAATTCGTAGGTCCGTGGGGGAGGGGCGACCAGATGCAAGGTCGCCCATTTTACGCCTACGCCGCATAACCAAACGGCCGCACGTTCGAAGCCCCATACTTCCGCAACAGATCCTGCACGATCGCCGCCTTCAGCGGGTCCTGAATCACCACGCTCAGAATCGCCCCGCCGTCTTCATAGGCCTCCTGGTAAGCCGGAATCTCATCCGCCGGAACCCCCTGATCCTTCAGGTACCCAACTACGCCCCCCGCAACCGCGCCCGCGCCGGCCGTCGCGGCAAGGCCGGCCATCGCGACCGCTAAAGCGCCGCCGCCAAGAACCAAGCCAAAACCCGGAATCGCAATGCTTGCCACCGCCGCCAATGCGCCGATGCCAAGCCCATAACCCACCCCTTTCGCCGCGCCCTTCGCGGCGTCCTGGATCGTCGTCGTCGAAACCCCGGCCTTCGCCGCGCGGTCCGCGTCGTACTCGCGCACGTCCGCATCGTGACCATGGGCCGTCGCCGTCGTGGTGGTCACCTCATAGTTTAAGGTCGGATCGACGGCTCTTCGGTCCCGTTCCGCTTCGATCAGAATCTCGTGGTCCACCTTATTGTGAACCCCAAGGTCGTAATCGGCGTTGTAAGACCGCTTGTCCAGATCGGGATTCCAATCGTACTTACTCTGCGGAGGCCGCGATGAAAGCTCGGTCGGTTCGTCCGAACCGGTCCGCGGATAGTCGTCCTGCGCCGGATTCAGATCGGCATTCACCTCCGCCGTCTGCCCGAGTGGAAACATATTCCCTCCCGGAATCGGCGGAGTGCCGGCCCCCGCTCGAAGATCATTCCCGAGAGGGTCGAAGGCGTAGGTCGCTCCCGCCGGTCCGCTCACGATGGTCGACTGACTCCCCATCGCCGCCGAATCGGTAAAGCCCTCAACCTGCTTTCTCGCCTTCTCGTTCAGCACTAAGCAGATATCGGTAGCGGGAATTCCATGGTCAAGCAAAGCGCCCGCCGCACTCTCGGCATGGGCGGCGTCAGCAAAAGCGGCGTACACGGTTTCTGGCATGATGCTGATTCCGACCGCCTTCACCCAGGAAGGGTTTCCCAACCGAGCGCGGACGCCCTCGTCTGCTGTTACCAGGCTGGTCGACTAGAACCGTCCCTCCCAAATCCTTATAAGCCCAACCTCCCCTTAAACCGCCGATCCTGAGGTCCTGGCCGCTTTTCCGTTCAAACCACCGTCCACAAGCCGCAGGGCACAAGTAAACTGAACCTGTGAGCGAAGCAGGGCAACCCGAAGAGCGGCAGGTGATCTATGACCCGTTGCACGCCCTCATGGCCCGTTTCGAAAACGTCAAGGTCGCCAACACCGGATCCGACGCTTTCGAAGGCCTCACCATCGAAGAATCGCTCGCGAAACACGTCGTCGACGGCGTGAAAAAGGGCCTGGAAACCCGCCTCGAAACCGCCCTCGAACAATACGAACCCCTCGCCATCGTCAACGAAATCCTCCTCGGCGGCATGAAGACCGTCGGCGAGCTTTTCGGCGCGGGCAAGATGCAGCTTCCCTTCGTCCTCCAAAGCGCGGAAGTCATGAAAGCGGCGGTTCGCTACCTGGAGCCACGGATGGAGAAGGTCGAAGGCTCGGAGAAGGGCTCGATCCTTCTCGCCACCGTCTCCGGCGACGTCCACGACATCGGCAAAAACCTCGTCGACATCATCCTGAGCAACAACGGCTACCGGGTGGTGAACATCGGAATCAAGCAGCCGATCAATGCAATCCTCGATGCCTGGAGAGAACACAAGACCGACGCCATCGGCCTCAGCGGACTCCTCGTAAAGAGCACGCTGATCATGAAGGAGAACCTGCTGGAGATGAATACTCGCGGGCTAGCCAAAATTCCCGTACTCCTCGGCGGCGCCGCCCTCACCCGCTCCTACGTCGAGCAGGATCTGCGCTCGCTCTACGACGGCCGCGTCTTCTACGCGCAGGACGCTTTCGAAGGCCTCCACATCATGGAGAAACTCGAGACCTTGCTCGCCACCGCCTCCACTGAGACAGAAGGCGACGTCGACGCGGATGAGACCGAGCAGATCCGCCTCCGTTCCCACCGCACCGACGCCCTAGAGCCTGCCCTCTACCATTTCGAAGGCACGATGTCCGACGTCGAACCCATGGCCGAGCCGCCCGCGCTTCCCTTCTACGGCGCCCGAAAGCACACCAAGTTCGACCTCTTCGAGCTCTACAAGTACGTAAACCCGATCGCCCTGTTCCGCGGCCAATGGCAATTCAAGCGGCCGGAGGGCATGAGTAATCCAGAGTTCACCGCCTGGCTCGCCGCCGAAGCCGACCCCATCTTCCGCCGCCTGGGCCGCGATCTCGCGACCGTCCTCAAGCCCGCCGTCAAATGGGGCTGGTTCCCCTGCGCCGGCGAGGGCAACGACGTGATCGTCTACCAAGACGACTCCAAGACGGAACGCCTGCGTTTCACCTTCCCCCGTCAACGCGACGGCCGCCGCCTCTGCCTCGCCGACTTCTTCCGCCGCCCGGATAACGGTGCAACCGACGTTGTCGGCTTCCAAATCGTCACCGTCGGCGCAGGCGTCAGCGAGCGCGAACGTGCCCTCTTCGCCCAAGGCGACTATCAGGAATACCTCTTCACCCACGGTATGGGCGTCGAAACCGCCGAAGCGTTGGCCGAGTACTGGCATCTCCAGATGCGACGCGAGTTGGGCATCGACGATCAGGAGCCGGAAGACATGCGCCTCCTCTTCTCCGCCCGCTACCACGGCGCGCGCTACTCGTTCGGCTACCCCGCCTGTCCAAATCTCGAAGATCAGACCAAGCTCTTCGAACTTCTCAACCCTGAAGATGTCGGCCTGGAACTAACCGAAGAGTTCATGCTCAACCCCGAGCAGTCAACCAGCGCCATCCTCGTCCACCACCCGGCGGCGAAGTATTTCAACGTCCGATAGGGAGGTTCGGGTGCCACGGGTAGAGGGATGGTTCGTGCCCGGCACCCGTGGAGAGCCTAACATTACTGGCCCGAACAACCATCCTCTTGCTAACCCCCGCTAGCCGCTGCGGGAGGCGTCTTATCTTCCAGCTTTTTCAGGGCCTCTTGGGCATCCTCGATCTTTTGCTGCAGATCCTGTCGCTCTTGCTCGGAAAGCGCCTTCGACTGATCCGCCAAAGCCTTCTTGGCATCCTCAAGCGCTCTTTCTGCAAGCATCTTATCGGCGGCAGCCTTTTCCGCCTCTACGGATGATTCGGCGGCCGGAGCAGGAGCTGCTGGTGCCGCGGGCGCGACGATTGCTTCGCCTGAACTTCCGTGGACGATCTCGCCGCTAGGCCCGACTTCAATCCTTTCCCCGCCTCCGTTGTCGAAACTGATGGCAGGTTGCGTAGTCTCCTTGGCCTTTACGGCACCGAACATGAGATATCCACCCAGACCGATCACCGCAACGACCAACACCAATGCCAACACGATGCCCGCGCTCAGCGCCGCGCTTCGGTCGCCAAACTGCCGTTGTTGCGGCGCCTGAGACGCCGCCTTTCGGCTGCGAACCTGCCCAAGCAAACGCTGTACCTCTTCCGGAGGCAGGTTGAGCGCTTCCGCCAAACCATCTACGGTCGGGCCTTCGCTCACGGGGCTGCTCTGCTGCCGGGCGGCGAGGCGAACGATCTCTTGGGCCTCTTCCGGATCGACGTGTTGGTCTTGGCGAAGCATGGGAATAGTTCTATCTTGCGCAATCAGAGGGGGCCAAATGGGGCATTTGGCCCCCCAAAGGGAGGAATTCAGCCGATAAATACGCGCCAGGCTTCGCCAAGCGCGGAACGTATACGTTCCCTAAACACCGCTTGACGCGCAAACGGAGCATAGACATGCTGGGGGGTCGCTAAAGAATGCGTACCAATTACGACGAGAGAAACGAGGGTAATCATTTTCGGGCTTTCGATCCTTGCGGTCGTCGGCCCGTCAGTGATTTGGGCCTACATATTTACTCGGGGTCGCTCTATGACCTGGAGCCGATAGACTCCTGCCGGACTACTTCCCACGTCTTGCCTGCCAAAGAAACTGGCGGTCATCGGTGGCATCGGCGCAATTTCGAAGGTCTGCTCCACTCTCGGTGCCGGCATCAAGCTGGCGAGGAGCGGATTTTTCCGAAGTAGCGAGGGGCCGGCGAAGGCGAAAGCGGCGACGATGACAGCGATGGCGATTCCCGCGCTCAGCAGTCCGGAACGATCCACAAATCGTGGTTTCCGGCCCGCAAGCCTACGGACGTTTGCGACATCCGTGCCAAGGGCGCGAGCAAGCGTGGACACGTCGATCTCATCGGTCACGCCGTGCTCCGCACGATATGCCCGTACAACCGCTTCCGCTTCGCTCCACTGCATTCTTTCGCTCATCGCTTCCTCCTTAACGTACTGGATATTACCGTACGTTCCTTATAGACGCGAGTACACGTAGGCCGTTACGCAGAAAATTACCGTGCGGGTACAACCCAGGGATGCGTAGGAAGCTCGTTGTCGGTAACTGGAAGATGCACCTCACTCGTGACGAGGCCGCGTCGCTGGTCGGCGCGCTTCAAGAGGGGTTCGTGGAAACCGAAGCGGAAGTCGGCGTCTGCCCCGCCTATCTCAGCATCGGCATCGTCCGCCGCCTCCTAGAAGGCGCCCCCATCGCCCTCGGCGCGCAAGATGTCTTTTGGCTCGACCAGGGCGCCTTCACCGGCCGCGTCTCCGCCTCCATGTTGAAAGACGCCGGCGTGACCCTCTGCCTCGTCGGCCACAGCGAAACTCGCGGCCGCTTCGGCAAACTCGACGTGCCCGAGTCGACCGTCGGCTTCTTCGCCGAGACCGACGAGACGGTGAACCTCAAGATCAAGGCGCTCCTCAACCACGGCATCGCCCCGATCCTCTGCGTCGGCGAAACCCTCGAAGAGCGAGAAGCCGACCGCACGGACAGCGTCATCCAATCCCAACTTCGCGGGGCCCTCGAAGGCATTAAGGACTTCGCTAACGGCGTGGTGGCTTACGAGCCCGTCTGGGCCATCGGCACCGGCAAGACCTGCGACGCCGCCGAAGCCTCCCGCGTCTGCGGCGTCGTCCGCACCGCCCTCCGCGGCATCCTGGGCGCCCAAGCCGACTCGGTCCGCATCCTTTACGGCGGCAGCGTCAACGCCGGCAACGCCAAAGAACTCTTCGCCCAACCCGACATCGACGGCGGCCTCGTCGGCGGCGCATCGCTAAAACCCGCCGACTTCACCAAAAT
>OUNM010409421.1_pt1 | contig 26697 bp, 25 predicted proteins | sample 1769961 | NCBI WGS metagenome assembly OUNM01 (sample SAMEA3914820, study PRJEB12502) | metagenome | biome: forest; material: soil | place: USA | collected 2012-03-12 | depth 0.3 m | reverse complement strand
AGATTGAAGATCACAAGGGCCCGTTCCCCAAGGCCGATCTCGGCTTGACCGGTGACGTCGATGAAAGCGATCTGACAGCCTGGCTGAAAGACGGCTTCCGCCGGGCGCGATCGCGTGACGGCGCCGCCGGAAGGTCTTTGTTCGGGCCTCACCGCATGGACGTCTCGGTCATCTTTCGCGACAAGAACCGGCCCGCCGCCGAGGGCTCGACCGGCGAGCAAAAAGCCCTGCTGTTGAACATCATTCTCGCCCAGGGGGCGAGATTGGCCAAGGATGCCAAAACCTCTTCTTCTCCAATACTTTTGCTGGACGAAGTGGCGGCCCATTTGGACCCCGGCCGGCGCCATGCATTGTTTGACGAGACCCATGCTTTAGGCCTACAAACCTTCTTTACAGGCACGGATCTGGGCCTGTTCGACGGCCTGAAGAATCGGGCCTTGGGCGTCCGCGTCGACGCCGGACACTTCATTGATTTTACTGAGTAAAATGGACCGCATCGCATGAGCGACGAAATAGCCGATACCCCCGAGGAAGCCGCTGCCAACTATAGCGCTGATTCGATCAAGGTTCTGAAGGGGTTGGACGCCGTTCGCAAGCGTCCGGGCATGTACATCGGCGACACCGATGACGGCTCCGGTTTGCACCACATGGTCTACGAAGTCGTCGACAATGCGATCGACGAAGCCCTGGCCGGCCACGCCACCCGCGTCGGCGTTATCCTGAACGCCAATGGCTCGGTTTCGGTGTCGGACGACGGCCGCGGCATGCCGGTCGACATCCACGAAGGCGAAGGCGTTTCGGCGGCCGAGGTCATCATGACCCAGCTCCACGCCGGCGGCAAGTTCGACCAGAACAGCTACAAGGTATCGGGCGGCCTGCACGGCGTCGGCGTCTCGGTGGTCAATGCCCTGTCGGACTATGTCGAGCTCAAGATCTATCGCAACGGCAAGCAATACGAAGCGCGGTTCGAGCGCGGCGATACGGCCGTGGCGACCCATGTGACGGGCGACGCGCCGCTGCGCACCGAAGGCGTCAATGCGGGCCAGCCGATGACCGGCACGACCGTGACCTTCCTGCCGTCGCTGAAGTCGGGCCCCGACGTCGGCACCTTCGCCTTCATCAATTTCGATCGCAAGACGCTGGAGCACCGGCTGCGCGAGCTGGCCTTCCTGAACTCGGGCGTGCACATCCGCTTCGCCGATTTCCGCGAGGCCGAGCCGTATGAAATCATCCTGCACTATGACGGCGGCGTCTCGGAATTCGTCCGCCACCTCGACAAGGCCAAGACGGCGCTGTTGAAGACCCCCGTGGTGGTCCGCGGTGTGCGCGACAAGATCGACGTCGACATGGCGCTGCAGTGGAACGACAGCTACCACGAGACCATGCTGTGCTTCACCAACAACATCCCGCAGCGCGACGGCGGCACCCACCTCGCGGCCTTCCGCGGCGCGCTGACGCGGGTGATGACGCAGTACATGGAAAGCTCGGGCGCCGCCAAGCGCGAGAAGATCTCGATCTCCGGCGAAGACGCCCGCGAAGGCCTGACCTGCGTGTTGTCGGTCAAGGTGCCAGATCCCAAGTTCTCATCGCAAACCAAGGACAAGCTGGTATCGTCGGAAGTCCGCCCGGCGGTCGAAGGCCTGGTCTATGACAAGCTGTCGCAATGGTTCGAGGAAAATCCGGTCGAAGCCAAGACGATCGTCTCCAAGATCGTCGAAGCGGCATCCGCCCGTGAAGCCGCGCGCAAGGCGCGCGAACTGACGCGGCGCAAGTCGGCTCTGGATATCAACTCCCTGCCGGGCAAGCTTGCCGACTGTCAGGAACGCGATCCCGCCAAGTCCGAAATCTTCATCGTCGAAGGTGACAGCGCCGGCGGCTCGGCCAAGCAGGGCCGCAACCGCGAAAACCAGGCCATCCTGCCCCTGCGCGGCAAGGTGTTGAACGTCGAGCGCGCGCGTTTCGACAAGATGCTGTCGTCGGAACAGATCGGCACGCTGATCACGGCGCTGGGTGCCGGCATTGGCCGCGACGACTTCAACCTCGAAAAGCTGCGCTACCACAAGATCATCATCATGACCGACGCCGACGTCGACGGCGCCCACATTCGCACGCTTTTGCTGACCTTCTTCTACCGTCAGATGCCTGACATCATCGACGCCGGCTATCTCTATATCGCTCAGCCGCCGCTGTATAAGGTCGCTAAGGGCAAGTCGTCGCGCTACCTCAAGGACGATCCGGAACTCGACGCCTATCTGATCGACGAAGGCACGTCCGAAGCTGTGCTTGAACTGCGCAGCGGCGAACGCATCGTCAGCGCCGATCTCGACGCCCAGGTGCGCGCCGCCAAGACGTTCAAGGCCCACGTCGATCGCCTAAGCAGTCGCGCCCCGGCCTTCGCTATCGAACAAGCGGCGCTGGGTGGCCTGTTCGGCAGCCATCCCGATCTCGCCAAGGTCGCGGCCAATCTGACTCGCCTGAATGAAGACGGCGACGGCCCGTGGAGCGTTGAACAAGGGCCGGCTGGTGGCTTTGTCTTCTCGCGCACCCGTCGTGGCGTGCAGGAAAAGGTCGTGCTCGACGAAGCCATTATGGTGTCGCCGGACGCGCGCCGCCTGGGTGAACGCGCCGAGCAACTGGGCGATATCTACGCCCAGGTCGCCATCTATACCCGCAAGGACAAGTCGACCGACATTCGCGGACCGCTCGATCTCGTCGCCGCCGTGTTGGACGCCGGCCGTAAAGGCCTGAGCATTCAGCGCTACAAAGGCCTTGGCGAAATGAATGCCGAGCAGCTGTGGGAAACCACGCTCGACAAGGACGCGCGCACCCTGCTGCAGGTCAAGGTCAACCACGCCGACGAGGCCGACGACATGTTCTCCAAGCTGATGGGCGACCTGGTCGAACCGCGCCGCGAGTTCATCCAGGACAATGCGCTCGACGCCGAAGTGGACGCTTAATTACAACCGGCACTGACCTGTGAGGGGGCGGGACTTGGGGGACAACCAGACGGGCCTTGACGCCTTGTCGCAACGCCAGAAAGAGGTGTTGCGACGGGTCGGCCGCGGGCTTCAGGCCAAGGAAATCGCGCTCGAGCTCGACATCACCGAACGCACGGTGAAGGCGCACACCGATGCGGCGCGGCGCAAGCTCGGTGTCGCTACCAGTCGCGAGGCGGCGCGCCTGCTTGAGGCCTCCGAGAGCAAGTCCCCCCTTGGCCGCGAAGGCCAATGGCCGTCAAGGCCGATAGACACTAACAGCGACGATACGGCACCTTTAAAGGATGACCCCGTCGACGCCCCCAACCCTGAACCCCGATCTCCTGGTCTCTTGGACCGACCTGGAAGCCGCCTGGCGGCAGATGACGGGACCGACGGAGACGTCCCGGATCGACGCGACGATCCAGGCGATGCGCGCCCTGACGCTGAGCTCGACCCCGGAACGGGCGGTCTTCGCCATGCTGGCGGCGACGGCGCCGCTGGCGGATGGCTGGGCGGACTGAAACGCCGCCTGTCACGCCTTAGCCTGCTGCAATGGCTCGGTCTGATCGTGCTGGTGGCCTTTGTCATGGCGCTGATCGTGGCGGGGCTGTTTTCCGCCCTGCTGACCCTGCTCGAACTTATCCAGCAATGGCATCATAACGGCCACGGTATGGTGGCGCCGTGAGGGTGTTAGAGCTTGTGTGGGCGTGGGGCGGCACCCTTCTGGCCATGGCCGTATGGATATGGGCCTACTGGCGCGGCGAATGGCCGGAACGCTGGGTATCGACGATCATGCTGGTCGGCTGGTTCGTCACGCCATTGGTGCAACATCATCCGGCCGTCACCCCGGACATTCCCGATACCATTGTCGACATTGTCATCCTGATCCTGTTTGCTGCCATTTCGGTGACGTCACGGCGACTATGGACGGTTTTTCTGACCGCGTTTCAGCTCAATGCCGTGCTGTCGCATTTCTTGGCCGGCCTGATCAAAATCGGCGCCTATAGCTACATCACCGCGATCGGCTTCTGGGGCGGCTACTGCGTCGTCTTCGCCCTGGCCGCCGGCGTGTTGGGCAGCGAACGGGCACGAAAGCGCAAGCGAGCGCTCGCCTGATTGCCGGGTAAGGCGGTCCGTGCCATGCTGACTCCATGATTCTCGACGCCCTTCATCGCTATGCTGCGCGCTTCCCTGATGAGCGTGCAACAGTCGATCAGATTCTCGGCCTGTTGGACGAAGCCGACAGTGACGTCCTTCTGCGGTCGACCGGGCCGGCGCACATCACTGCCTCGTGCCTGATCCGCCAGAATGCGTCGCTACTGACCATCTGGCATCCGTTTTTGAAGATGTGGCTGCAGCCCGGCGGTCACGTCGATCCCGGTGAGACGGTGACCGAAGCCGTGCTGCGCGAGGCGCGCGAAGAAACCGGCTTTGACTGCGCTTTTATCGAGAGCGAGCCGTTTGACATTGACTGCCTGTGGGTGCCGGCCAATCCGAAAAAGGGCGAGGACGGTCACTATCATATCGATTTTCGCTACCTGCTCGAACCGATAGCCGAGATCGCAGAACCAGAGCTGCCGACCTGCTGTATCGGCTTTGAAGACCTGCACCTGTTCAACGACTCGCTCGGTCGCCTGGCGCCGAAACTGATGGCTCTGACCAAGTCCCCAGTCGCGGCTTTGTGACGGCTTGTCACGCGGGCGTGTGCCCCGCCGCCGCGAAACTATGCTACGGTAAATGCACGGGAAATAGCCCGTATAAACTCCCCGGACTCTTGCCTCGGGGCGACACATCGACGTAGCGACGCGCTGGGTAACCGCTCTAGGTTCGACAGAGAAACGCAAAGCTTTACGTGCCAAATGAACGGCCCCTCAAGCAATTGAGGGGCCTTCGTTTATTTGCGCTCAAGCGCCGGTTTTTTAGAGCTCAGATGCCGCATGGCTCGCGCCAACGGGCGCGGCGCGCAGTCGCGCTTGCCGAACGGCTAAGGCCGTTCGGAGTTGGCGTTAGAGGCGACAGGACTCGCGGCTGCTGGTTGACTCATAATACGCTTCGTACTAATTAAATGGTACGGAGCGTACTAATGACCCTGAAGCCCATCACTCCCCTCGGATACGCCTTACTGGGCCTGATCAAGCAGAAGCCCGGGACCGGCTATGCCCTGCGCAAGGTGTTTGAAACCACGCCCATGGGCAACTATTCGAGCAGCCCGGGCAGCATCTATCCGGCCCTGGCGGCGCTCGGCCGCATGGGCTTGGTCGAGACGTGCGGTGAGGGTCGCGGCAAGGGCCTGTTTCACCTGACAAAGGCCGGTCAAACGGCGTTCGATGCCTGGCTGGCCGAGCCGGTCTCCGGCAAGGATCTGTCGACAGCGATGCTGCGCTTTGCCTTCCTGCAGGACCATCCGGACAAGTCGCTGACCCTGGCTTTTCTCGACTCGTTCGAGGCGGCGGCGGCGGGCGAGGTCCGGGCTTTAATCGATTTTCTGAACAGCGATTTCGGTCGCACCCTGCCGCTGCAAAGCCAGCTGGCGGTGGAACAGGGCCGGCGTCAGTTCGAAGCCTCGGCGCAGTGGGCGGTGTGGGCCAAGGGCATACTCGAAAAAGGGGAGATGTGACATGAAAAGCGTGGGCGTGGCGATCAAGGCGATCGCGCTATGGGCGGTGATTCTCGTCGCCGGTATGGCGACCGGGATGCTGTTTCACTGGGACGCGGTGCCGCAGAAGGTGGATGTGATCAACCCGCTGGTCGCCCTGGCGATCGTCGACGCCATCGTTGCCGCGGTCCTTACGACTCTGGCCGAATGCATGCGCTTGCGCGGCTGGCGCCTGGGTTTGGTCCTGGCGCTGATCCTGTTCGTCGTCGAAACCGCCCTGTCGTCGATCGAGGTTCTGGCCTTCAACAACGACCTCAATATCCCGCAGTCGGTGGTGGTCAACGGCCTGCTCAGCAGCCTGTTGCGCGACCTCGTCGTCGCCGTGGCGATCGCGCTGTTGTGGCGCAAGGGCGAATTTGAGTCGGCGCCACGTCTGCAAGGGCTGGCGTGGAAGCCGCCGGTCATCGCGGTGCTCTACATCGCCGCCTATTTCATCGCCGGTATTCTGATCGTCCTGCCCAATCCCGCGGCCAAAGCGTTTTACAGCCACTGGCCGCAGATTGATCCGCTGCGCCTGCTCATCCTGCAATTTGGCCGCGGCTTGGTGTGGTGTCTCATGGCGTTTTTGATCGTGCGCAACCTGCGCGTCCCGGCCTGGGTGTCGGCCATTTTAACCGGTCTCACCTTCGCCGCGCTGATGGGCGACGTCCTGCTTCTGCCCAATGCCTATATGCCGTGGCCGGTGCGCTGCGTGCACCTGGTCGAAATCGGTGCGTCGAATATCGTGTTCGGGATCATTGCCGGGCTTATTCTACTCACCGGAGCGAAGGCGCACTCAGCCGCAGATCGCCCTTGAACAATGCCTTGAGCCGCCCGGCGTCGGCCAGGCCGACGATCGGCATGCGTTCCTGATAGAGCTCCTCGGCGATAATGCCGTGAGCTTCGCACAGATCCAACACGTGGGTCAGGGTCGTGGCATCGTAGCTCTTGGCGACGCCGAAGGTCGGCATGCGCGTGGTATAGTCGGCCTTTTCGGCCTTGCCGAGCACGTGGTCGATCAACTTCTTGCGGCCGCGTGGGCCATTCAGACGATAAAGCGCCGACATCAGCATCTGCGCCGCTTCGGTGACGTCGCCGCCGCGGCTGCGCGACAGGCAGTTGTCGCAGGTGCCGCAGGCCTCACCCGCCTCCTCGCCGAAATAGCTGCGCACCGACTGAGCACGACAATCGGGCCCGAGAACCAACTGGAAGAAGTCGCGCGCCTTTTGCTTTTGCACGCTTTGATCCGCAGCCCCTTCCTGTTCGCGCAGGGTGCTGCGACGGATGGCCCAGCCGAGGTCACCGGCGGTGTAGAAACACACGCCCGCAGCCGGTTTGCCGTCGCGTCCGGCGCGTCCGACTTCCTGCCAATAGGCCTCGGTCGAGGACGGCGGATCGGCGTGGATGACGAAGCGGACATCGGCCTTGTTGATGCCCATGCCGAACGCGATGGTGGCGACCATGATCTTGGTCTTGCCGGAAAGAAAGGCTTTGAGCCGATCCTCACGCAGCTTGGGCGACAGGCCGGCATGATAGGCGGCGGCGGAAAAACCGTCTTTCGTCAGCGCAGTGGCCAGCTTTTCGGTGCCGTCGCGCGAGCCGCAATAGATGATGCCCGAGGCGCCTTTTTGTCGCGCCAGGATGTCGCTAATCGACTTTAGCACCGCGCCCTTGCGGCGGACGAAACGCAGCGACAGGTTCGGGCGGTCGAAGCTGGCGACGATCTCGGCGGCGTGCTCGATGTGCAGGGCGGCGCGGATATCGGCCCGGGTGACGCCGTCGGCAGTGGCGGTGAGCGCCAGGGTAGGCACGTCGGGCAAAAGGGTCTTGAGCTGACCCAGTGCGCGATATTCCGGGCGGAAATCGTGGCCCCACTGGCTGATACAATGCGCCTCATCGATGGCGATTAGCGACGGTTTGAGCTTGACCAGCCGGTCGAGCACGAAGGGCTGGAGGGCTTCCGGCGACAGATAGAGCAGGTCGAGTTCACCGGCCTTGGCTAGGTCCCAAACCGCCTGGCGCGCATCCAGTCCTTGCGACGAATCCAGCCGCTCGGCGCGCACGCCGCGGGCCTTCAGCGCCTGGACTTGGTCGCTCATCAGGGCGATAAGCGGCGAAATGACAACGGCGAAACGGCCATGGACCAGGGCGGGGATCTGATAGCACAGGCTCTTGCCGCCGCCGGTCGGCAGCACGGCCAGGACGTCCTGACCGGCCAGGATGGCTTCGAGGACGCGGGCCTGCTCGCCGCGAAAGGCGGTATAGCCGAAAACGGAGGTCAGGGTCGCCTGCGCCCGGGCAAACAGGGAGTCCGGGGAGGCGAGGACGGCGGAGGTCATGACGGCCTTGCGGTACGCGAAAAAGGGGGTCGGGCAATCCCGCTTTTTGCGGGCCTGCGCGGTGGCGAATCTTTGACGCCATCATGCCAAATAGAGTTTCTCGGCCAAAAAGTGGCAATCCACTTTTTGGCATGAGGCTCTAGTCCATATCCGGACCGGACAGCAGCAAATCAGTGAGTGTCAGCACCGCGCTCAGCAAAAATAGCCAGGTCGCGGGAAAGCGCAAGGGATGGATCTTGCCTTTACTGGCGGCAAAGTAGCTTAAACAGGCCGCGGCGATCAAAAACACGGTCAGGCCGATGATCAGGCCGCGCGGCGGAAACGTAAACGCGCTCCATAGCAGAAGGGCTGCCAAGGCGGCGAGCGCCAAGCTGATCAGATGCCAGCCGCCATAGAGCAGCCATTTGGCCGTTTCCGGCAGGCTGTCATTGTCGAGCAACGGCCGCACCACGCGCCGGCTTTCGACGACGGCGTGGACCACCAAAGCCGCGGCGATGACGACAGCGGCGGCGATAAGGATCAGATCGGGCATGGCGCACCATTTCGCGGAAAAGCTGTGGCGTCAATGGCTCCAGGGCGGGATGTGCGTGGAAAATAACGACCTCTCATAATTTTGCCACCAAGTTCGATTAGCCATGGTTCAGGACGAACGTATCCCGGCTGGGCCGCCGTTTTCGTGACGTCTGCGTTAAACATGTTTCACGCGACAGCGGTTCGGAAGTGAGATATATCCCCGAACAGGCTGGGCGGCCGCTTAATTTTGCGTTTCGGGGAACGAGGGTTTCATGGCTAAAGGCAGTGCGCCCAGAGGGGGCGGTAATGGCGGGGGACGTGCACCGAAGGTGCGTACGCCGCTGCAGGCGCTCATCTATTGGACCGCGGTCACCTGCGTGTGGGCGGCGATCTTTGCGGTCGCCTTTATCGGCGTCATGGCCATCGACCTGCCCGACACGTCACAGCTCGACAAGATCAACCGTCAGCCGTCGATCACCTATCTCGATCGCTCCGGCGCGCTGATCTCGACGCGTGGCACGCAATATGCCCCGCCCGCCGATATCGACAAGCTGCCCGACTATGTGCCCCTGGCCTTCGTTGCCATCGAAGACCGCCGCTTCTTCACCCACCCGGGCTTCGATCCGATCGGCATCATGCGTTCGCTGTTCCGCGACATCACGCGCAAGAAGGGCTCGAACCTGGCCGGTGGCTCGACCATTACTCAGCAGCTGGCGCGCAACCTGTTCCTGTCGTCGAACCAGAACATGAAGCGCAAGATCCAGGAAGTCATGCTGGCCGTGTGGCTCGAGCACAAGTTCACCAAGAAGCAGATCCTGCAGATGTACATCAACAAGGTGTATTTCGGCGCCGGCGCCTACGGCATCGAGGCCGCCGCGGAACGCTATTTCAACAAGCCGGCCAAGGACTTGACCGTTGGCGAAGCTGCCATGCTGGCCGGGATGATGAAGGGGCCGTCGGAATATTCGCCGTTGTCCGATCAGGAACGCGCCGGTCGCCGGGCGATGATCGTGCTGCACGAAATGGTCGACGCCAAGGTCATCACCCAGGCGCAGATGGACGACGCCATGTCGCATCCGATCAACGTCTCGAAGTCCCTGGCTACGGCGCACGCCCAGTACTTTATCGACTGGCTGGACAGCAATATCCGCTCTCTGGTCGGTGAGCCCAAGGAAGATTTGATCGTCGAAACGACGCTCGACCTGCCGATTCAGACCGACGCCGAACGCGCCGTACAGACCATCATGGACCGCGACGCCAAGAAGGGCGTGCAGCAGGCCGCCGTGGTCTCGGTCGACGGCGAAGGCCGTATCCGCGCCATGATCGGCGGCGTCTCCTATGCGGACTCGCAGTTCAATCGCGCCACCAACGCCTATCGTCAGGCCGGGTCGTCGTTCAAGCCGTTCGTCTATCTGACCGCCATGGAAGCCGGCTATACGCCGGAAACGCCGGTCGTCGACGAGCCCTACACCATTGGGGACTGGTCGCCGCAGAACTTCGAGAAGGAATATCTCGGCCTGATCAACCTGCAGACCGCGCTCGAGCAATCGATCAACACGGTGGCGGCGCGCCTGGCCAATGATGTCGGCCGCGATAAGGTGGCGGACACCGCTCATCGCATGGGCGTGATGTCCAAGCTGAACACCGATCCGGCGATGGCGCTCGGCACCTCGGAAGTATCGCCGCTGGAAATGGCCCAGGCCTATATTCCGTTCTCTAACGGCGGCTTCAAAGCGACCGCCCACGGCATCATCCGCATCCGCACGGCCTCGGGCAAGATTCTGTATCAGTACCGCGATCCGTCTGAAGACGGCGGCCGCGTCCAGGTCGTCAACAACCCGCCATTGATGGAAATGAACCAGATGTTGCGGTCGGTGGTGCAGCACGGTACTGGCGTTGCTGCCAACGTGCCGAACTACGACATCGCCGGCAAGACCGGCACGACCAGCGACTTCAAGGACGCCTGGTTCGACGGCTTTACCGGTGGCTTCGTCACCGTGGTCTGGGTTGGCCGCGACGACGCTACGCCGATGAAGAAGGTGACCGGCGGCCAGACGCCGGCGGCCATCTGGCACATGTATATGGCCTCGGCGCTCCGCCGTATCCAGGTCAGCCCGATCCCGGCCGGCCCGGCCTCGGCCGGTGCGTTGTCGGCGCCGACCGAAGACGCTCTGAAAGACCTTCTGGGATCGCAGGCCAATAACCCGGCGGCTCAGGCCGCGGCATCTTCGACCAGTGGCGGGCCACCGCCCAACGTCACCATGCAGCCGGTGCCCAATCCGGGCGAACAGCCGGCGGCCAATGACAATCACAGCAAGTCGCTGGACGACGTCTTCTCCCAGGCGCAACAGAGCCACCAGCAATAAGCAAAAACCCCGGCAGCGATGCCGGGGTTTTTCGTATCCAGATTCCAATCGGGCTTATTTAGGCGCGCGCTTGGCGAGGATGCGCTGCAGGGTGCGGCGATGCATGTTCAGTCGCCGCGCCGTCTCCGAGACATTGCCGCCGCACAGGGCGTGGACGCGCTGAATATGTTCCCAGCGCACGCGATCGGCCGACATTGGATTCTCGGGCGGCGGCGGGGCCTTGTCGTCGTCGAGCACCAGCAGCGCCTTGACGACGTCGTCGGCGTCGGCAGGCTTGGAGAGATAATCGATGGCGCCGAACTTTACCGCCTGCACCGCCGTGGCGATATTGCCGTAACCGGTCAGCATGATGGCGTGGGCTTCGGGCCGCTTGCGATGCAGCGCCTCGACCGCTTTCAGGCCATTGCCGTCCTCCAGGCGCATATCCATGACGGCGAAGGCCGGCGGGGTAGCATCGATGATCGCCAGTGCCTCGTGCACGCTTTCGGCTGCCGTGACGGCAAAACCGCGCGTTTCCAGGGCGCGCGCCAGGCGGTTGCGGAACGGCGCGTCGTCGTCCATCAGCAGCAGGGACTTGTCGGGCAGGGCGGCGACGCGGGCGGCGATGTCGGCCTTGAACGATTCCAGATCGTGCGTGTCGCTCATGACGGGGCTCCAGGTGTGTCTTCGTCCCACAAAATATCGATCTGGTTGCGCTGCCACAAGCCCTGCACCCGGGCGCCGCCGCTGTCGAGGTTGTCGAAACTGACCACGGCGCCGGTGTGTTCGCACAGGGTCTTGGCGATGAACAGGCCCAAGCCCATGCCTGTATGCTGATATTTATCAATAGGTTGGGTGGAGCGGCTGGCGTCGCCTTGATAGCTGCGCGACGATACGTAGGGCTCGCCCAGCCGCGACAATATGTCCGGCGCAAAACCGGGCCCGTCGTCCATGACGATCACCCGGACGAAGTTTTTGCGCACCTCGACGCGGACGACGACCTCGGCGCGGGCAAAATCAGTGGCGTTCTCGATGAATGCTGATAGGGCGTGCAGCCACTCCGGACGCCGGCGCAGACGCAGGGTGTGGCCGGGATCGAGGCCGTCTGGAGCGCCTTCGGCATCGATCTCCATGCGGATGGTCTTGCCCGGACGGGCATAGGGCGCCGCGGCGGTTTCGAGGAAGGTGATCAGCGGGATGCGGTCATAGACGCTGTCACGCGTCTCGGGCTTGGCCGACAGGTTCTTGAGAATCTCGCGGCAGCGCTGGCTTTGCGACACGAGCAGTTCGGCGTCTTCATAGAGCGGATCACTGGTCTTGAGGCTATGCAGCATCTCCTTGGCGACGACCTGAATGGTGCCCAATGGCGTGCCGAGCTCATGCGCCGCCGCCGCCGCTAGTCCACCCAGTGCCGACAGTCGGTGCTCCTTTTCCAGAACAGCCTGAGTCGCGGCCAGGGCTTGCGCCATGCGCGCCGATTCCAGCGCCGCGCGCCAGGCATAGCCGGCGGTAAAGACGATGCCGATGAGAATGGCGCCAAGGAATCCCAAGCGATAGATTTCCGGCAGCACGAAGGCTTCGCCGGGGCGCCACGGCAGGGCCGACGACCACAGGGCGAGCGCGATGGCTGAGGCCAGGGACACGCCGACGACGGCGAACCCGTAGCGCGTCGGCAGGTTTGCGGCAGCGACGGTGGCCGGCGCGATCAACATCAGGCAGAACGGGTTATCGAGCCCGCCGGTGACGCCCAGCAGCACCGCGAGCTGAATGGCGTCGAAGCCAAGCTGCAGGGCGGCCTCCCATCCGCGCAATTGCTGGGTGCCGCGCGGGCTCAGCGTCAGCACCAGATTGAGCCAGACGCTGGCCATAATGACGGCGAGGGTCAGCCACAGGCGGATATGGAATCCGAAGCCGAAGGCGATGATCAGCACCATGGCGCTTTGACCGAGGATGGCCAGCCAGCGCAACATGACAAGCGTGCGCAGGCGCAAATGATCGCGTTCGGTTTCCAGCAGGAACGGGCTGTCCGGCGCATCGGGATCGCGCAGGGCCGAGTGGATCCACAGAAGGGGTTTGCGCAGCGGCATATCGCGGGCGTCTTTCGTCAGGCGACCGAACGGTTGAGAGCTTTCCGCCGGCCTGTCAAGCGCGGCCCGTTGTCACAGTGGGGGCGGCGATCTTGACACAGCACGCCAAAAGCAGTGAGGGTCCGTCGCGGATCGACGAACGCATGCCTATATGCCGTTTGGCCCGCTTCCCCGACCTTGAGGCTTTAAGCGTATGAACCGGATTCGCCTGACCCTGATCGCCGCCTGCGTCATCGGTCTGGCGCTGCTGGCGGCTCTTGGCTGGTACCGCACGCTGCACCACCCGGCGAACAGCTTCAGCGCCCAGACCGCCGACATCGGCGGGCCGTTCACTCTGAGCGATACCGACGGTCACGTCGTCACCCAGGACGCGTTGAAGGGCAAGTGGACGGCGGTGTTCTTCGGCTACACCTATTGCCCGGACATCTGCCCGACGACCTTTCAGGTGCTGGGCCGGGCGCAGAGAATGCTGGGGCCCAAGGCCGACAATCTGCAGTTCCTGTTCATCACGATCGATCCGGCGCGCGACACGCCGCAGGTATTGGCCGCCTACGTCAAGAGCGGCGGCTTCCCGAGCCGCGTCACCGGGCTGACCGGTACCGACGCCCAGATCGCCCAGGCAGCCAAGGTCTACAAGGCCGCTTATCAGAAGCTACCGCCGAAGAACGGCACCTACGCCATGGCCCATACCAGCGTCGTCTACCTGATGAACCCGAAGGGCCAGTTTGTCATCCCGCTGACCGCCGACATGAGCCCCAAGGACGTCGCCGACCAGATCAGCCAGGCGGAAGCCGATTATCGTTAAGCGCACCGCTTTTTGATTTTATGTTGCACTGCAATATGGTATCATCACAATCAGCGTGAATCCCTGCGTAACCAATTGGCAGGGTTGCTGTGATAGTGTTAGTTGCCGTTAACGGTAAGCTTTTCGGCCGGGGCGGGCCTTTCCGCGGACGCTTACCTGAGTTACGAGTATAACCCTGATGCTTTATTCGCTGCACGAATACGCCTATTACAGCGCGACACCCTTCCGGGCCATGGCCCAGATGACGCGCGATTTCTGGGGGTCGAAGATGAATCCGGCCGCCGATACGGCGATCGGGCGCACGCTCTACGCTACTGCGGAGCTGTTTTCCAACGTCACCCGCCGCTACGGCAAGCCGGAATGGGGTTTCGACTCGGTCGAGATCAACGGCCAAAGCGTGCGCGTGTCGATCATCACCGATTTTGAAACCCCGTGGGTGCGTTTGCTGCGGTTTCAGCGTGACTCGTCCGACCTGCGCCGCGCCGGCAAGAAGACCGGCGCGCCGGCGGTACTGATCGTCGCGCCGCTGTCGGGCCACTATGCCAGCCTGCTGCGCGGCACGGTTCAGGAATTCCTGCTCGACCACGACGTCTACATCACCGACTGGGTCAATGCGCGCCAGGTGCCGGTGCTCGAAGGCCGTTTCGACTTTCACAGCTTCATCGACCATATCCGGGACATGCTGCACGCTATCGGCTCGCGCGTCCACGTCGTCGCCGTCTGCCAGCCGGGGCCGCCGGTCCTGGCCGCGGCCTGCCTGATGAGCGAAGACAACGACCCGATGCGTCCGGCGTCGATGACCTTCATGGGCTCGCCGATCGATGCCCGCTTCAACCCGACCGTGACCAACGACCTGGCGCAGGACAAGCCCTTCGCCTGGTTCCGCTCGAACATGATCCACACCGTGCCGCCGCCCTATCCGGGCACGGGCCGCCGCGTCTATCCGGGCTTCGTGCAGCTTTACAGCTTCATGAGCATGAACGAGGCGCGCCACACCGATGCTCACTGGCAGTACTTCAACTCGCTGGTCGAAAACGACGGCGACGGCATCGAAAAGCACCTGGAATTCTACGACGAATATCTGTCGGTGCTCGACCTGACCGAGGAATTCTACCTCCAAACCATCGAGCTGGTGTTCCAGAAGTTCGCCCTGCCCAAGGGTGAGCTGGTGCACGACGGCCGCCGCGTCGACCCCAAGGCGATCACCGATGTCGCCCTGATGACCGTCGAAGGCGAGAAGGACGACATTTCCGGCGTCGGCCAGACCCAGGCGGCGCACGCCATGTGCCCGAACCTGCCGGCCAAGATGAAGGAACTCTACGTCCAGGACGGCGCCGGCCACTACGGCGTGTTCAATGGCCGCCGTTTCCGCGACTTCATCTATCCGCGCATCCGCGACTTCATCGCCAAGCACGATCTGGCCGCCTAATGGGTGTCAGCGCTCTCCTGCGCGGCACTTCCACGGCCTATGCTCCGGGCGACGTCATCGACTGCGGCGACTATCAGCTGCGGCTGAAGGTCAATGCCCGCGCGCGGCGCATATCCCTGCGTATCGACAACAAGACCGGCGATGCGGTGGTTACCGCGCCCAAGGAGCGAATGCTCGGCGACGCCGTCGATTTCGCCCGTTCGCGCCACGAGTGGGTCCTGTCGACGCGCCGTGGTCAAAGCCGGCCGCAACCCTTCGCACCGGGGATGGTGCTGTCGATCCGCGGTCACGACGTGACCCTGGCGCATCGAGCGGGCGTCGTTACCCCCAAGGCCGAGGCGCAGGCCGACGGCTCGTGGCTGCTGGTGACTTCCGGCGATGACGCCACCTATGCCCGGCGCATCGAACGTTATTTGCGGCAGCAGGCTCAGAAGACCTTCGAGGCCGAGACGGCAAAATACGTCGCCATGCTGGGCCATGCCGGGGTCAAGGTCTCGCTCTTTGATGCCAAGGCGCGCTGGGGTTCGTGCACGCCGATGCGCAAGACGATCCGCTATTCGTGGCGGGTGATCATGGCGCCCAAGGCGGTGCTGAGCTATCTTTGCGCCCACGAGGTCGCGCACCTCAAACATCCCGACCACAGCCCGCGTTTCTGGGCCGAGGTGACGGCGCTCTATGGCGGCAATTACAAGCCGGCGCGCGACTGGCTGAAAAAACAGGGCCACACCCTGTTTCGGTACCAGTAGCTATTCGTCGGCGATGACGATGCCGGGATTGTCCGGCGGGATGAAGTCGAACAGCCCGAAATCGAGCGCCTTTTGCGGCCGCGCAGCCGTCAGCGGGTTTTCTATAAGACCCTGAATTTCCTCGGCCGTCAGCTCGCCGCCTTTCGCGGTCCTGCGCAGCGTTCGCGCCTGGCCCTTGACCGGCGCGCCGGCGCGCGGTGCGGTTTGCGGCAGACGCTTCCAGTAGCTGATCGACAGCTGCCACACGGTCTCGATCGGTTGCGTCGCCTTGGGCCAGCGCTCGCCGTCGCGAAACACCGGTGCGACACGCTGAGTCTTGGCCTTCAGCGGCGACTTGATGCGGCAGCTCAGTACACAGGCGAGGTTTTCCGGCGCAAACAGATGTCCCGGCCGGTCGTCGGCGACCAGGCCGGCATAGGCATCGAGCGCGTCTTCGCGCCGCTCATAAAGCGGGCCGATATTCTCCGAAACGAAGGCGACGCGTCCATCGGCGATGGCTTGCGCCTCGCTTTCGCGGCGGGCGGACAGGGCTTCGCCGCGCCTGAGCAGAGCCAGGGCGTCGTGGCCGTCGCGGGCAATCGGATACAGGGGTAGACTCATCGGATGTTCATGCTTTGTGCGCGCCATCCTAGCCCCAAGGCTACGGCCAAGGCAATGGGTACCGAGGTGGAATTGACGGCAGCCCGCTATTTTGGTAGATGACAAAATAACATGTCCGAAGTTTACAAAGCTCTGTCCGATCCGACGCGCCGCCGCATCCTGGAGATGCTGCGTGACGCGCCGATGAGTGCCGGCGACATCGCCGATCGCGTCACCATCAGCAAGCCGACCTTGTCGGGCCATCTCAATGTGCTCAAGGCGGCGACCCTGGTCGATGTCACGCGGCAAGGGACGTCGCTGATCTACCGACTCAACACGTCGGTGCTGGAAGAGACGATTTTCGAACTGATGAATGTCTTCAAGGTCGGCGTGCCGCGGGATGACGGGGCGCCGAAGGAGGTGCGGGATGCGACTACGAAATGAATTGGTTTTCAGCCTGATCCTCTGGCTGGGCGTCGCGGCCTTAAGCCTGTGGGCGCATTTTGTGCTGCCGGACCAGCCGATGGCGACGCATTTCGCCGCCGACGGCACGGTCAACGGCTATATGCCGCGCGACGTCGGCCTGGCCTTCGGGCCCGGCATGGTGTTGGTGATGATCGTCCTGCTGCTGTGGCTATTGCCAGCGATCATGCCGAAAGCCAAGTCGATCGACCGCTCGATCGCCGTCTACGGCCTGGTGACGCTGGCGGTCATTATCTTGATCGCCTTTGTCCACGGCCTGCTGGTGGCGCGTGCCTTCGGGATCGCCGTCGATCCGGCGCGCGTCGTCTTCGCCGCCATCGGCGCCCTGTTCATTCTGATCGGCAATTTCACGCCCAAGATGCGTCAAAACTGGCTGATGGGCATTCGCACGCCCTGGACCCTGTCGGACGAGCGCGTCTGGGACAAGACACACCGCTTTGCCGGGCCGTTGTTCATGCTGGGTGGCATTGCCATTCTCGTCGGAGCTTTCGCGGCACCCCTGGCCTGGCGCGTGGCGGTGGTGGCCATCGCCGCCGGCGTGCCGGCTATCCTTGCGGTGATCTATTCCTATCTGGCGGCGCGCAAGCTCGGCTCGGCTTGATTTAGGTGGCGTTTGTCCACCGGTGCGTTAACGCTTCGCTAAGGTTTTTCGCTCGTAGAATTAGGAATTGGTTTACAGTCTACCCTGACTGATTCGTAACAAGGGCTTGGCGCTTAGATGGCCACGGAAATGATCGCGTATACAGCCGCTGCGGGGGCTATGGCGCTGGCCGTGTCGACCACGTACCTTGCCTGGCGGACGCGCTCCAAGCTGACCCAGGCGCGTGACGCCGCCCGCGAAAATCTGCACATCAAGGAATCGATGCTGGGCGAGCTGGATGCCGCCACTCAAGCCTTCGACGAGGCCTTTCTGGCCGTCGAAGGCGACACCGTTCGCCTGGTCTGGGGTGACGACACGTTGAAGCAATGCGCCGAGGCGCTCGGCCTGCGCAACGTCGCCGATGCCGATCGCGCCCCGCGTGTGGTCGAGGCGCTGGGCGAGACGTCTCCTGAGGCCGCCACCGGCCTGAAGTCACTGATCTCCGAAGGTCGCTCGTGCCGCTTCGAGGTCTTCGCCGAAGGCGCCACGGGCCTGCCGTCGGCAACGCCGGCCGGCCTGACCCTGGTGATCGAAGGCAAGTCGTCGGGTGCCACTGCCTGGATCCGCCTGGCCATTGCCGGCACCAAGGCGTCCTTGTCGTCGGGCCCCTTCGCCCAGATGGCCGAACACCTGCCGGCGCCGTGCTGGATCTGCGCCCGCGACGGCCGCATGGTGTGGGCCAATGCTGCGTGGCTCAAGGCTGCCGAAGCGCCCAGCCTCGACTATGCACTGAAGAACAATCTCGGCCTCGATCGCAATGCCGATCAGATGGTCGCCGAGGCGCTGGAAACCCACACGCGCCGCGATGGCTTCCGCTGGCTGACGCTCGGCGGACAGCGCCGTTCGTACCACATTATCGCCGAGCCGCTGAACGAGTCCTACGTTTGCGCCTACGCCATCGACGTCACCGAGGCCGAAGAAAGCCGCGAGGCGTTGAAGCGCCACGCCAAGGCGCACGACGAGACGCTCGACAGCCTGCAGGACGCCGTGGCCATTTTCGGCCCGGAAAAGCAGCTGATGTTCCACAACCGCGCCTTCGAAAAGCTGTGGGAGCTGGAGCCGGCCTGGCTGGCCGAGCGCCCGACGCACGGCGAATGGCTCGACCGTCTGCGTCAGAAGCGCCGCTCGCCGGAAACCAGCGACTATGCCGCTTTCAAGTCGCGCGAGCTCGAATTCTACGGCTTGACCCACACGGCCGACGACGAGATGTGGACCCTGCCCGACGGCCGTAGCTTACGCGTCGTGCGCCAGCCGCATCCGCTGGGCGGCCTGTTGATCCTGTTCTCCGACAAGACCGGCGAACTGAAGCTGAAGACCCAGTTCAACAGCCTGATCCAGGTGCAGAAATCGACGCTCGATCAACTCAACGACGCCGTTTCGGTCTACGGCTCCGACGGCCGTCTGCGCCTGCGCAACCTGTCGTTCGACCGCTTCTGGAAGCTGCGCGGCGAGGATATCGAGGGCGTGGTCGATTTCACCACGGTCGCCGAACAATGCCTGCCGCTGGTCCACGACCGCGGCTTCTGGTCGGAGCTGAAGGCCCGCATCACCGACACCGATCCACTGGCCCGCGCCCCGCAACTGGGCGAGGTCAAGCTGTCGGACGGCCGCTTAGCGCAATGGCGCACGCAGCCCCTGCCGGATGGTGCCACGCTGGTCGCCTTCTCCGACATCACGGCGACGCGCCAGCTGGAAAAGGCTATCGTTGCCCGTGACGAGGCGCTGAACGAGTCGGTGCGGCTGAAGCGCGATTTCGTTGCCAATGTCTCCTACGAGCTGCGTACGCCGCTGACTACGATCGTTGGCTATGCCGACCTGATGCACGCCCAAAACAAGGCGCAGGATCCGAAGCACAAGGCCTATCTGGAATCGATCCAGAGCGCCGCTCAGGAACTGGCGCGCTCGATCGACGACGTGCTCGACATGGCGCAGATCGATGCTGGCGAAATGTCGATCACCACGACCGATGTCCGCCTGCTCGACGTCGTCGCCGAAGTCGGTGCGCGCCTGGCTGATGCCATCAAGACGCGCGGCGTCAAGTTCGATTACAAGGGCGTGGTCGAGACCGGCACGGTCCACGTCGACGCCCGCCGCCTGGGGCAATGCCTCGATCATCTGCTTGGCAACGCCATTCGCAACGCCACGCCGGAAAAGGGCGTTATCCTGACGGCGGAACGCGCCGGCGACAATCTGGTGCTGGAAATCGCCTATAGCGGCCGCGGCATCCCCTATCACGTCCAGGCACATATCTTCGACCGCTTCATCGGCCGCGAACGCGGCGGACCGGGCCTTGGCCTGGCCTTGGTCAAGTCGTTGGTCGAGCTGCACGAGGGCTGGATCACGCTGGAATCGGAGCCCAACGAAGGCGCCAGTTTCAAGATCCACCTGCCGAACCAGAACCGCGTCGGCCAGGGCACGACCGAAATCCTCGAGCAAAAGAGCCCGGTGCCGGAGCCGCTCGTCCTGCCGCAGTCGTCGTCGGGCGACCTCGGCGTGGTGGATGTGGCCTAAGCCTCATGCCAAAAAGTGGCCGCCACTTTTTGGATAAACATGAGGCGTTCTAATCAAGCCTTGGTCCGTTCGCGAGCATGACGTTCGGCGGCTTCGAGCAGGCGGCGCAGATCATCCAGTTCTATCACCAGCAGTTCAGGCTCTGCCGCTAAGGCCGCGGTGAAATCATCTTCGGTCAGCAGGGGTGACGTTGGCAGGGGTGCCGGAACGTGCGGGTAGCTGTGTCGCGTCAGGGCGTGGTAGGCGACACCGGCGGCCACCAGGATCAGCGAATTGGTGAAGGCCGGAAACAGGGCAAACATCGGATCCTTGGTGTGAGTCAGTACGACCAGAAGCGCCACGGCTCCGCCCGGCGGGTGCAGGCTGCGCGTCAGGAACATCGCCGCGATGGCCAGGAAGACCGCGGCACCCGAAGCCAGCATTGGATCGGAGATAAAATTGCTGGCGATCAGGCCGGCAATCGCGGTGACCGTATTGCCGATGATGACCGGCCACGGCTGTGCCAAAGGGCTGGCGGGCGCGGCGAAGACGAGGACGGCGCTGGCACCGACGGGGGCGATCAGCCACGGCGACAAATGAAAGGTCTGCGCCATCCACAGGCCGCTAATCGCGGCGACCATGATACCGATGCCGCCACCGATGGCGCCGCGCACGCGCTCATGGCGGGGAATGGCGATGCGGTGAGGCAGGAAGGCGCGCAGGCGGGCATTGAGGGCTGTCATGACGCGCCCTTTGCCCGGGTGGCGGCGCAACGTCAAATGTTACATTCGCCACGAATGTGGTTGCGAGCGCAATTTAAGAAAACGCCGCCCCACGGGATGCGGGGCGGCGTCTGCTTTTGTCCGTGAAGCGCTAGTTGGTCGGCGCTTCGACCGGGCGGCCGTACCAGTTGAGGTTCCGCGTCAGGATCATTACCACGGCGATGACGACAAAGGCCGAGATAGCGCCGATCAGCAGGGCATAGTCTTCCATGCGCATCAGCACGTAGATCAGGGCGTAGAGCAGGCTGAAGGCCCCGAGTGCCGCAAAGAAACGCAGGGCACTCCTGAACACCATCCAGGCATAGGCTGAGATCAGCAGCACGGTGGCGGTGGCGGCGACGGCGAAGGCGAAGTCGAAACCGATCTGCTCGGCAAGGGACAGCAGCAACAGGTAGAAGGTCACCTGGGCCAAGCCGATCAGAATGTACTGAGCAGGGTGCAGTTCCTTCTTCGCCGTGCTTTCGAACAGGAAGTAGGTCAGAAAGACCAGGCCGACGAACAGCAGGGCGTATTTCAGCGAGCGGCCGACTGATTGATAGGGATTGGCCGGATCGGCGAATGTCACCGACATATTGGCCTTGCCGAGCGTCGACAGCTTGTCCTCGTCGATGGCGGCGGGCAGGCCGCGGGCGATGAACGGGATCGACCAGGCGGCGCGGAAGCCTGATTTCAGCTCGTCCTCGCCCTTGACCATCGGATTGTCGCGGGTGTGGTGGAAGGCGCGCGTCGCCGGCAGGAAGTTGCCGTCGAAGGACGGCCAGTTCCAGTCGCCGGACATGCTGACCTGGGTCGACTTGGCGAAGGCCAGAACGCCCAGGCTGCGGGCGCCGTTGAAGCTCATATCAAGCGTGACGTCGAAGGGTTTGGCCGGGTCGAGGTTGGCGACCGGCGCCGAGAACAGGTCGAGCGCGCGGCTGTCGCCGTCGATCGTACCGGTGGTGTCGGCATCGGGCGCGAGGGTTATGGCATCGCTGCCGATCTGGGCGGTGATGTCGTGGCCGGCGCCGCGCGAATCGCTGGCGCCAGATACGAGCTTGGCGTGTGACCAGTCGAGTATCGTGCCCGAGGCGGGGACCGGCACGTGGGTCAGGTCGAAATGGGCAGCGAAAGCGAGATCGGCCTTATAGACCGGCACGTGAAACAGGCCGCGCGAGCGGATTTCCGAACGGCTGCCGACGGTCGCCGTACCGGTGACTGGAAAGACGATCAGATTGCCGGTGACGGGCGCTGTGTGGGTCGTCGTGCCGTCGGCAGCCGTGGCCGTGGCGGCGGGAATGACATAGGGCACGCTGATGACGGGCCCGAGGAAGGTCTGCGGCCCGCCCATCAGGCCGCCAATTTGCGTGGTGACCTGCTCGGCGCGATTGACGCGGTCGTGGAGCAGCATGAAGACGAAGACGGCCGGGATCGACATCAAGACGGCCAGGACGCAGACGACGAGCAGCTTGGTGCCCTTGCTGCGGCCGATCTGCGGCAGGACGCGGCCCGTGGGCGGCGGAAGCGGATAGGATGTATCGGTCATAAAGTCCCCCCAATAAGGACTGATCTTGGAGCTTGCCGGCCGATGTGCCGACAAATTTGAACAATGTTCAAAAAATAAGTCGCTTTTGTGGCGGGGCTGTGCAATGGTCCTTTGACTTAAGGAGACGACCATGAAGCGGTGGCTTTTACTGATGGCCTGTGTGGCGATTTTGGGCGGCTGCGACCGCGTGCAGAAGGCGGCGCGCGATCTGGCTGGCGACGATGACGGCGGCAAGGGGCCGGCACCGGCCGCGGCGCCTGCCAAGGTGTCCAAAAGCGTTTCCAAGACAGTAGAGGCCGCCGCTCAGGTGATCGCGCCGCCTGATACCCAGATCGGCACCTGGCACATGGAAATGACGGCCGCCTGCGCTGACGGCAAGGCCGAGCACGTGGCGCATTACGACATCAATGGCGATGGCCTGCCCGACACAGTGTGCTGGCGCGCTATCCGCTCCAAGGCCTACGGCAACTCGGTCGATATCGATGCCCGGGTGACGAACGGCGATCACGTGCAGTCGGCCTATATGTGGCTGCCGGCCGACAGCCACGCGGCGATTTCGATCTGCAATGCCGACCACGTTTCGGTACGCCAGGCGTTGTGGTCACAGAAGGATCTCGACGACAAACACTGGGATGGCGATCATCGCGTCGGGCTTACCGTCAGCGACGGCGCTTGCGCCCCGGTCCATTTGTTTTGGCCGAAGGACGCATCCGGCGACGAGGTCGATTTCACCTTCGAGCGCCACTGACCGGGACTGTTCAGTGCCCGGAAGATCGCCTATGCTTCTCCCAAAATATGAGACGTGAGGGGAGTTGGTATGCGCAAGGCCGTGTTGGTGGTCGCCGGAAGTGTGTTTGCCGCAATGGCGCCGCTGGTCTCGGCTTGCGGCGGGGGCGGACTGAGTACGACCACCCCGTCATCGTCGAGTAGTTCCAGTAGCACCAGTAGTTCTTCGGCCTCGTCCTCCTCTTCCAGCTCGTCTTCATCGTCTTCGAGTTCGTCGTCGTCTTCATCGACCAGCGTAACGCCAAGTGCCGACGTACCGGCGGGCTATTCGCTGGTGTGGAGCGACGAATTCAACGGCACTGGCCTTCCCGACGCCGCCAAGTGGAGCGACGACACCAACGCCAACACCTTCGACCCTGGCAATGGGGAGCTTGAATATTACACCGCGGGCCGGACACAGAACGAGCACTTAAGCGGCGGCATGCTCTACATCACCGCCGTCAAGGAGGATATGACCGGCCAGCCCAACTATGCCGGCCAGCACTATTCCTCGGCGCGGATCATCACGCGCAACAAGGCGTCGTGGCTCTACGGCTATTTCGAGGTGCGCGCCATGCTGCCGTGTGGCGCCGGCGCCTGGCCGGCGATCTGGACGCTGGGGACGGGCGGGTCGTGGCCATCCGACGGCGAGATCGACATCATGGAGCAGTTGGGCAAAGATCCCAACACCATCTACGGTACGGTGCACGACACCAGCAATCAGCCGCATAATGGTGACGGCAATCACACCACGGCTGCCAATGCCTGTGGCAGCTTCCACAATTACGAGCTGACCTGGACGGCGGAGACGATCCAGATCGCCGTCGATGGCGTCGTCTACGATACCTACACCAATGCCCATACCGGCACCGATCAGTGGCCGTTCGGTGAGTCGCAATACCTGCTGCTCAACCTGGCTTTGGGTGGCAGTTGGGCCGGGTCGGTCGATGACGGCGCCCTGCCGGAATCGATGGTCGTCGACTATGTGCGGGTCTATCAAAAACCCTAATTTATGAAGCCGCCCAAGGGTTTCTCCGAAACGCACAGCGGCTCGCAGTCGCGATCGAGGCCGGCATAGGCCTCGGCATGTTCGCGGCGGAAGGCGAGGAAAGCGTCGCGGCTGTCCCAGGTGTCGATAGTGACGTAACGACCTTGTTCGTCGGCGCATTTCAGCAGTTGTGTGCCGTGATAGCCGTGCGATTGGCCGAACAGCTTGGCCCAGTCGCCGTCGGCGGCGTAGACAGCCTCGAAGCGCGGGCGTTGTGCCGCGACGACGCGAAATTCCCAGATGATTGAATAGGTCATGACGCGAGAATAGCGCGGCAAATGACAGAATGCGTCAGCTAGATTCCGAGTGCTTTAGCACTCGGCAAGGGCGCCATCGAAGCGTGCTAACGCTTCGCTCCTTGAGCACATGCCCGCCTGAGCTCATGCGAGGCAAGCCATGCGGCGCTTGAGCTCTATCAGTGCTGGTTCTCGGGCATGCGCACGATCAGGCCGTCCAGCGCGTCCGAGACGCTGATCTGGCACGACAGGCGCGAATTTGGCCGCTGGTCCTGGGCAAAGTCGAGCATCGACTCCTCCATCACCGAGGCGGTGCCGGTCTTGGCGGTCCAGGCCTCGTCGACATAGACGTGGCAGGTGGCGCAGGCGCAGGCCCCGCCGCAATCGGCGTCGATGCCCGGGATATTGTTCTTCACAGCCCCTTCCATGACGCTCTGGCCATTTCTGACCTCGATCGTATGTTCGGTGCCGTTGCTTTCGATATAGGTAATTTTGGCCATGGGTCTTCGTGTCTGGAAAATCCCTCGCCGACACATTCAGGCGACGAGGGTTCTCGCTGAAATTACTTCGCCGGCATCATCTTTTTGATTTCGGCGATCGCCTTGGCCGGGTTCAGGCCCTTGGGGCAGACCTGGGCGCAGTTCATAATGGTGTGGCAGCGATAGAGCTTGAACGGATCTTCGAGCCCTTCGAGGCGCTCCTTGGTGTTCTCGTCGCGCGAGTCGGCCAGCCAGCGATAGGATTGCAGCAGGGCCGCCGGGCCGAGATACTTGTCCTGGTTCCACCAGTAGCTGGGGCACGAGGTCGAGCAGCAGGCGCACAGGATGCACTCATAGAGGCCGTCGAGCTTGTCGCGCGCCTTTGGCGTCTGCAGGCGTTCTTTTTCCGGGTCCGGGGTCTTCGACTGCAGCCACGGCTCGATAGAGGCGTACTGGTTGTAGAAGCCCGTCAGGTCGGGGATCAGGTCCTTGACCACCGGCATGTGCGGCAGCGGCGAAATGACGATTTCGCCCGAGAACTCGTCGTGGCCCTTGATACAGGCCAGCGTATTGCGGCCGCCGATGTTCATGGCGCACGAGCCGCAGATACCTTCGCGGCACGAGCGGCGGAAGGCCAGGGTCGAGTCGATATTGTTCTTGATGTAGATCAGGCTGTCGAGCAGCATCGGCCCGTGACCGGCGGTGTCGACCTCATAGGTGTCCCAGCGCGGATTGCCGCCGCTGTCCGGGTCGAAGCGGTAGATCTTGTAGGTCCGCGTCGTCTTGCTGCGCTTGGCGGCCTTGAAGGTCTTGCCCTTCTTGATCTGCGAGTCGCGGGGGAGGGTTAACTCAACCATATCAGTACACTCGGGCTTTCGGAGCGATATAGGCGATGTCGTTGGTCATGGTGTAGGCGTGCACCGGACGATAGTCGATCTTGGTCGCACCCGACTTGAGATCGATCCAGGTCAGGGTGTGCTTCATCCACTTGTCGTCGTTGCGCGCCGAGAAGTCTTCGCGGGCGTGGGCGCCGCGGCTTTCCTCGCGGTTCATCGCCGAATTGACCGTGACCACGGCCTGGGCGATGAGGTTGTCGTATTCCAGGGCTTCGACCAGGTCGGTGTTCCAGATCATGCCGCGATCGTGGATGCCGATATCCGACGATTCCCGGTAAATGGCGCCGAGATTGTTGACGCCGTCCTGCAGGCTTTCGCCAGTCCGGAAGACGGCGGCGTCGTTCTGCATGGCGGTCTGCATCTTCAGGCGCAGTTGCGCCGTCGGCGTGCCGCCTGACGCGTTGCGGAAGGTGTCAAGGCGGTCGAGGTGCGCCTGAACCGTCGTCGCCGGCAGTGCCTTGTGGGCGGTGCCCGGCTTGACCAGCTCCTTGGCGCGCAGGCCGGAGGCGCGGCCGAAGACGACGAGGTCGATCAGCGAGTTCGAGCCCAGGCGATTGGCGCCATGCACCGAGACGCAGGCCGCTTCGCCGACGGCCATCAGGCCCGGCACGACCGTGTCGGGGTTGCCGTCTTTCAGCGTCAGAACTTCGCCGTGATAATTGGTCGGGATGCCGCCCATATTGTAGTGCACCGTCGGGATAACCGGGATCGGTTCCTTGGTGACGTCGACGCCGGCGAAAATCTTGGCCGATTCCGAGATGCCGGGCAGGCGCTTGTGCAGGATTTCCGGCGGCAGGTGGTCGAGGTGCAGGTAGATGTGGTCCTTCTTGGGACCGACGCCGCGGCCCTCGCGAATTTCCATGGTCATCGAACGCGACACGACATCGCGCGACGCCAGGT
>OUNM010094348.1_pt1 | contig 26727 bp, 29 predicted proteins | sample 1769961 | NCBI WGS metagenome assembly OUNM01 (sample SAMEA3914820, study PRJEB12502) | metagenome | biome: forest; material: soil | place: USA | collected 2012-03-12 | depth 0.3 m | reverse complement strand
TTTCATGCCGGTCAACGCGCCCATGGCGCCGTTGGCCATCTTGGTGAGGTCGTCGATGAAGGGATTGCGGGTCTGCATGGGTGACTCCTGATGCGACAAGTATGGGTGGCTGATACCATCCAGTCAAAGAACGCCGGAGGAACTAATATGGGCATGGTCAAAGTCGAGTCGAGTGAAGGCATCACCACCATCACCATGGCACGGCCGGAGAAGCGCAACGCCCTGACGCAGGAGCTGTGCGACGGGCTGTACGATGCCTACCGTGCGTTCGAGGCCTCCGACGACAAGGTGGCGGTGCTGCAGGCCGACGGGCCGGCCTTCTGCGTCGGCGCCGACCTCAAGGACCCGCCGGCGGCCATGTGGAAGGCGGTGCCCGACGTCTCCTACAAGCTCAGCAAGCCGGTAGTGGCGGCGACCCAGGGCTGGGTGATCGGCGGCGGCATCTGCCTGGTCATGACCTGCGATCTCATGGTCTCGGCCGACACCACGAAGTTCATGTATCCCGAGGCCAAGGTCGGCGTGTTCGGCGGATTGATGCCGGGCATCGTCTCGCGCATGCCGCATAAAGTCGCGATGGAGCTTCTCCTCCTCGGCGAAGAGATCTCGGCCAAGCGCGCCTACGACGTGGGCTTCGTGAACAAGGTCGTGCCGCTGGGCGAGGAGCGCAAGGAAGCGCGCCGCATGGCCGGCGTCATCGCCCAGTCCGCGCCGCTGGTAATCCGCACCCTGCGCGACTTCGCCAACCAGACCCTGCCGAAGGGACCGGCCGAGGGATTCATTCCCGAGCGCTACAAGCTGGAGCAGATCGCCAACAGCTCCGATCGCAAGGAGGGCAGCGCCGCCTTCCGCGAGAAGCGGCCCGCCAAGTTCAAGGGACTATAGGAGAGACTGATGGGCAAGCTGCTGCTGGTCGGATGCGGCAAGATGGGCGGGGCCATGCTCGAGGGCTGGCTCGCGCGCGGCGTCGCGGCATCCGACGTGATCGTGGCCGAGCCGGCCGAGGCGCTGCGGCCCAAGCGGGCCGGGATCACTTCCGTTGCCTCGTCGAGTGACGTGAAAGACACGCCCGATATCGTCGTGCTCGCGGTGAAGCCGCAGTCGATGGACGCCGTGCTGCCGGACCTCAAGCGCTTCGCGGATGCAGACAAGGGAGCGGTGTTCCTGTCGATTGCGGCCGGCAAGACGATCAGGTACTTCGCGGGCCATCTCGGCGCATCGGCCAAGATCGTGCGCGCGATGCCCAACACGCCGGCGGCGGTGCGCCGGGGCATCACCGTGGCGACGGCATCGAAGGGCGTGTCCGACGCGGAGAAGAAGCGCTGCCATGATTTGCTCGAGGCGGTGGGGCAGGCGCTGTGGGTCGACGACGAATCGCTGATCGATCCGGTGACGGCTCTGTCGGGCAGCGGCCCGGCCTACGTGTTCCTGCTGGTCGAGGCGATGGCGGCGGCGGGTGCCAAGCTTGGCCTCACGCCCGAGATGGCGATGCAGCTCGCGCGCGCGACTGTTGCGGGCAGCGGTGAATTACTGCGGCAGTCGAGCGAACCCGCATCGCAATTGCGCGTTAACGTCACCAGCCCGGGCGGCACCACCGCCGCGGCGCTGAACGTGCTGATGGCGGACGACGGCATCCAGCCGGTGTTCGACAAGGCGCTGGCCGCCGCGACGCGGCGATCGAAGGAGTTGGCCGGATGAGCGATCCTCGAGACAGGGCTCTCGATGCCTTTCTCGGCCTGGTTGCCGAGCGCGGCTACAACGACGTAAGCCTGCGCGACGTGGGCGAGGCGGCCGGACTCGGCATGGCCGAACTCTATCGCCTCTATCCCGACAAGCTCGCCCTCGTGGCGGGCTTCATGGCGCGGATCGATGGCGAGGTGCTGGCGGGCACGCCCGAGGTGAGCGATCCCGAAGAGACCGTGCGCGACCGCCTGTTCGACATACTGATGCGCCGTTTCGATGCGCTGAAGCCTTATCGCCCCGCGCTCAATGCCGTGCGTCGCGCCGGTCTGCGCGATCCGCTGATGGCCCTCATACTGGGGCCCGCCCTGATGCGGTCGATGGCGGCGATGCTCGAGGCGGCCGGTGTTTCCAGCCGGGGCGTGCCCGGTGCGGTGCGGCAGAACGCTCTTGCAGCGATTTATGCGGCGGTGTCCCGGGTGTTCGACAAGGACGAGTCCGGCGACCTGTCGAAGACCATGGCGGCCTTGGACAGTCGTCTGAAGACGGCTGAAAGATGGGCTCAAACCTTTGATAAATATACGAATTCTCGTGCCCGACGGCCGGAGAGTGCGCCCGCTCCGTGAATATTTTGTGCAATGCACAAAAGTACACTTGACTTGCTGCGGTGCATCCCTATTTTACCCTCCGTTGTGCACCGCAACATAGGTGGTGCAGTGAATTCCGTCCGTCCCCTATGTCTGAAGGAAATCCCATGTACGCCAACACCGCTTTCAAGAACCCGTTCGCCGACTTCGATTTCAGCAAGATCGCCGGTGAGTTCAAGGTGCCGACCGTGAACGTCGAGACGATGGTCGAGACCGGCCGCAAGAACTTTGCCGCCATGACCACGCTCAGCACCTCGGCCGTCGAGTCGCTCAAGACGATCGCCACGCGCCAGGGCGACATGTTCCGCTCGGCCATGGAAGACTTCTCCAAGCACGGCAGCGAAGTGCTCGCCGCCTCGACCCTCGAGGAGAAGGCCGCCAAGCAGATCGACTTCGCCAAGAAGAGCTACGAGCTCGCCGTGGCGAACACCAAGGAACTGGCCGACCTCTACAGCAAGAGCTCGACCGAGGCTTTCGAGGCGCTGAGCGCCCGGGTCGCCGAGCTGACCGAAGAGGTCAAGGCCGCGATCGCCAAGAAGTAAGACCGAAGGCGCGGTGACGCGCCGACGGCGAGAAGGGGCCGCCCATCAGGGCGGCCCCTTTTCTTTTTGGCTATAGTCGCGGGATGAACCAGATCGTCTACGCCGACTTCGAGAAGGTCGACATCAGGGTCGGCACCGTGCGCGATGCACGGCCGCTCGAAGGTGCCCGCAAGCCCGCGCTCCGGCTCGAGATCGACTTCGGTCCCGAGATCGGCGTGAAGAAGTCCTCCGCGCAGGTCACCGTGCACTACACGGCGCAGGAGCTGATCGGCCGGCAGGTCGCCGCCGTGGTCAATTTCCCGCCGCGCCAGATCGGCAAGTTCATGTCGGAAGTGCTGACGCTCGGGTTCCCCGATGCCGACGGCGCGGTCGTCCTGATCGCGCCCTCGAAGGCCGTGCCGGACGGCGGCAAGCTCTTCTGATTTATTCTGCAGCGTGCTTCGGCGGATCGCGGAACTGGGTGCGATAGCGGTCCCATTCGGCGGCGCCGTTCAAGTTGAAGCCCTGTTGCGGCGTGATATCGGACGCCGGCACCGGATGGCGGCGCTTGGCATTCAACTCGGCGAGGGCAGCATCGCAGGCGCCGACGAAGGTGCGGGTCAGCACGCCCGGCAGGATCATGAAGGCATAGTTCAGCTTCGATGCCTCGTCGATCGAGAGGTCCGGCGTTTTGCCCTTCCACACCATGTTCAGCATGCATGGGCCTTTGACCAGTTTCGGCACGTTGGCCGTCTCTTCGAGCGTCTGCGGCGCCTCGACGAAGGCCATGTCCGCGCCCGCTTCGAGCGCGGCATTGGCACGGCGGATCGCTTCCTCGTAGCCGAGCACCGCGCGCGAATCGGTGCGGGCGATGATCAGGAAGTCCTTGTCGATCTTGGCGCTCACCGCCGCCCGGATCTTGGCGACATAGTCGTCGAGCGGGATGATCACCTTGTTCTCGAGATGGCCGCACTTCTTGGGGAAGTCCTGGTCCTCGATGTGGATGCCGGCAACGCCGCGCTTCTCGTACTCGCGTACGGTGCGGATCGCGTTCAGTTCGTTGCCATAGGCGGTATCGGCATCGGCGATCACCGGCAGCTTGATCGCGGTGGCGATGCGGCCGGCATTCTCCGCCATCTCCGACAGGGTAACGAGCCCGTAGTCGGGATAGCCCAGGGTCGCCGCCGTGCCGGCACCGGTCATGTAGACCGCCTCAAAGCCTGCGCGCTCGATGGCGCGGGCGCCGATGCATTCGAAGCAGCCGGGGGCCGCCACCATTCCGCGCTTCAGCGCGTCGCGGAAGATCTTGCCTTTGGACATCTCGATTCTCCCTGTGCTGCGTCGTTCAATCCGCTGTCAGACCGAGCCGGCGGATCGTCTCGCCGGACTGCTTGATGTCGCGCTGGAAGCGCTCGTTGAATTGGGCCGGCGTCGGGCCGCCCGGCAAGGAGCCGTACTCGACCAGCTTGGCCTTGAATTCGGGCGTCGCGAGGACCTTGGCGATGTCCTGCTGGATGGCCGAGACCACCGCGGGCGGCGTTCCCGCCGGCGCGAACAGGCCGGCCCATGAATTCTCGTCGAGCCCTTCGAAACCCTGCTCCTTAAAGGTCGCCACGTTCGGCAGGGCGGGGATGCGCTCGGTGCCCATGATGCCGAGCGACTTCAGCTTGCCCGCGTTGATCAGCGACAGGCCTGAGGTCACGCTCGAGAGGCCGGTGTCGACCCGGCCGGCCGAGATGTCGCCGACGAACGAGGCCGCGCCCTTGTAGGGGATGTTCATCAAGTGGATGCCGGCCTTGTCGAAGATGCGCTCGGCGATCAGCCGGCTGCCCGGATCGGGGCTGGCGAACGTACGCTTGTCCGGCCCTTCCTTTTTGACCAGCGCGGCCAGTTCCCTGAGGTCGTTCGCCGGCAGGCTGGGCGAAGCGATCAAGGTGGCGACGGGATAGGCCACCACCGTGACCGGTGCGAAGGCCGTGGTCGTCTCGTAGGGCAGCTTCAGCAGATGGGCGTTGATGGCGATGCCCGACACCGCGAGCACCATCGTGTGGCCGTCGGGCACGGCGCGGGCGACGATGGCGGCGCCGACGGAGCCGCTGCCGCCGGTGCGGTTGTCGATGATAACGGTCTGGCCCCACATCTCTTCCAGGGCCTTGGCCATCAGCCGGCCGACGGCGTCGGTGCCGCCTCCGGGACTATAGGGCACGATGATGGTGACGGTCTTCGTCGGATGAAACGCGGAGGTCTGCGCCTGGCTGGCGGCCGGCCCGGCGAGGACAGAGCCCGCAGCCAGCAAAGCCAACGCCGCCAGAAACCCTCTCATCGTTTCCTCGTTTTCTTATTGGTCGTGCGTCAGCACATCAGCCATCGCACCCCGGCACAAGCCGGTCCGATCTCCTGGTTCCAGTACGCAAAACGACGAGAGACGATAGGACCTAGAAGACCCTGTGTATCCACTTGTGCGGGTCGGCCGCGTTGCCGCGCTGGATGTCGACCAGCGCCTTCTTGAGCTCGCCGGTGCGCGCGCCCGATTGGCCGTTGCCGATCACGAACTCGCCGTCCGGCGCGCGGACGGTGCCGATCGGCGTCAGCACCGCGGCGGTGCCGCAGGCGAAGGCCTCGCGCAGGCGGCCGCTCTTGGCGTCTGCCTTCCACTGGTCGAACGAGTACTTCTCCTCGCGCACGGCGATGCCCTTGTCCTTGGCGAGCGTCAGCACCGACGAGCGGGTGATGCCGGGCAGGATGGTGCCGAGCGGCGGCGTCGTCATCGAGCCGTCGTTGAACACGAAGAACACGTTCATGCCGCCCAGTTCCTCGATCCACTTGCGCTCGGCGGCGTCGAGGAAGACGACCTGGTCGCAGCCGTGCTTGCTGGCCTCGGCCTGGGCCAGCAGGCTCGCGGCATAGTTGCCGCCGCATTTGGCGGCGCCCGTGCCGCCCGGCGCCGCGCGCGTGTACTCCTGGCTCACCCACACCGAGACGGCGGCATCCGCGCCCGACTTGAAGTAAGCACCGACCGACGAGGCGATGACGATGAACAGATAGTCCGACGACGGCTTGACGCCGAGGAAGGTCTCGTTGGCGAACATGAAGGGACGGATATAGAGGCTGCCGTCGCCGTCCGGGATCCACTCGCGGTCGATGTTGACCAGATGGTCGATCGCCTCGAGGAACAGATTCTCCGGCAGCTTCGGCATGGCCAGCCGCTCGGCCGACTGCTGGAAGCGCTTGGCGTTCTGCGACGGCCGGAACAGCGTCGCGCCGCCGTCGGTGGTCTTGTAGGCCTTCAGGCCCTCGAAGATCTCCTGGGCGTAATGCAGGACGGCCGCGGCCGGGTCCATAGGGATCGGCGCGCGCGGCTCGACCCGCGCGTCGTGCCAGCCCTCGGCGTCGCTGTAGCGAATGGTCACCATGTGATCGCTGAACACGCGGCCGAAGCCGGGATTCGCCAGCAGGGCGGCGCGCTTCTCGGCCGGCACAGGCGACGGGTGGGGATGGTGGACGAACTTGAGCGATTGAGTCTTGGACATGGTTCTCTCGATGTTGCCTGTCACTCTAGCACAGGCCTGCCTGGGGCAAGTCTCCAGAAGGCCGCATCCGGTTTCTCAGACAGGAATACGCACGATCACGCGCAGGCCGCCCAGCGGGGAGGCCGCGAGCGTCACGTCGCCGCCATGGCTGCGCGCCACGTCGCGCGCGATGGTGAGGCCGAGGCCGACGCCGCCGGTGTCGGCATTGCGCGACTCGTCGAGGCGCAGGAAGGGGCGGAACACGTCCTCGTACTTGTCGGCGGGAATGCCGGGACCGTCGTCGTCGACAGTGATCTCGACGGACGTGCGGCCGCGCACGGCACGCAGCTCGACCTTGGTGCCGTGGCGCAGCGCGTTGGAAACCAGGTTGGTGAGGCACCGCTTGATGGCGAGCGGCCGCAGCTCGACGTCCATGTCGCCCTCGGTGTCGACGGCGACGTTGGCATTGTCGCGCCGCGCGCCCGAGACCACGTCCTGCAGAATCTCCGCCAGGTCCGAGGGCGTCGGTTCTTCGTCGCCCTCGCCGCGCGCGAAGGCCAGGTAGCCCTCGATCATACGCTCCATGTCGACGACGTCGTCGCCAAGCTCGGTGCTCTCGGGCGAGTCCGGAAGCAGGGCCAACGACAGCTTCATGCGCGTGAGCGGCGTGCGCAGGTCGTGGCTGACGCCGGCCAGCATCTCGGTGCGCTGCTGCAGCGAGCGGCGCAGGCGGATCTTCATGGTCTGGAAGGCGGTCGCCGCGTTGCGCACCTCGCGCGTGCCGCCGGAGAAGGCGAAGTCCGGCACGTCGCGCCCCTTGCCCAGGGCATCGGCGGCGACGCCCAGATGCTCGATGGGGACGAGCTCGCGCCGCATGAACCAGATGGCGAGGCCAAACAGCACAAGGGCAAGACCGACCTGCGCCAGCACATAGGCGAAGCTCGAGCCGAAGGTCAGGCGCACATAGGGCACCAGCACCTGCATGACGTCCGAGTCGGTGAGCTGGATCTCGATCAGCACCTGTTCGCCGCCGACGGTGTTGTCGAGGTAATAGGGCCGCCTCAAATCGGCATCGAGCGCGCCCTGCAGTTCGCGGGCGACGATGTCGAAATATTCCGGCGCCTTGAAGGGCCGCACCGTGCCCTTGTGGAAGGCGATGAACACCAGCATGTCCGAGCGCGCGTGGCGCAGGATCCATGACTTGTGCTCGTCGTCGGGAAAGTCGGCGCGCAGCGAGATCAGCGTGCGCAGGTCGCGCACCAGGATCTGTGCCAGGCGGTTGGTCACGTTGTCGCCGCGTTGGCTGTAGAACCACCAGGCGCTCAACGCCTGCAGCAACAGCATCGGCACGACGATGATGATCAACGCGCGCGCGAACAGGGTCTGCGGCGAATGACGATCGGCCCAGCGGGCGACGCTTTCGAACAGGTCGCCGATCACCGACAGCCTGAAACTGGACAGCTTCATGCATCCACCAGCCGGTATCCCTGGCCGCGAACCGTGCGCAGGTAGCGCGGGAAGCCGGGATCGGGTTCGATCTTGCGGCGCAGGCGCGTCACCTGCACGTCGATGGCGCGTTCGTTGACCTCGCTGCCCACGCTCTTGCACAGGGCCTCGCGGCTCAGCACCTCGCCCATCCGGCCGGTCAGCGCGCGCAGCAGGGAGATCTCGGCGTCGGTCAGCGGCACGCGCTTGCCCTTCTGCGTGAGCTCGCCCAGCGCCAGGTCGAACTGCAGCGGCCCAAAGGTCACCTTGCGGTCGATGTCGGCGGCGGCTTCCACGGCGGTCGCCGGGCGGCCGCGTCGCAGTACGCTCTGGATGCGCAGCAGCAGCTCGCGCACCTCGAACGGCTTGCCGAGATAGTCGTCGACGCCCTTCTCGAGGCCGGCGATGCGGTCCTTGGGTTCGCCCATGGCAGTCAGCATCAGGATCGGCACGTCGTTCGTCTTGCGCACCTCGTCCGCGAAGTCGAGGCCGGTCTGGCCGGGCATCATGACGTCGAGCACGATCAGGTCGAAGCCGAGCGCCTCGAGATGCTGGCGGGCTTCGGCTGCGTCCTTGGCCGTGCTGACGCGAAAGCCGCTGCGCGACAGGAAGGTCTTCAGCAGTTCGCGCAGGCGTGTGTCGTCGTCGACGACCAGGATGTGCGGCTTGTCCGGAGAGGCGTTCATCAACGTCCGCCGTTGCGGACCCGTTTGTCGACCTCGGCACGTTCGGCGGGATCGAGCAGGCCCAGCATCACCTTGCGGAAGCCTTCGACTGACTCCGCGCCGGTCTCGCGATAGGCGCGGGCGAAGCGCTGGCTCTGCCGGTCGGTCAGGTCCTGCTCGAGCTTCTTGCCGCGCTCGGTGAGGAACAGGCGGCGCTCGCGCCGGTCGCGCGGTCCGCTCTTCTGCTCGACATAGTCCTGTTCGAGCAGGTCCTTCAGCACGCGGCTGATCGACTGCTTGGTCACCTTCAGGATCGACAGCAGATGGCCCACGGTCTGCCCGGGATGGCGGCCGATGAAGTACAGCGCGCGGTGATGCGCGCGGCCCAGCTTGTAGTGCTTGAGCTGCTGGTCCGATTCGAACGTGAAGTCGCGATAGGCATAGAACATCAGCTCTATGCCCTGACGCAGTTCTTCCTCACGCAGGAAGAGCGGATTGGCCGGGGGCCGGGTTTCAACCATGTCGGTCGCCAATCTGGGGGCTGATCACGGGCAATTATACGGCGCGCTTCTCGCGAGTTCATCCCGCGGCTTGACAAGGACAATATTACTGACCTATTTATTCATAATGTTGCGTAACAGTCCTTCCATACGACTGGTATGGAATCATTTTAGAGGACCAATGGCAATGTCCGGAAATATGGAAGATCGAGACGGATTCATCTGGTTCGACGGCAAAATCCTGCCTTGGCGCGAGGTCAAGGCCCATGTCCTGACCCACGCGCTGCATTACGGCTCGGCCGTCTTCGAGGGCGAGCGCATCTATGACGGCCGCGTCTTCCGGCTCGCGGCGCACAGTGCGCGACTGATCAATTCGGCGCGCCTGCTCGACTACGAGCTGCCGTGGACGTGCGAGCAGATCGAGGCTGCCACGCGCGGGGTGGTGAAAGCGAACGACCTGCAAAGTGGCTATGTACGCCCGATCGCCTGGCGCGGTTCGGAAGTACTCGGCGTGTCGGCGATCGGCACGACGGTGCATCTGGCGATCGCGCCGTGGGCGCAGGAGGGTCGGCTGTCGATCCAGGTGAAGCCGGGCGGCATCAACGTCACGATGGCGAAGTATCGTCGCCCCGCGCCCGATGTCGCGCCGGGTGGCGCCAAGGCCGCGGGCCTCTACATCATTTGCGGCATCGAAAAGGATCGTGCGTTGAAGGCAGGCTTCGACGACGCGCTGATGCTCGACTGGCAGGGACGACTCGCGGAGTCGACGGGCGCCAATGTCTTCCTCGCGATCGGCGGCAAGCTCGTGACGCCCAAGGTCGAGAACTTCCTCGACGGCATTACGCGCCGCGCGGTGATCGGCATGGCGGAGAAGCGCGGCTGGCCGATCGAGCAGCGCGCGGTATTTCCGGAGGAACTGGCCGAGGCGAGCGAGGTCTTCCTCTGCGGCACGGCCGCGGAGATCGTGCCGGTCGGGGCGATCGACGGGCAGCACTATCAGGTGGGACCGATGACCCGCGCGCTGATGGGGGATTACACCCGGCTGGTTCGCCGGCCGGACTGCGAGGGTTTCGGCGAATCGGCGCACTTCGCCGCGGCCCCGGCCGTCGCGGCCACGGTCGTCGCGGCTTGACAGGCGGCGCTGCCGGCAGTTTCTTTCGCTGACGTCCGAGGGGTGTCCGGTCTTCGCAAGGAGGCCGGTCTGAGACAGCCGGTTGCGGCTGAACCCTTTGAACCTGATCCGGGTCATGCCGGCGAAGGAACGGGAGCAATCGATTGGCCAAACCAAACGTCGTTGTCGTCGGTGCAGGCGTCGCGGGTCTCGCGGCGGCGCTCGAGCTGTCCGAGCGCGGATTGAAGGTCGAGATCGTCGACCGCGGATGCGCGCTGGGCGAGGGCAGTTGTTCGTGGATGGCCGGCGGCATGCTGGCGCCGTGGTGCGAGCGCGCCTCGACCGACGAGGCGGTGGCTGCTCTCGGCGCTGCCTCGATCCCGTGGTGGATGACCCACTTCATCGGCACCGTGCAGAGTGGCAGTCTGGTCGTTGCGCAGTCCCGCGACCTGCCGGAACTGACGCGATTCGCCGAGCGCACCGAGCGTTTCGAATGGATCGACGGCGATCGTGTCGGCGCCCTCGAACCCGATCTCGCCGGCCGCTTCCGCAAGGCGCTGTTCTTTCCCGAGGAGGCCCATCTCGATCCGCGCCGGGCCCTGCCGGCGCTGGCGGATCTCCTGAAGTTGCGCGGCGTGTCGATCCGCTTCGGTGCGGACTTCCATCCGGCCGAGCAGCCGAAGCGCCTGATCGTCGATTGCCGCGGCCTGGCCGCGCGCGACGTGCTGAAGGATTTGCGCGGCGTGCGGGGCGAGATGCTGATCGTGCGCTCGCGCGATCTCACCTTGTCGCGACCGATACGCGTGCTGCATCCGCGCATCCCGCTTTACATCGTGCCGCGCGGCGGCGGCGTCTTCATGATCGGCGCCACCATGATCGAGAGCGAGCAGCGCGGCGGCGCCAGCGTGCGCTCGACCATCGAGTTGCTCAGCGCGGCGTACGCGCTGCATCCGGCGTTCGCCGAAGCCGAGATCCTGGAGATCAACGCCGACTTGCGGCCGGCCTTCAACGACAATCTGCCCGCGGTGCGGCGCATCGGCTCGTGCACGCACTTCGTGAACGGTCTTTTCCGCCACGGCTTCCTGCTCGCGCCGGCGATGGCCAAGCAAGTTGCCGATGCGGTGGTCGAACATGCACAGGAGCGCTCCCATGCGAATCATCGTCAACGGCGATCAGCACGAAATTGACTCCGAGACCCTGGCCCTCGCCCTCGACCGGCTGGGTTATGGCGGCAAGAAAATCGCGACGGCGGTGAACGGCCGGTTCGTGGCCGCGGCCGCGCGGCCGGAGCTGAAGCTTGCCGACGGCGACAAGGTCGAGGTCGTGGCGCCGATGCAGGGAGGTTGAGCCCATGATCTCGAATGCGTCGTTCTACGGAGTCGAGCTCTCCTCGCGCCTGCTGCTGGGCACGGCGCGTTATCCATCGCCCGCGGTGCTGAGTGAGGCGATCAAGGCGTCGGGCGCGGAAGTCGTGACCGTATCGGTCCGCCGCGAATCCGGCGCCGGCCGCGCCGGCCAGGCCTTCTGGTCGCTGGTCCAGGAGACCGGCCTGCGCGTGCTGCCCAACACGGCGGGCTGCCATACGGTGAAAGAGGCGGTGACCACCGCCCACATGGCGCGCGAGCTGTTCGACACCAAATGGATCAAGCTCGAGGTGATCCGCGACGACGACACCCTGCAGCCCGACATCTTCGGCCTGGTCGAAGCTGCGCGCGTGCTGAGCGACGACGGCTTCAAGGTCTTTCCCTACACGACCGAAGACCTCGTCGTGGCCGACCGTCTGGTCGAGGCCGGTTGCCGCGTGCTGATGCCGTGGGGCGCGCCGATCGGCTCGGCGCGCGGGCTGAACAACGTCTACGGGCTGCGGGCGCTGCGGGCGCACTTTCCGGACATCCCGCTGGTGGTCGATGCCGGCCTCGGCGTGCCGTCCCATGCCGCCGCGGCGATGGAACTGGGCTACGACGCGGTGCTGCTCAACACCGCCATCGCCGAGGCGGGCGATCCGGTCGGCATGGCGAAGGCCTTTGCGCTTGCCGTCGAAGCGGGCCGCCTTGCCCATCTCGCGCGCCCGATGGAGCCGCGCGACATGGCGGCGCCCTCGACACCCATGATCGGCAAGGCATCCCTCGGGGATTGAGAAGGGAGGATTAATGATCGACCGCTTCTATCCTGTCGTGCCCAGCGCCGAGTGGGTGGCGCGCCTCGTGCCGGCCGGTGCACGTTTCATCCAGCTGCGCATCAAGGAGCAGCCGGAGGCAGAGTTGCGCCGCCAGGTGCGCGAGGCGCAGGCGGTTTGCGCCAAGCACGGCGCGCAGCTGATCGTGAACGACTATTGGCGGATTGCGATCGACGAGAAATGCCCCTGGGTGCACCTCGGCCAGGAGGATCTGGTCGATGCCGACATCGGCGCGATCCGCCGCGCCGGCCTGCTGCTGGGCGTCAGCACCCACGATCATGCCGAGCTGGAGAAAGGGCTGTCGGTCGATCCCGATTATGTCGCCCTGGGGCCGATCTATCCGACCTTGCTGAAGAAGATGCCGTTCGCGCCGCAGGGACTCGATCGGATCGGCGAATGGAAGAAGCTGGTCGGCAGGAAGCCGCTGGTCGCGATCGGCGGGCTCACTCTTGAGCGCGCCCTGCTCTGCCTGAAGGCGGGCGCGGATTCCGCGGCAGTCGTCGGCGACATCGTGAACAACGCCGATCCCATTGCGCAGTCCAGGAAATGGATCGCAGAGACGCGGGTGGCTGCATGAGCGACCGGTACGCCCGCCAGACCGTGCTGGGCGAAGTGGGCGCCGCCGGACAGGCGCGCCTGGCGTCGTCGTCGGTGCTGGTTGTCGGGGCGGGCGGTCTCGGCTGTCCGGTGCTGCAGTATCTCGCCGGCGCCGGTGTCGGGCGGCTGATCGTCGTCGATCACGATCTGGTCGAAGAGACGAACCTTCATCGCCAGCCGCTGTACGGCATGTCCGACGTCGGCAAGTCGAAGGCATTGTCGGCGCGCGCCGCTCTCCAGCGCTTCAATCCGTCGATCGCGATCGACGCAGTTGCCGAACGGCTGACACCGCAGAACGCGACAGCGCTTGTGGAGCGGGCCGATCTGGTGGTCGACGCGGCCGACAGCTTTGCCGCGACCTATATCCTGAGCGACGCCTGTCATGCCGCGGCCAAGCCGCTGGTCAGCGCGTCCGTGATCGGGCTCACGGGCTATGTTGGCGCTTTCTGCGGCGGGGGGCCGAGCTATCGCGCGGTGTTTCCCGATGTCGCGGTCGAGGGCGGGACCTGCGCCACGGTGGGCGTACTGGGCACGGCCGTCGCGGTCCTGGGCGGCCTGCAGGCGCATCTGGCGCTTCATCTGCTGCTGGGCCTCGAGCCCACGGTGCTCGGCCGCGTGATCACCTTCGATGCAGCCAAGCTCACCTTCGGTGGGTTCGGCTTCGCCGGCAGTCCCGAGCCCGGTGCCTATGTGCCGTTCATCGCGCCCGACGCGGTCGCCGCTGGCGATCTGGTGGTCGACCTGCGCAGCCTGGAGGAGGCGCCCGTATCGCCGTTCGCCGGTGCGCACCGGCTCGACGTCGAGCATGTCGCAGAGATCGCCATGCAACCGCGAGCCGGCCAGCGCATTGTTTTATGTTGCCGCAGCGGCCAGCGCGCATTGGCGGCCGCCGATCGCCTCCGCGCGCAGGGCATCGAGAACATGGCTCTGGTGGCGCTGGGCTGAACCCAGGGAGATCTCGCATGACACAGCAGCCAACTCACCATACGACAGACCAGGCCGTGCTGAACGACATCGGCAAGTTGGTCGAGGAAGAGAAGAAGCTGTGGGCGCAGGAGGCCGTCTCCGACGCCGATCGCGACCGTCTGGCCAAGATCGGCATCGAGCTCGACCGCTGCTGGGACTTGCTGCGCCAGCGCCGCGGCTTGCGGGAGTTCGGACGCGATCCCGACGAGGCCGAAATCCGGCCGGCCAAGGTCGTCGAGAACTACAAAGGCTAGAACGACAGGGGCTGGAACGACAGGAGCTAGCTCTTCTTCTCCCAACGCGCGGCGGCCTGGTCGTCGCCTGCGTGGGCGCCGACCCACTTCTCGCCGGCGGGCGTTTCCTCGAGCTTCCAGAACGGCGCCTTGGTCTTGAGCCAGTCGACCAGAAATTCGCACGCCTCGAAGGCGGCTTCGCGATGCGGCGAGCCGACGGCCACCAGCACGATCCGCTCGCCGGCTTCCATGCGTCCGTGGCGATGCACGATCAACGTGGCCTCGAGCGGCCAGCGCCTGACGGCCTCGGCCTCGATCTCCTCCAGCGCCTTTTCGGTCATGCCGGGATAGTGCTCGAGGGTCAGCGCATCGACGCGGTCCTTGTGGTAGCCCTCGCGCACGTGCATCTCGCGCACCAGCCCCACGAACACCGCGAGACCGCCGATCTTCCTGTTGCCCGACGTGAGGCGGTCGAGCTCGGCGCCGATGTCGAAGTCCGCTTCTTGGACCCTCACCGTCATGGGATCAGCCTCCGGTGAAGGGCGGGAAGAACGCCACCTCGCGCGCGCCCGCGAGCACGACGTCGAACGTCGCCGTGCGCCGGTCGACGGCGGCGCCGAATGCTGCGCCTTCGGCCAGCGCCTCGGCATGACCGGGACTGCGGGCGCGCAGCCATGTCACCAGCTCGCCCACGGTGCGCACGTCGGCCGGCGGGCTGACGTCCTCTTCCGGCACACCTACCGTGCGCTTCATCCAGGCGAAGTAACGGACCTTCATTCGGCCGACCCGGGTGGCGCGTCCTCGGCCATGTGGCGCAGGCCGGTGCGCAGATAGTCGTAGCCGGTGATCAGGGTGAGTCCGGCGGCGATCCAGATCAGCCAGATGCCCGCCGTCGTGACGTAGGGCGATGCCGCGTCGCCGACCAGAAGGAAGGCGATGGCGCCCATCTGCACCGCCGTCTTCCACTTTGCGAGCTGGCTCACCGGCAGGCCGACGCGCAGTTCCGCCAGGAACTCGCGCAGGCCGGATACCAGGATCTCGCGCGCCAGGATGATGAGCGCCGCCAGGACGTGGATGCCGTTCAGTGGGCCGTAGTCGACCAACATCACCAGGGCCGCCGCGACCAGCAGCTTGTCGGCGATCGGATCGAGGAAGCGCCCCAGCCGCGAGATCTGGTGATAGCGGCGGGCGAAATAGCCGTCGAAGTAATCGGTGATGCCGGCGGCCACGAACAGTCCCATCGACAGCCACTGCGACCAGCCGCGGTCGAGCCAGAAGCAGGCCACGACCAGCGGGATCGCCACGATGCGCGACAGGGTGAGGATATTGGCGGTGTTCAGCATGCGGTGTTCGACATGATGGAGGGACCTTACCGGCCGCCCCTGAAGTGGTCATGGATTTTCTGGGCAAGCGCACCCGATATGCCCGGCACCGACTTGATGTCTTCGAGGGTCGCCGCACCCACCGCGCGGGCACTGCCGAAATGGTGGAGCAACGCGCGTTTGCGGCTGGCGCCGATGCCCGGCACCTCGTCGAGGGCCGAGCGTGTGAGATCGCCGGCGCGCCGGGTGCGGTGCGTGCCGATGGCGAAACGATGGGCCTCGTCGCGCAGGCGTTGCAGGAAGTAGAGCACCGGATCGCGCGGCTCGAGCGAGAAGGGCGGCTTGCCCGGCAGGAAGAAGCGTTCGCGTCCGGCGTCCCGGTCGGGACCCTTGGCGATGCCGACCAGCGCGATGTCCTCGAGGCCAAGCTCGACCATCACGCCGCGCGCCGCCTCGAGCTGGCCCTGACCGCCGTCGATCAGCACCAGGTCCGGCCAGCTCTCCTCGTCGCGCTCGGGATTCTCCTTCAATTGGCGGCCGAAGCGACGCGACATCACCTCGCGCATCATCGCGAAGTCGTCGCCCGCTGCACCCTCGGTCTTGATGTTGAACTTGCGATAGCTGTTCTTGATGAAACCGTCCGGTCCCGCGACGACCATGGCGCCGATCGGCGCGCTGCCCTGGATATGGCTGTTGTCGTAGACCTCGATACGCTCCGGCGGCGCGTCGAGGCTAAACACGCGTGCCACGCCCTCGAGCAGCTGGCGCTGCGTGCCGCGTTCGGCCAGCCGCCGGGCCAGCGCCTCGCGGGCGTTGTTGACCGCCTGGTCGAGGGCGTCCTTCTGGTCGCCGCGCTTGGGCGTGCGGATCTCGACTTTCTGGCCGGCGGTTATCGCCAACGCGCTTTCCAGCAACTCGCGCTCGGCGATGTCGTGGCTGGTCAGGATCAGCTTGGGCGCGGGCCGCGCTTCGTAGAACTGGCCGATGAACGCGGTCAGCACGGCCGGCGGATCGAGCTCCTTGGCATGGCTGGGGAAATAGGCGCGGTTGCCGAGGTTCTGGCCCGCGCGCAGGAAGAAGACCTGGATACAGACTTGGCCTGCCTCGGCGTGGGCCGCGAAGATGTCGGCCTCGTCGATCGAAGGCAGGCTGATCGCCTGGTGCGACTGGATGTGGGCGAGGGCCCGGATGCGGTCGCGCAATACGGCGGCGCCCTCGAACTCGAGATTGGCCGATGCCGTGTCCATGCGCTGTGACAGCGCCTGCTGGACCTCACGGTTCCGCCCGCCCAGGAAGTCGCGCACTTCGCCGACGATGGAATCGTACTCGGGCTTTTCGATGCGGCCGACGCAGGGCGCGGTGCAGCGCTTGATCTGGTACTGCAGGCAGGGCCGCGTGCGCGTCGAGAACACGCCATCGGAGCAGGAACGCAGCGGAAAGGCGCGTTGCAAGGCATAAAGCGTACGATTGACGGCGGTCGCCGAGGCGAAGGGTCCGAAATACTCGTTGCCCGGCTGGCGCGTGCCACGGTGCTTGGCGAGCTGTGGCCATTCGGTGTCGCGACGGATGACGATATAGGGGAACGACTTGTCGTCGCGCAGCAGCACATTGAAGCGCGGCCGGAAGCGCTTGATCAGGTTGTTCTCCAGCAGCAGCGCCTCGGCCTCGCTGCCGGTGACGGAAAACTCCATCGTCTTCGTGGCCGACACCATGCGGATCAGGCGCGTCGCCAGGCGTGTTGGTTGCGTATAGGAGCCGACCCGGCTGCGCAGCGACTTGGCCTTGCCGACGTAGAGCACCTCGCCGTCCGCCGCGATCATGCGATAGACGCCCGGCTTGCGCGGCAGGGTGTGCACGAAATCGGCGATGATTCGCATGCCATCGGCCAGCGTTCCCTCGCCCCCTGTGGGACCGATGGGGGGCGCGGAATCGCTCGGCTTTTGTTCGATGTCGGTTTCGTCGATCACGGGGTGTGGGGAAACCTGTGCAGAAGCCCAATACGCTCCCGGCGTTACACGGGAGTCACTGTATTGACTCAATGTAGGGAGGGTGGCAGCGCACCGCTAGCCTCAACCTAGTGCATTGTTTGGGCTTATTTATTTCAGCTGGGGAAGGGCTGCAGAAAATTGCTGCAGCCCTCGATGTTCCCGGTTTGAACCAATTGCCTGTCGTGCTTCGATATGTGGATAAGTTGGGTCGTTTTAGAGCACTGACAACATTCGTCCGACCAGTGGATGTCGGACCACGTCGGTGTCCTGGAGACGGACCACGGCCACGTCGTCGAAGCCGTCCAGACGCCTGGCGATATCACCCAATCCCGACAGTTCCGGCAGCAAATCGGTCTGGTCGGGGTCGCCGGTCATCACCATGGTCGAATGCCAACCCAGCCGGGTCAGCAGCATCTTGAGTTGACCGTAGGTGCAGTTCTGCGCCTCGTCGATCAACACGAAGCTGTTGTTCAAGGTGCGGCCGCGCATGAAGGCGACCGGCGCGATCTCGATCGTGCCGTCGTCGAGGTTCTGCCGCAGGCGCTTGGCGCCGAGGCGGTCGTTCAGCGCATCCCACAGCGGGCGCAGATAGGGATCCATCTTCTCGCGCATGTCGCCGGGCAGGAAGCCGAGGTTTTCGCCGGCTTCGACGGCGGGACGGGAGAGCACAATGCGCGACACGCTTCCCGATTCAAGGGCTTCGACGGCGGCGGAAATGGCGAGATAGGTTTTGCCCGTGCCGGCGGGGCCGACGGCGAGCGTGAGCGGCTTGCTCTCGATCGCCTCCATGAGGATGCGTTGATTGTCGCTGCGCGGACGTATTTTCCGGACGTAGCTCTGATCGCGGTCGTTGGCCGGAGCCTTGTCGAAGACGAGGCTGTGCACACGGTCGCCATCGATGGCGTTAAACTTAGCGCGGCGGGTGGCGCGTTTGGCCATTTGCGAACTCCGGAGGCTGGTAGGAGAACAAAAAAAACGCCCCCGCGAAGCGGAGGCGTGGACTGTCGGTTGAGAGCAGGGTGCGTTCGGGAAGGCACACGGTGGCTGCACCACCGGTGATCCATGTTCCGTCAGGGCGCATCGTCCTTGGACGGATAAGCAACCTCCTTCGACTGACCAGAGAAGCGTATCGCGAACCGCTCGACCCGGCCACCATATTTATGGGCCGCCATCCAAATTTCACACTAGGATAAGTGAAGTGAGGCAATCGGATGGCCTCGAAATTCGCCTGCAGCGCGAACGATGTTGCACGTTCGCCACAGGCTCGGGGCAAGTTGCCGTCGCACCCTCCTACAGGCAACGGCATTCAAATTTCTGCCGTTCTTTGGTCGCTGTCTGGATGAGCCACGGGACTTGCCCGTGTTCATTGTAGAAGGAATTGTTTTCATGAAGAACGCTCTGCTCGGCGCTGCTGCCCTTGCGGTGCTGCCGTTCGCGGCGAACGCCCAATCGATGTTCACGCCGGGGACACCCTCTCCCGGCTTCTATATCGGTGGTGAAGGCGGATTGAACTGGCTGCTCAACAGCAACAACAACACCTACAACACGGGCTTCGCCGTCGGCGGCAAGGTCGGCTACGACTTCGTCGGCCCGCGCGTCGAATTGGAAGGCCTCTATCGCAACAACCAGGGCTCGGGATTCGTCCCCTTCGGCAGCGGTGTCGCCTTCTCCAGCGGCCAGATCAACCAAACGTCGGTAATGGCCAATGTGCTGTATGACTTCTTCCCCGGTGCCACGATCACGCCGTACATCGGCGCCGGCGCCGGCATCGCCTTCGTCGATCCTTCGCTGGCGGGTGGCTGCACCATGTGCTCCACCCAGTTCGCCTACCAGGGCATCATCGGCGTGGGCTACAACGTGACCCCGAACTGGCGCGTCGACCTCGACGGCCGGTACTACGGCGCCACCAACACCGGTGCCTATCAGAACAACAACATCAGCCTGATGCTGGGTGTCAGCTACAAGTTCGGCGGTCCGGAAGCGGTCGCCGCTCCGCCGCCGGCGCCGGCAGCACCTCAGGCGCCGTCGTTCATGGTCTTCTTCGACTGGGACCGCTCGGATCTCTCGCCTCAGGCGCTGAACACGATCCATCAGGTCTCCCAGACCTTCAAGACCAAGGGCAGCGCCCGCGTGACGGCGACCGGCCATACGGACAAGTCGGGCCCGGACGACTACAACATGGCGCTGTCGCTGCGTCGTGCGAACACCGTCAAGGACGCCCTCGTGCGTGACGGCGTGCCCGCCACGGCGATCTCCGTCCTCGGCCGCGGCGAGAGCCAGCCGCTGGTGCAGACCGCCGACGGCGTGCGCGAGCCGCAGAACCGCCGCGTCGAAATCGTCATCCAGTAAGTCTTCGTTTGCTGCTGTCGACTCGAACGGCCGGGCTTCGAAGCCCGGCCGTTTTTTTAGCTAGAGCCGCTCGCCGCGGATCAGCTTCGGAAGATCGCCGACCATGCCCATCGCATGGCGCACGAAGAAGCGGCGCAGCGGCGGTGTGCGATTGACGGTCGCCAGGCCGATGTCGCGCAGTAGGCGCAGCGGCTTGATGTCGTTGGAGAACAGACGGTTCAGCAGATCCGTCGCGGCGACCATGGTGAAATTGTCCGCCCGCCGCCATCTGGCATAGCGCTCGAGCGTATCGGCGGCGCCGACATCGAGGCCGAGTCGCTTGGTGTCGACCAGCACTTCGACCAAAGCCGCGATGTCGCGGACGCCGAGATTGTAGCCCTGTCCCGCGATCGGATGCAGGCCGTGCGCGGCATCGCCCACCAGCACGAGGCGCTGCTCTACGTAGCGTTCGGCATGGACCAGCGCGAGCGGGAACGACCAGCGCGGCCCGATCGTGTCGACGGGTCCCAGGAAATCGCCGAAGCGGCGCGCGAACTCGGCCTGGAAGCGCGGGGCATCGAGCTCGAGCAGGCGCCTGGCCAGGCCGGCGCGCTCGGTCCACACGATCGACGAGCGATGTTCGCCCGAGGAGCTGTCGCGCATTGGCAGGATGGCGAACGGTCCGCCCGGCAGGAATTTCTCCTGGGCGACGCCGCGATGCGGCTCGGCATGGCGCGCGACCACGACGATGGCGATCTGGTTGTAGGACCAGGCGCGCGCGCCGATGCCGGCCTCTTCGCGCATCGTGCCGGCGCGGCCCTCCGCCGAGGCGATGAGGCGCGCCACGATCTGGCGTCTGCTCTTCAGGGTGAGCGCCGCGCGATGGGCGTCGCGGTCGGTTTCGGTCACCTCGTCGGGCGCCACCAACTCCACGTCGGGACATGCCGCGAGCCGTCGCAACAAGGAAGCGCGCAGGAACCGGTTCTCGACGATCCAGCCCATTGGCGCGGCGCTCTGGGGTCCCGCGCTCTCGGGATTGGTCGCGGCCTCGCGGTGATCGAAATGCAGGAACAGAGGGCTCGCGCGCCCGTCGTGGCCGGCGTCGGAGATGCGGATGTCGAGGATCGGTTCGGCCTGGGCGGCGACGTCGTCCCAGACACCCAGTGCCGCGAACAGGCGCTGGCTGGTGTAGGCGATCGCGGTCGTGCGGCCATCGAAGCCAGCGTCGGCCATGGCGTCGAGGGGCAGCCGGTCGATCAGCGCGGTCCTGAGGCCCGCCATGCCGGCCGCGAGGGCCAGCAAGCTGCCGTTCAGGCCGGCGCCGACGACGGCCAGATCGAAGGGTCTGTTTTCCATCGCAGTGAAAATGGCAGGGCCGGCGTGCCCGCGCCAGTGCCCGGAAAATGAGCATGCAGAAGAGTTGCAAAGTAGAGTAAATGCAGGGCTTTAATGGATGGCACGTCCTTTGCGTGTGCAGACTCAACGCGGCGGCTTTCCGGGCCGTCAGGGTGGAGGCGTAGGCAATGAAAATGGTGATGGCGATCTTCAAGCCATTCAAGCTTGATGAAGTTCGCGACGCGCTGACCGGCCTGGGTATCCAGGGTTTGACAGTGAGCGAAGTGAAGGGGTTCGGCCGCCAGAAGGGTCAGACGGAGATCTACCGTGGCGCCGAATATGCCGTGAGCTTCCTGCCCAAGATCAAGATCGAGGTCGTGATTGACGATGCGCTGGTCGAGCGCGCCGTCGAGACCATTCGCAAAGCAGCCGGAACCGGCAAGATCGGCGACGGCAAGATTTTCGTCACATCGGTCGAACAGGCCGTCCGCATCCGTACCGGCGAGTCCGGCGCTGACGCACTGTGAAGTTCTTTGGGGAAAGACCGATGACCGCCCAGCTCATGAACAAGCTCCGTACTGCCCTCCTCTCCACTGGCATTGTTTCCGCCAGCCTCATGCTGGCTCCTGCCGCTGCCTTCGCCGCCGATAAGCCGAAGATCGACAGCGGCGACACCGCCTGGATGCTGATCTCGACCGCGCTGGTTCTGATGATGACCATCCCGGGCCTGGCCCTCTTCTACGGCGGCATGGTCCGCAAGAAGAATGTGCTGGCCACCGTGATGCAGAGCTTCGCCATCACCTGCCTCGTCACCGTGCTCTGGATGGTGGTGGGCTACAGCCTGGCCTTCACCACGGGCAGCACCGTGCTCGGCGGTCTCAGCCGCGTGTTCATGGCCGGCCTCACGGTCGACAGCGTATCGGATCTCGCCAAGACGATCCCCGAATCGGTCTACATGTGCTTCCAGCTCACCTTCGCCATCATAACGCCGGCGCTGATCGCCGGCGCCTTCGCCGAGCGCATGAAGTTCTCGGCGATGATGTGGTTCATGGGCCTGTGGTCGCTCGTGGTCTATGCGCCGATCGCCCATTGGGTGTGGGGCGGCGGCTTTCTCGGCGACTGGGGCGTGCTTGATTTCGCCGGCGGCACCGTGGTGCACATCAACGCCGGCGTCGCAGGCTTGGTCTGCGCGCTGGTGCTGGGCAAGCGCAAGGGCTTCGGCATCGAGAACATGGCGCCGCACAACCTGGTGCTGTCCGTGATCGGCGCTTCGCTGCTGTGGGTCGGCTGGTTCGGCTTCAACGCGGGCTCCGCGGGTGCCGCCAACGGCAGCGCCGGCATGGCGATGGCCGTGACGCAGTTCGCGACCGCGGCTGCGGCGCTGGCGTGGATGTTCGCGGAGTGGATGACGCGCGGCAAGCCGTCGGTGCTGGGGGTGATCTCCGGCGCCGTCGCGGGCCTCGTCGCGATCACGCCGGCCTCGGGCTTCGTGAGCCCGGCGGGCTCGCTCGCCATCGGCATCGTGGCCGGCCTCGTGTGCTTCTGGGGCGCGACGGGCCTCAAACACGCGATGGGGTATGACGACTCGCTCGACGCCTTCGGCGTGCACGGCATCGGCGGCTTCGTCGGCGCCATCCTGACCGGCGTGTTCGCCGTCGAAGCGATCGGCGGCGACGGCAAGAAGGGCCTGATCGACGGCAATGCCGGCCAGGTCCTGACCCAGCTCTGGGGTTGCCTGGTCTGCATGGCATGGTGCGCGGTCGCCACCTTCGCGATCCTCAAGATCGTCGATGCGCTGATCGGCTTGCGCGTCACGAACGAAGAAGAGATCGAGGGCCTCGACATCAATCTGCACGGGGAGACCGTGCACTAGGCATCGGGAACCAGCTCCCTCCCTGGTTCCCTCCACCGCCGCACGCGCGTTGCGGCGGCGACTTTGGCCCGACGGTCCGACCGCCGGGCCTTTTTCTTGGGCGCATGGCGTGCCAATCTCCGGCCATCAGCCGAAAGGCCGGAGGGAAGCGCATGAAACTCGTGTCGGCCATCATCAAGCCGTTCAAGCTCGACGAAGTGCGCGACGCGTTGACCGGCGTCGGCGTCTCGGGCCTCACCGTCAGCGAAGTGAAGGGATTCGGCCGCCAGAAGGGCCAGACCGAGATCTATCGCGGGGCCGAATATCTCGTGAGCTTCCTGCCCAAGGTGAAGATCGAGGTCGTGGTCGACGACGCTCAGGTGGAACGTGCCGTCGAGGCGATCCAGAAGGCCGCGCACACCGGCAAGATCGGCGATGGCAAGATCTTCGTCACCGCGGTCGAACAGGCTGTGCGCATCCGCACCGGCGAAGTGGGCTCGAACGCGCTCTAAAACTCGGCTGGGGACGCCAACCGCAGTCAAGTGTTAAGAATCGGCCCTAGTTCATTGTTGTTATTGGTTAATTTGTTTCATACAATCGCACCATAGCTCGCCCGGCCGGGAGTCTTCGCGGCCGGCCCTTTTCGTTGCGATGGTCCTGGATGTTCAATCCGCGCCTTACCGAGACACTGACGGATTTTCCGTTCGCACGGCTGAACGCGCTTCTGGCGCCGATCGACCCGCCGTCTCATCTGTCGATGATCAACATGTCGGTCGGCGAGCCGCAGGGCGCCATGCCCGCCTTCGCGCGCCAGATCGTCAACGACGAGGTCGACGGCTGGAACCGCTATCCGCCGAACCAGGGCCTGCCCGAGTTGAACCAGGCGATCTGCGAGTGGCTGACGCGCCGCTACAAGCTGCCCAAGGGCCTGCTGGATCCGAACGTCCATGTGCATCCCACGGCCGGCAGCAAGGAAGGCGTCTACATCATCGCCTCCGTCGCCACGCCGCAGCAGAAGGGCGGCGGCAAGCCGGTCGTGGCACTGCCCAACCCGTTCTACCAGGCCTATCTCGGCGGCGCGGTGATGTCGGGGGCCGAGCCACTGCTGGTCAACGCCGACGCCGAGAACGGCTTCCTGCCGGAGTTCGACAAGATCGACGAGGCTGTGTGGCAGAGGATGACGGTGGTCTATCTCTGCTCGCCGGCCAACCCGCAGGGCGCCATCGCCAGCAAGGAATACCTGCAGAAGCTGCTGCGCCTCTGCCGCAAGTACGACACGGTGCTGGCGGTCGACGAGTGCTACGCCGAAATCTACACCGGCGCTCCGCCGCCGGGCGCGCTCGAAGCCGCGCTCGAGATCGACGAGACCGGTGGGAAGAACCCCTTCCACAATCTCGCGGTGTTCCACTCGCTGTCCAAGCGGTCGAACGCGGCGGGCCTGCGCTCGGGCTTCGTCGCGGGCGATCCCAAGCTCGTCGCCATGATCCTGCGCTGGCGCACCTACGGCGGCCCGCAGATCCCGATCGCCGTCCAGAAGGCGTCGGTGGCGCTGTGGCGCGAGGAGACGCATCCGGTCGCGACGCGCGAGTGGTACGTCAAGAACTTCAAGATCGCCGAACAGATGCTGCACAACCGCTTCAGCTACTACACGCCGGGCGGCGGCTTCTTCCTGTGGCTCGATGTCGGTAACGGCGAAGATGCCACGCGAAAACTGTGGCGCGACGCCCACGTGAAGGTCCTGCCGGGCGCCTACGCCTGCCGTGAGACCGGCGGGGTCAACACCGCGCATCGCTACATCCGCGTAGCGCTGGTGCACGACGAGAAGACGACGCGCGAGGGGCTCGGCCGCCTCGCGTCGGTCCTCTGAGCCCGCGCCGATGGCCATGATGGGCACCACCTCACTCGGCCCCCGTAAGATGGCGATCCTGCCCGAAGGTGGCCGCGACTTCCTGCGCCGGCGCATGATGGAGCTGGTGGGTGCCGCGATCGCCGTGATCGGCGTGACGCTGTTGATGGCCGTCTTCACGTTCAACGCCGCCGACCCCTCGCTCAATCACGCGACCGGCAACGCACCGGCGAATTTGATGGGCTTGCCGGGCGCCTATGTCTCCGACCTCCTGCTCCAGACTTTCGGCCTCGCCATCGTCCTCGTGCCGGTCGCGCTGATCACTTGGGGCGTGCGGATGGTGCGCACGCATCATCTCGGCTTCTTCGGCCTCCGCCTGTCGCTCCTGCTGCTGTCGCTGCTGATGATGAGTGTCGCCTGCGTGGGCCTGGGCGACGTCGGCGGTGCGGCGACCCATGCCGGTGCCGGCGGCCTGGTCGGCGTGGCGCTGATCGGCCGTTTCCGCGAATTCGTGCTGAGCCACTCGAGCGGCGGCAGCCTCGCCCTGATCGAGCCCGGCTGTGCGGCGCTCGCCTTCATCGGCATGGCGCCGGCGCTCGGCATGAACCGCACGGACCTGCCGCTGATCTTCCGCATCCTGCGCGCGCCGTTCATCGGCGGCGTCTGGCTGATGCGCGCCGGCGTCGGGCTGTGGCGCGGCAAGCCGCACTCGCTCGACGACGAGGGCGAGATGCCCGCGCCGCCGGTCGGCTATGCCGAAATCCCCGGCGAGATCGACGCCAGCCAGTACGATCCGGACGCCTATCATCATCGCTACGAGCGGATCCCCGAGGAGGGCGTGACCCTGCCGGCACGCGATTCGCTGATGGTCGACGCGCCCTACTCGCCGATCGAGCGTCCAGCGCCGGAGATTCCCGAAGCGCCCGTCGAGCTCAATCCGCACGCGCCGCCCAATCTCGACGTTCCTTATGAGGCGCCGAACCTCGACGTGGCCGGTCCCGCGCCGGTCGAATCCGTCAAGGAGCGCACCCTGTTCGACCGCATCGCGGGCCTGCGTATCGAGCCGATCTTCTCGCGCCGCGCCAAGGTGGCGTCCTCGCCGGTCGCCCAAGAGCTGCCGGAGGAAGTCGTGGCCTTCGCGCCCGATGGCGCGCCGACCCAGGTGATGCGGTCTGCCGCGCCCGAGGCGCCAGCGGATGGTGAAGAAGTCGAGGAAGACGACCAGAACCCCTTCACGCCCGACTCGATCGACGCCGACCAGTCGCAGGCCGCCGTGCCGGCGGGCGGCGTGAAGATCGTGCCGCGCAAGAACAGCGTCTCCCAGGGCAAGCGCGCCGCCAAGGCCGGCCAGCGCGAGCTCGACCTCGGCGGCGGCGAATACCAGCTCCCGCCGCTTGATCTCCTGTCGCTGCCCTCGCGCGTGCAGACCGAGACCAAGATCGACGAAAGCGCGCTCGAGCAGAACGCGCGCCTGCTCGAAACCGTGCTCGACGACTTCGGCGTCAAGGGCCAGATCGTGAAGGTCCGGCCGGGGCCCGTGGTCACGCTCTACGAGCTGGAGCCCGCGCCCGGCACCAAGGCGAGCCGGGTGATCGGCCTGGCCGACGACATCGCCCGCTCGATGAGCGCCGTCTCCGCCCGTGTCGCCACCGTGCCGGGACGTAACGTGATCGGCATCGAGCTGCCCAACGCCAAGCGCGAGACGGTGTTCCTGCGCGAGCTGCTTTCGACCAAGCATTACGAGGACAACCGCCTCGGCCTGCCGCTGGCGCTCGGCAAGGACATCGGCGGCGATCCGGTGATCGCCGATCTCGCGCGCATGCCGCATCTGCTGATCGGCGGCACCACCGGCTCGGGCAAGTCGGTGGCCGTCAACACCATGATCCTGTCGCTGCTCTACCGGCTGTCGCCGGACAAGTGCCGCTTCATCATGATCGATCCCAAGATGCTGGAGCTCAGCGTCTACCAG
>OUNM010591570.1_pt1 | contig 26758 bp, 11 predicted proteins | sample 1769961 | NCBI WGS metagenome assembly OUNM01 (sample SAMEA3914820, study PRJEB12502) | metagenome | biome: forest; material: soil | place: USA | collected 2012-03-12 | depth 0.3 m | reverse complement strand
GCCACCGGCTCCGGCCAAGGTCCTGCTCAGAATCACGAATAAAATGTATACAAACGCCAATACGAAGCCAAACGCAATCTGATAAGCGGCCCCTCCCCTAGTTTTTCTGGACGCCACAATAGCCCCCATGACCGTCAAAATGATGATCGCAAAAGGATAGGCATACCGTTCGTACTTTTCCACATAATAGGCTTCTACATTTTCTACCCCTCTCGATTTCAACAGCTCTATGTAATGGTCCAATTCTGTGAGGGTAAACGTTTCATAGAGCAGATAATTGCTTTCGAAATCTTTCGGGGTAATGGACAACACGGTATCCATGGCTTGACCATGTGTAATATACTCTTGGCCGTCTTTGAATTCCCTGGTCGTGTAAAAATCCAGCCTCCAACTTTTTTTGGACTCATTCCATGAAATCCTTCCTGTTTTGATTTTCTGCTTCAATTCCTCTCCCACAATGTGCTCCAAGGTAAATTGGTACCCAGTCCTGGTCACATTGTTATAGCTTTCCATGTAGATATAGCTTTCTGGTGCTATTTTCATGTGGATGTGCCGTTTGTTGTAATAGAATTGTTCCTTTAAGTACTGGTTTTCGAAGGCCACACGCTTTTTGTTCGCTTTTGGCACTACCCAGCCTATCAACCCGAAAATGCAAATGGCCACGAGGGAAGCCCCTATAAAATAAGGGACGAGCAACCTCCGAAAACTCACTCCCCCACTGAGCATCGCAATGATTTCCGTGTGAGATGCCAAACGGGCCGTCACGAATACGGACGCGATAAAAATGGTGATCGGGCTCAACATATTGCCCATATAGGGAATAAAGTTGAAGAAGTATTCCGTCATGATTTTACTAAACGACAAGTTGTGCTTAATAAAATCCTCGTTCTTCTCGGTATAATCGATGACACTGATAATGGACAGCAAAACGAATACCACAAAAACAAACGTGGAAAGCAATTTGCCGATGATGTACCTATCTAAGATCTTGAGCATATGAAATAGGGCACGAAGTTATAAAAATGCGCCTGAACAATTGGAGTATTGGCGCATTTTATACGTTCCAGAATTTAAGCGCCTGCTCACGGCAAGCCAACGCAAGGCCGATAAACCTCCCTTAACATCACAAAAAAGGGAGCCCGAAAGTATCCAAGCTCCCTTTTCAGGCTTCTTTTAGGAATGCGTTAGCCGCGATCTACCATCGAGACATAATTGCGTGTCGTGTTCCCGACGTAGATTTGCCTTGGGCGGCCAATCGGTTCTTTGCTGGCACGAAGCTCTTTCCATTGGGCGATCCAGCCGGGTAAGCGTCCCAATGCAAACATAACTGTGAACATATTGGTAGGGATCCCCAACGCTCTGTAAATGATTCCAGAATAGAAATCGACATTCGGGTATAATTTTCTTTCCACGAAATACTCATCGCTCAAGGCTGCTTGTTCCAATTCTTTTGCAATGGACAATACCGGGTCGTTTACGCCCAATTTGGCCAATATGTCATCACAGGCCTTTTTGATGATTTTCGCCCTGGGATCAAAGTTTTTATATACGCGGTGGCCAAAGCCCATGAGACGGAAAGAATCATTCTTATCTTTTGCCTTTGCGATCCATTTTTTCGTGTCGCCCCCATCTTCTTTGATGGCATCCAACATTTCGATTACTTCTTGGTTGGCACCTCCGTGAAGTGGCCCCCAAAGGGCATTGATGCCCGCCGAGATCGATCCGTATAGACTGGCTTGAGAAGATCCCACAATGCGTACAGTGGAAGTGGAACAGTTTTGTTCGTGATCTGCATGAAGGATAAGCAATTTGTTCAATGCATCCGATACGACAGGGTCCACATCATAAATTTCAGTGGGATCCGCAAACATCATGTGCATGAAATTGGCACAATACTCTAAGCTACGAACTGGATAGTTGACAGGTCTTCCTTTCGATTTTTTATATGCCCAAGCCACCATGGTAGGCATTTTGGCAATGAGGCGAATGATAGAGTCATTGATCGTTTTTTCAGAAGCATTGGGGTTCAAAGATTCTGGATAAAACGCAGTGAGCGAACAGACCAAAGAAGATAAGACGCCCATAGGGTGGGCATACGAAGGGAAACCGTGCAAAATGGTCTTCACGTCTTCGTGGATCATCGAGTGGTCGTCGATCGATTTGTCAAAAGCGGCAAACTGGTCTTTGGTGGGCAATTCTCCGTAAATCAAAAGATAGGCCACTTCCAGAAAATTGGACTTCTCCGCCAATTGTTCGATAGGATATCCTCTGTAGCTCAAGATCCCTTCTTCGCCGTCCAAAAAAGTAATGGCACTCTTGGTAACTCCCGTATTCTTATATCCTATGTCGTACGTGATATAGCCGGTCAGATCTCGTAACTTGGCAATATCTATCGCTTTTTCTTTTTCGGTGCCCTCTAAGACTGGCAATTCATATGTTTTGCCGTCTAGGATAATTTGTGCAGGAGTGGACATATAGAAGTTTAGGTTTTAGCGTTATAACGGCTGTAAATTGAAAAAAAAAATCGGTTTTCAGACAAGCCTCGATAGATTTTTAATATGAAAATATAGAATCCTCCCTAGTTTCATCCAAACCCTTCCCACAATATGCCAAGGCATCCTATCTTTGCTTTCTATCTTCTTTATTAAACGCTCGAAATGCTCAATTTCTCCAGTGCCCAACTTTGTACGCTGGCCGCCCACACGATCGGGAACAAGACCCTAGACGAACCCCTTATCTTGACGGAAAGGACCGTGGCCATGGACGAAAATGTATGTTCGCTCTTGTTGCAGTATTTTGTTTCCCCCTTCAAAAACACGGGAGAATATTACCATTTGACCCATCCCACAGACCTCGGATTGAACGAGGTGTATACCTACGTTTCCCGCATCTTCGAGGCACCCGAAACCTTCCTGGAGCAATCGCAGCATCTTGCCAAACACTTGTATGAAAAAAGCAACCACCCGAAAATCAAACAAAGTGATTTCTATGTCGCTTATTTCACGGACTGTGTTGCAGAGGACGAGGTAGTGGAATGTATCGGCCTCTTCAAATCCGAAAACAGGCAAAAATTCCTCAAAGTATATGCCGACGAAACAGGCTATTCGCTTCAAGCAGAAGAAGGGATAGACATCCACAAACTGGACAAAGGATGCCTGATCTTCAATACGGAAAAAGAAAAAGGATACTTGGTAACCGTGGTTGACCCTTTATCCAAACAAAGCGAGGCGCGGTATTGGAAAGACGAATTTTTGCAGGCAAAAAACAGGGAGGACAATTATTTCCACACCCAAGGATACATGAAAATGTACCAACACTTTGTGGAAGAACGGCTTCCCGCGGAATATGAAGTGAGCCGGGCGGATGAAATCGACATGAAAAATAGGACAGTCAATTTTTTCAAGGAAAAAGAGACGTTCGACTTTCAGGAATTTGCGGACCAAGTGATCCAGCAACCAGAGATCGTGGACAAATTCCGCGAGTACAAACAAGAGTACCAAGAGCAAAATGAATTCACGCTGGCCGATGAATTCACTATTTCCGACAAGGCGGTGAAGCAACAAGCCAAAATCTTCAAAAGTGTCATCAAACTCGACAAAAATTTCCACATCTACGTGCATGGAAAAAGAGAATACATCGAAAAGGGAACGGATGAAATCACGGGAATGCATTATTACAAGCTCTTGTTCAACGAAGAAAACTGATCTCCCCATTTCGTATGAGCATTCTTAAAAAGCTAGCCGGGGAAACAGTCATTTATGGGGTAAGCAGCATCGTAGGCCGCTTCCTCAATTATTTGCTCGTCCCTTTTTACACACATGTTTTCTTGCCTGCCGAATACGGGGTCGTCACGGAACTATATGCGTATGCCGCCTTTCTCAATGTCGTGTTTACCTTTGGCATGGAAACCACTTATTTCCGCTTCTCCAACAAAGATGGAGCCGACAAGGACAAGGTATTCAGTGTTATTCAATCGCTGCTTATCTGCAGTACGCTTGTGCTTTGCACGTTCGGAATATTGGCCTCTTCACAAATTGCCGACTTATTAAAATATCCGCATCAAGGGCATCTGATCACCTATTTGGTAGCCGTAATCGGAGTGGACACGTTGCTGGCACTTTCGTTTGCCAAATTGCGCCAAGAAGGCAAGGCAAAAAAATTCGCCTTTGTCAAGCTGTTCAATATCTTCTTGAATATAGCTTTAAATGTTTGGTTTCTGGTCGTCATGCCGATGCTCCACCCGCAATTCCAACCAGATGTAAGCTATGTGCTCACAGCTAACCTGATCGCCAATCTTATTCAAATCTTCTTCTTTCCAAAAGATGTCGCCAAATGGTTTGCCCTTTCTTTTTCGTGGCCTTCTACCAAACAATATGTTTTGTACGGGCTCCCTTTGATGGTCATGGGCTTGGCAGGCATGGTCAACGAGGTCATCGACCGGGTATTGCTTAAATTTATCTTGCCCGAAAATTTTTATCCCGGCAAATCCCAATTGGCGGCTTTGGGCATCTACGGTGCCTGTTATAAGCTTTCAATTTTCATGAGTCTAGGCATCCAGGCCTTCCGGTATGCTGCGGAGCCCTTTTTCTTTGCAAGGGCCAAAGACCGGAATTCTCCGGATCTGTATGCCCGCGTACTCCACTATTTCACCTTTTTATGCGTCGCTGTATTATTGTTCGTGAGTTTCAACTTGGATTGGATCAAGTACCTGCTCTCCAACCCAGAATTCAGGGGAGGCCTGTTCATCGTCCCTATCTTGCTTTCGGCCAATTTGTTTTTGGGTATTTATTACAATCTCTCGATTTGGTACAAACTCACTGACCGCACCGATTACGGCATGTGGATAAGTTTGGCAGGCGGATGCGTGACCTTGGTATTGAACATTTTGCTCATCCCAAAAATGGGGTATTTAGGGTGCGCTTGGGCCACTCTTGCTTGTTATTCCTTGATGTCCGTGGCGAGTTATTTGTTTGGACAAAACTATTATTTCGTGCCCTACCATCCCTTTTATTTACTGACGATCATTGGGATTTCCAGCCTTTTGTGCATATGGTACTGGGATGCTTCATTTTCCTCCCATCCCATCCAAAACATCGTTTACAAAAACATGCTCTGTCTTTTCGCATTGGTTGGTTTCTACTTTTTAGGGAAGAAAACAAAAAGTTTATAAACTGGTCCTCAAAAGAGCCTACACCGAATAAATGAGCGATTCGGTACCGACTTGTTTACGCCCGGAAACACCTACAAAGGAATTACCAAAAATGTACACTTTTAATAGATTCCTCGTTCCTCGGAATTACAGCCTGCTTGGGATGACGGCCCGTTTAGGATTACTGCTTGTTCAGCATGACAAGCACAACGCTGTCATACTGACGACAGGAAGCGTCTATAAAACAGCTCTACTGTTTAGATCCTTGAGCTACGCTCGTAACTTTCGCACTCTCGTGCTCAGTTGTCTCAGGATGACGGCTCCGACAGGGAAAGGCTTGGATCTATTTCGTGGGAACGAAATCTGGCGGTGGTGGTTCCGTGCCAGGTTTCAATTCAGTAGGTTTATACAAGAGCTTCCGATCTTGTCCTGTGTTCAATACCACAAATTCCACGCGTCTGTTCACAGCCCTTCCTTCTGGAGTGATATTGGTATCCACTGGTTTTGCCTCTCCGTATCCTTTGGCATGGATGATATTGGTCACCCCTTTGGAAAGCAGATACGTCACCACAGAATGGGCCCTTCGTTGCGACAAACTTAAGTTATATGCATCGTTCCCTACATTGTCGGTGTGTCCGCCAATCTCCACTTCCAGATCAGGAGAATCCTTCAAAATATCCGCAATCCTGTTCAACTCCCAATGGGAATAAGGTTCCAATACGTGGCTATTGTATTTAAACAAGATATTTTTGATGGTAAATTTGAGCCCCACTTCGATCTTTTTCAGATAAAAATTCTTTTGGATCCTGCCCGCCTTTTCCAATAACGTCATGTCTATTTCATTTGTGTCTTTCAAATATCCTTCCGAACGGATGGCATAATTGTACTTCCCTGGTTCGGCAAACACTTTGAACGGAACATCTGCCGCAATGGCTTCATCATAAATCTTCTTCCCTGTTGCTTTTTCAAATACCATCAAGTTGGCAGGAATAGGGGTGGTAGAATCTTTTCCGCTGTATATTTTGCCAAAGAAGGCTGGTTTTATTTCTAGATTATAACTCTTTTCCATTTTCCGCTTTCCTGGTTTGGCATCCATCAAACTGATGGTGTCATACAAGGTTTTGTGTTCGGGTGCTTCGATGATCATGACATATTTTCTCCTGCCAGCCAATTCTGCATAAAATGGTTTTGTGGTATCCGTGGCGGAAGAATCCCGCAACGTCAATGGATCATCCAAGGCTTCATAACGGACCTTGGCCTGGATCCGTCTTCCATAAAACTTGCTGTTGGCAGTGGCCGTCAACAAGACCACCGGATCCAGTTCTTTGATCCGGATACGGATGATATCGGAATATACGTTGGTATCTTTGTTGCCGCCAAAGTGACGGGATAAATACACGTAATCGCTTGAATCTGGCACAGAAAAATACAAATCGTCGTCCTTGGTATTAAAAGGAGCCCCAATATGTTTCGGTTTTGACCATTTGGTCCATGAATCGTCCAAACGCTTGGTTTCATAAATATCGAAACCTCCCATGGAACCTCGCTGTCCGTTGGAAGAAAAATACATTTTCTCCCCATCAGGAGATAAAAAAGCCGTGGCTTCTATTCCTTTTGTATTGACGACATTGCCCATGTTGATGGGTTCCGAATATTTATTGGGGCCTATTTTAAATGACACATATAAATCTTGTTGACCAAGGGTGTTCTTGGGTTGACGAATAGCCGAGATCAATACTTCTTCGTCTGGCGACATTTCGAACGAACAGAGGTCTTTGTTTTTGTATTTCTTGATTTTGATCTTTTTGGGAAAGCTCCAAGATCCATCCGGCAATTGTTCGCTCATGGAAAGGCCGCTCATGCTCATTTTGTTTTTCAGGTACCGATTGTGCAACAAAAGTTTCTTTCCGTCTTTTGAAACCCAATGCACCAGGTTATCCCCATAATTATTGATCGGCTCGGGCATGTGCTCTGCGGGCGACCATATCGAATCTTTGGGATCCCAATGCGAAACCCAGATGTCCCGAGTTCCTTTTAAGTTTTCGGGATGGTCCACTTTGAAAAAATAAAGCGTTTGACCATCGGGAGACACCCTGGCACCTGCCGAGCGGTGTTCCTTGTTGATATTGGGACCCAAATTATCGATGTGGTACATCGTGGAATCCTTGTCGATATGGATGGTGTCTTTGGAATACATTTCCGGGTGGGCATGCTGGGCATGCGTCACTTTCGGCGCACGTTGCGAATACACAGACACAAAACAAAAAAGGAGGGAACAAAACAGTATTATTCTTTTCATACACCTAAGTAAAGTAAAAACTACCAAAAATACGAATGCGAGGGAGGTGCCTGTTTTCTGGGGATATGGTACCCGACCATCACTTCATGTGAACCATAATTGTACTTGTTCAATGTGGAGATTGTATAATCGTAGGCATAGCCGATGTCGATTTTGTTGTCGATCGTCACTCCGATCATACCCACCAACGCATCTTTGTTACGGTAAGAAAATCCAAACCACAGCCTGTTTTGGTACCTGACTTTCAAGTTGATGTCAAATTGTATAGGAGCCGGTGTCAATCCTTTTACCAAAACAGAAGGCACTAAGGACCAGTTGGAATCTAAGTCGATCTTATACCCCACTGTAAAGAAGTAGTGCCTGTTCAGTTTCGCCTGTGAGTTCGTTCCGTCCGTGACGGCAATTTTGTTGTTGAAAATTTGCAGAATGGAGAGTCCGGCATAGAGTTTCTTGCTGTAGAACCAAGTCCCAACGCTTCCATCTGGTGAGAGCGCAGAAACATTTCCATTCAGTGCATTGTCAGTCTGATTATCGCCAAAGTTCAGTTTGTCTTTGTTTATATAATAGTTCTGTACTCCCAGAAATGTCCCCAACGACAAAATGTATTTGCTTGTCAAAGGAATGTGGTAGGCATACGACCCATATATTTTGTATTTGTTGATAGGCCCTGTCACCTCTCCGGTTACAAAGCCTCCCAATCCATGCCATGCCAAGGGTTTTACATCATCAAATTCTGACCTCAACTTTTTGACTGGGGTATGAAACGTGGCATAAAAGTTTTTCGGAGCATTGTCGATCCCTGTCCACTGCCACCTGCCTCCTACTTTTGTATCCATATAATCTTCCGTTCCTGTTACGGCCGGATTGATCAGGAGCTGGTTGAACATGTACATGCTATACTGTGCTTCCTGCTGGGCAAAAATGTCGTCTGCCGCCAAGCAGAAACACATTGGCACCAAAACCCTTTTAAAAATTTTATTCATAACACCACCTATCTAATAATTGTTATTGAGCTTGCTTTCGGCTTATTGCCATCTTTCTTGTCAATCACATAATAATATGTTGCCACGGGCATATCTTCGCCGTTCCGTTTTCCGTCCCATGCGATTGGGTATCCAGGATCCGATTTCCATATAAAGCTTCCCCATTGGTTGAATATTTCTACGATCGCATTTGGATACAGTTTCGAAATGTTCCGGATCTCCCAAGTATCGTGCGTTCCGTCGTTATTGGGCGAGAACACATTGGGGATGATGATATCGTATGAGAGCTTTACAATGGCGGAGTCGATAGAAGGACATTTCCCTACATTGGTCAAGGTCAAATATACCTTCACTTCATTCGCCGAACTTGTCAAGACAGCATGCATCAAAGAATCTGGATTCAGGATTTGTGCCACTACCCCTTTTTCAGAAGACCAATGGTAGGCAATCGAATCACCCACCGTGCTTCCTAGTCCGTCCAAGGTCACAGAGTTTTGTAGCGCGGTGGTAGTCGGCGCGTCCACATCCGATGCCACGGCTACTGGATAGCTTATCACCCGGACGGTTTTCGTGACAGAATCCACAAATGCTTGGGCACAATAACTGTATGGATAGAAGACGAAGGTCACATTTCCAGGACGCAAGTACCTCACGACCAACGAATCCGAATTACTGAAATTCTTACTGTACAAGGTATCCAGAACTTCTACCCCATCTGGAACTTTCCACGCGTAGCCTGCTGTTCCTTTTTGGCCATACACTTGAATGGTATCGATGGTACCCACGCACACCGTGTCTTTGCCTAGGAAACGCGCCGTATCTGAAACAGGAGCACTGATTTGTACCTGAAGACTTCGAGAGCTATCTGCATAACAGGCACCGAACGACCCTACTGGCACCACTTTCACGTAGCTGGTCAAGGAATCGAATTGTACTTGGATCTGTTGGGTCCCTTGACCCGATACAATCGCAGCACTGTCCCATACGATCCATTGGTAGGACAACGCACCTGCCATGCCTGTGGTAGTATAATTGCCTATTCCTCCGTAGCACAACAATCTGTCTCCTGTGACATTGAAATCCGGACTGTACAATACATAAATATTGTCCTTATCACTCAACATCACTTCCGAACAAGCGGCGATATCTGCAGCAAACGAGATCGGATTGGCACCTGAATAAAGCAGGCTTGCAGGTACATTGAGGGTATCCGATTTTCCAGTCCCGACAATCGTATGTGTCGTGACTTGGCCATTCACATAGAGTGTATAGAGGATGCCAGGTTGTGTCTTATTCAAGACAGCAAAGCCATCTTGGCCGGAACACACCGAACTTCCATCCACCAGTGTAGAATCTGCATTGGGAATTCCATTTACGATGACCAAAGCCGTGTCTTTTAAAGTCACCACATTGCATTGTTCCAAGGACGTCCTAACCACTACCTTATTTTCGCCATATGCCAATTTGCTTACAGAAACAGTCAGTTGGATAGTGCCTCCTGTTCCCATCGTCACAGGACCTACGCTATCATTGTTTACAAATGCCTGATAGCCTACCAATTTTTCAGAATGGAATACCGTCACGGTTGCATTCGCGGCATTTTTACACACGGTGCTCCCTTGCGTACTCAAGGTGTCGCTTGGCAATTTGTGAACGATCACACTGGCTGCTTTATCGAGCGTATCATTCGAACAGCCTTTTATTTCCACTGAGATAGCGATACTGTTTGTATCCAATGACAATCCAGCTACAGGCAGTTTCAATACGATGTCTTGGCCTGTCCCTACTACAGGTTGTCCGAGGGGAGCCTTATTCAAGAGCGCTTGATAGACCACTCCTTTGTCTGTTCCAAGAATTTTCACGATCGCCGTATCAGCATTGCTACACACGGTAGCTCCTTCCAAATTCAAACTAGTCGTTGGCTTTTTGTTGACGATCACCTGCGCACTGTCTTTCAAAGGCACGTCGGCACATCCATGGATGGAGGCCAAGAACCCTATTTTATTAAGATCCAAAGATAGTTTCCCGATCGGCAAATGCAAAAACACATCCCCTCCCGCACTTAACACAGGGTCGCTTATTTTTACCCCGTTCAACCAAGCGGTATAGACGACATTCTTTTCTGTGTTCCGGATCTTGACCAACGCTTCGGTCGCATTCTCGCAAATCGTATCGCCTACGACTGACATAGAATCTTCTGGAAGCTTGTTGATAATGACCCATGCCTTATTGGAAAGAGCAGTTTCTCCACAACCCACTACATTGGTGTAAATGGTGATTTCATTGGTGTCAGAAGGAAGCAACGCAGTAGGGATTTTCAATGTGACCGTATCTCCTGCGCTGATGACAGAATCGCTAACTGTCACCCCATTGAGCCTTGCCACATAGGCTTCTTTTGCTTTTGTCCCAATGATCCGTACAGTGGCGGTGTCCGAATTGGTGCACACCGTATCCCCGATCACAGGCAGGGAAGGTTTAGGAGCATCTCCGATTAACAAATCCCCTTTGTCGCGCAAGGTGGTGGAATCGCAACCGCGAATTGTCGCCTTGATGGTGAGCTGATAAAATCCTTTCTCAAAGCTTCCTAAAATCGGAATATCCAATACGACATCTCCTCCCGTGCTCTTTTTCGGTTTTCCTACGACTTTTCCATCCTGATCATAGGCTTGGAACACTTGATCTTTTAAAGTCGATTTTATAGTCAAGTGTGCAAAATCCCTTCCTGAGCACACAGTATCGCCGATCACCTTTAAAGAATCGGAAGGAAGTTCGTTGACCAAGACCATCGCAGTATCTTTCAAATTCACGGTATCGCACCCTTTTACGAAGGCCCTGATGTTGACTTTGTTTGAACCAGAAGGCAGTTTGGATACCGGTATGGTCAATACAGTTTCTGTACTCGTGCTGACAATTGTGTCCAAGGGAAGGCTTCCATTTAAATAGGCCGTGTAGGTTTGTCCTGCCATCGTGCCTAAAATACGGATAGAAGCCGTGGCCGAATTGCGACAAACCGTATCGTCCGTTACAGCCAAACTATCGGAAGGCAACGGATTTACTAAAATGGAGGCACTGTCTGCCAAATTGATGGAACCGCATCCTTGGATGAAGGCAGTGAGGTTTACTTTATTCAGATTTGGCTGCAATCCTTTCACAGGTACGGTTAAATCGAACCATCCATCTGCTTTCACTGTATCTCCATTCAAGAAAGTACCGTTCAAATAGGCCTTATAGATTTGCCCTGTTTTCGTACCTGCTATTCGAATGTCGGCCTCAGTACTGTTGCTACACACTGTATCCCCGATCACCTTCAAGCCGGCTTCCAATTTGTCCTGAACTTTCACGATGGCTGAATCTTTTAATTGCACGATCCCGCATCCTTCCGTCCTTGCCCGCACGTGCAATAAATGTTCTCCAGGAGATAAGCTGTCAATCGTAAGATCCAAACGATCTCCATTTCCCTTCAATGAATCCCCTACATAAGAAACACCATCGAAAATCTTATACATGACTCCTTTTTCGCTTTTTACAACAGTGATCACCACGGGATTTCCTTGGCATACAGGAGAGTTGGTCTCCAGAGGCGAGCTGATATCAGGCCCTTGGTTGACCTGGACGTACCGCACGGTATCCAAAAGGCCGTCGCTACAACCCCGTATGGAAGCGCGAATCCGAATCTCCTGAAGACCAAGGGCAGACAAGGCCACCTCTTTAGAGGCATCTTTCCCTTTGCCATACAAAGTGTCTACTAGCGTTCCTTCATCCAAAATAGCATAGAGCACTCCCTTTGTGGCATTTTTAATCGTGACAGTAGACAAGCCTCCAAAACAAATAGGACCCGTTGCACTGAAATCCAGGTCATAAGGAGGTCTTGGGTTTACGTACACATTTGCCTGGGTGGCATTTACTTTCGCACAGCCGGCAATATTTGCTGTGATATTCAAAAGGTTGGAACCTGTTGAGAATCCTACCGCATTGATGTCGATCGTCAACACCGTGTCTTTGGCTAAGCCTGTTCCTACCAAGCCAATTCCTTTGAATACATTGTAGGTAACGTCTTTTTGCGTATGGATAAGGCGAATTTGGGCAACCGTGCTATCGTCACAAATGGTATCCCCGATCACGGTAGGATTACTGTTAGGCAACTGATTGACTACGATCAAGGCCGAATCTTTCAAGAAGGCGGTCGCACATCCAGGAATTGAAACAGTGGCGGAAATGAAATGCGATCCCACTCCCAACGTGCTTACGGGTATTTTCAAGGTGAGGTCGGAACTATCCGAACTGCTCGTATCGGGCTGCCCAATTTTGGCTTTTTTCCAATAGGCTTGGAAAATGTCTCCCTTAGAGGTGTTCTTTATCACAAAATCGGCAAATGTCGAATTACTGCAAACAGTATCTCCGGCTACTTTCAATCTCACATTGGGCAATCGGTTGACGATCACATTGACAGAATCAGATGAAATAACTTCTCCACAGCCATCTATTTTTTCCGAAATATGCAGGAAGTTAGATCCTTCTTGAAGTGATGAACGCTCGATGACTAACGTAACTACTGAATTTGTCGCAGTGCTTGTGACACTACTTCCTATTGGGACTCCATTTAAGACCGCCTGATATTGCACTCCTTTCTCCGTATGCCGCACCTGCACATGGGCAGAATCAGTCGTGGAGCAAATCGTATCGCCTAACAAAGACAATCCCGTGAGTCCTGGCAGCTTGTTTTTTATCACCACGGCCGTTCTATTGAAATACACGGTCCCGCAGCCTCCGATCGTGCCACTAAACGAAATCACGTTGCTGTCCAACGCCAATTTAGATACTGGCAATCGAAGCACCACGATGGCGTTGTCATTAGGGCTTGCTTTAGGCGACCCAATGGGCTGGCCCTTCAAAATAGCTTGATATACGACTCCTTTTTGCGTCTTTTTCAAGGTCACACTGGCAGAATCCGTATTGCTACATACTACATCGCCAAATGCTTGCAAATTGGCATCACTTGGTTTTGGATTCACTTTCACAACAGCGGAATCTTTCAATTCCAAAATCCCGCAACCTGCCGTTCTTGCCCTGACTCTCAACAAATAGGTACCGGAAGGAAGGCTATCGATGACGAGGGAAAGTGTTCCTCCGTTTCCGTTGGCTGAGTCGCCCACATATTCACTTCCATCAAAAATCTTGTAGAAGACAGCAGCATCGCTGCCTGCAATTTTCACTGTGATCGGACTGCCCTGACACACCACTGTATCGGCCGAAACTCCTAAATTTATATTTGGGCCAACATTTACCTGCACTTTTACATTATTTTTCAATGCCACATTGCTACAGCCGTTGATGGAAGCAATGATCGTGATCGTTCTTAACCCTGCTTTTTTCAAGGAAATGTCTTTCGATACATCTTTCCCTTTTCCGAGCATCGTATCAATTGGAGTTCCGTTGTCCAGAATAGTATACGTCACGCCTTTTTCCGCACCGAAAATCGTGAGGTGGGACAATCCTCCCACACAAATCGGACCTGTTGAGCTAAAAGAAAGGGTCGAGTCTGGCAATGGATTGATTCCTACATTCGCCTGATTGGCCAAATTTTGCGTGCCGCAACCATTGATGGTCGCCGTGAAGTAAATGAGGCTATTGCTAGGTGCGACCGGCAAGAGGGCCCTGTTGAGCGTGATCACCAAATTTCCGGCTGTAGAGCGGCTGTTGCTTCCTACTATTATCCCTGTATAAGAGCCTAGACGGGCCGTATACACCACATTGGCTTCTGCGTTCAGTATGGTAGCCGTAGGCGTACCTGCATTGGAACAAACTGTATCTCCTAAAACATCCAGAGTCAGAACGGGATCGGAGTTAATGCCTACATTTGCATGATTGGCAAGATTCTGGGTGCCACAACCGTTGATGGTAGCGGTGAAATAGACGACATTAAAGGTAGGGGCCGTTCCCAAAAGCGATTTATTCAATACAATGGACAAAGTGCCTTTTGTGCCGCGACTTCCGCTGCCAAGTACAGCCCCTGTATAGGAACCCAAATGGGCCGTGTAGACGACCCCTGCTTCCGCACCCATTACTTGTACACTTAAGTTGCCGGACGTTGAACAAATGGTATCACCTACTACGGCAAGTGTAAGCGTCGGATCCGAATTAATTCCAACATTCGCTTGGTTGGCCAGATTCTGCGTCCCACACCCGTTGATGGTAGCAGTAAAATAAATGATGCTGTTGCTCGGAGCTACAGGCAACAAGGTTTTGGTAATCGTGATGTTCAAATCACCCGCTGTCCCACGGCTGGCGCTACCTACTACAGTTCCCGTGTAAGAACCTAAGTGAGCCGTATATACTACGTTTGCCTCCGCCCCTATCACAGTCACAAAAGGATTACCGGAAGTCGAACAAATGGTATCGCCCACAACATCTAAAGTAAGGGTTGGGTCCGAATTGATGCCAATGTTGGCTTTATTGACAAGATTTTGTGTGCCGCAACCATTGATGGTCGCCGTGAAATAGATCACGCTATTGCTCGGGGCTACAGGCAACAATGATTTATCAATGGTCACATTCAAAGCACCTGTTGTAGTACGGCTCCCACTTCCTACTACTATTCCTGTGTAAGAACCCAAATGGGCGGTATATACTACGTTTGCCTCCGCTCCCGAAATAACCGCGACAGGATTACCGGAAGTCGAACAAATGGTATCGCCGATCACGGCAAGGGCTAAATTAGGATCTTTGTTTACTCCAATATTTGCTTTATTCACCAGATTTTGCGTACCACACCCATTGATGGTCGCTGTAAAATAAATCACGCTATTGCTCGGGGCAGCAGGCAATAAAGACTTGGTAATAGGAATGTTCAATGTACCCGTAGTGGTGCGGCTGCCGGTTCCTACGACCGTCCCAGTATAAGAACCCAAATGGGCCGTATATACGACGTTCGCATTGGCTCCTGTAATCGCGGCAACGGGATTGGCACCCGTAGAACAAACGGTATCGCCACGAACGGCAAGTGTGAGAATAGGGTCACTATTTATGCCAATGTTGGCTTGGTTGGCAAGATTCTGCGTGCCACACCCGTTGATAGTAGCGGTGAAATAGATCACGCTATTGCTGGGCGCGGCTGGCAAGAACGTCTTATCGATTGTAACATTCAATGTGCCCGTCGTGGTACGGCTGCCGCTCCCCACTATCGTACCCGTGTACGAACCCAAATGGGCGGTATAGATCACGTTCGGCTCTGCTCCCGTGATGGCAACAAAGGGGTTGCCTGCTGTAGTCGAGCAGATCGTGTCGCCCATTACCACCAAGGTCAAGGTGGGATTGCTGTTGATGCCCACATTTGCCTGATTGGCCAAGTTCTGGGTACCGCAGCCATTGATGGTCGCAGTCAAATAGATGACGCTATTGCTCGGGGCGGCAGGCAATAAGGCTTTGTTAAGAGTCAAAGTCAATGTACCTGTCGTCGTGCGGCTACCGCTTCCTACGGCTGTCCCAGCATAAGAGCCGACATGTGCTGTATACACTACATTCGCCTCTGCCCCCGTGATAGTTACAAAAGGGCTTCCGGCATTGGAGCAAATGGTATCGCCCACTACTGCAAGTGTCAAGGTAGGATTCGCATTGATGCCAATGTTGGCCTTATTGGCAAGGTTTTGCGTGCCGCAGCCGTTAATGGTAGCAGTAAAATAAATGACACTGTTGCTGGGAGCTGCTGGCAACAACGCTTTGTTAATAGTGACGGTCAATGTACCCGTTGTCGTACGGCTACCAGTTCCCACGATTGTTCCTGTATAAGAACCCAGGTGGGCGGTATACACCACATTTGCTTCTGCTCCTGTGATGGTGGAGAAAGGATTGCCTGCCGTGTTCGAGCAAATGGTATCGCCCACTACCGCGAGCGTCAACGTAGGATCGGTGTTGATGCCGATACTGGCCTGATTAGCAAGATTCTGCGTGCCGCACCCATTAATGGTGGCTGTCAGGTAGATCACGTTGTTGCTTGGGGCTGCCGGCAATAAGGTCTTGTTAATCGTTACATTTAGAGTCCCTGTCGTGGCGCGACTGCCTGTTCCCACTACTGTTCCTGTATAAGAACCCAAATGGGCCGTATAGACCACATTGGCCTCTGCTCCCGTGATCGTCACAAAAGGATTGCCTGCCGCATCGGAACAAATTGTATCACCTACCACGGCAAGGGTCAAGGTAGGGTTCGTGTTGATGCCGATGTTGGCTTTGTTGTTCAGGTTCTGTGTACCGCAGCCGTTGATGGTCGCCGTTAAATAGATTACGCTGTTGCTCGGAGCCGCGGGCAACAGTGTTTTGTTGATCGTCACGGTCAAGCTACCTGTTGTCGCACGGCTGCCTGTTCCCACTACGGTCCCTGTATAAGAACCGAGATGGGCCGTGTACACCACATTTGCTTCTGCTCCTGTGATCGTCACAAAAGGATTGCCCGAATTAGAGCAAATCGTGTCGCCTACCACTGCAAGAGTTAAAGTTGGATTGGCATTGATGCCTATGTTCGCCAAATTGCTCAAGTTCTGTGTGCCGCAACCATTGATGGTGGCTGTCAAATAGATCACGCTGTTGCTCGGGGCTGATGGCAAGAGCGCCTTGTTGATCGTCACATTTAAAGTACCTGTTGTGACGCGGCTCCCTGTTCCTACTACTGTTCCCGTGTAAGAACCGAGATGTGCCGTATACACCACGTTCGCCTCTGCCCCTGTAATGGCCACAAAAGGGTTGCCGGCCGTGTTCGAGCAGATCGTGTCGCCCGTTACGATCAAGGTCAAGGTAGGATTGGTATTGATGCCGATGTTGGCTTTGTTGTTCAGGTTCTGTGTGCCACACCCGTTGATGGTGGCTGTCAAATAGATCACGCTGTTGCTCGGGGCCGCTGGCAAGAGTGCCTTATTGATCGTCACCGTCAAGCTACCTGTTGTCGTACGGCTGCCTGTTCCCACTACAGTCCCTGTATATGAACCGAGGCGGGCCGTATACACTACGTTCGCTTCCGCCCCCGTGATGGTCACAAAGGGGTTGGCCGAGTTAGAACAAATCGTGTCTCCTACTACTGCAAGGGTTAAAGTAGGGTTCGTATTAATGCCGATGTTCGCTAAGTTGGTCAAATTCTGCGTGCCGCAGCCGTTGATCGTCGCCGTCAAGTAAATCGTGCTGTTGCTCGGGGCTGCCGGCAAGAGGGTTTTATTGACCGTCACATTTAGGTTGCCGGTCGTTGTGCGACTTCCGTTCCCCACCACGGTTCCTGTGTAAGAACCGATGTGCGCCGTGTATACCACGTTCGCCTCTGCTCCCACTATGGTTACAAAAGGATTCCCAGCTGTGTTGGAACAAATGGTATCCCCAATGACCGCCAAAGTCAAAGTAGGATTGGTATTGATGCCGATGTTCGCTTGGTTATTCAATGTCAAAGTGCCGCAAAATGGTGCCGTAGCCGTTACATAGACGACACTATTACTTGGTGATGCAGGTAGTTTCGTTTTATCCAGATTAATTGTCAATGTACCGACAGTAGTCCTGCTTCCCGATCCTAAAAGTGTTCCTCCAGAAGTAGTAAGATGCACTTCATACATCACATTGGCTTGTGCGTTGGGAATGGTTACTACCGGAATATCTCCTGCAGTCGAACACACGGTATCTCCTTTCACAGTCAACGTTTGGTCAATGGAAACGCGAGTAATGATGATGGTATCGCCGCAGGTGCTCAAAGCAGGTTTGTATTGCACGAAATAATACGTTCCTGCTGCCGTCATGCCACCTATTACGCCTGTAGTTGCATTGATGGTCGGAGTGGCGGCAGAGGGTCCCTTCAGGAATTTCCACAATTGTCCTGTTTTTGCATCCACCAAATCGGCGGTGGCCCCGCAGGTAGAAAAATCTGCTCCTGCATTTACATCGCAAAACTGTTTTTTGATGAGGTCAGAACAGGTATTGGGAACATAATTATTGTCCTTAGGAGTAATCGGATTCCGAGTTACACTTGGATCATGCAGGGCAATTTCCTGATCAAAACGCTGTGTAGGGAAAAAGGGAGGCGGCACAAGGGAAGCATCGTAAAAATTCAATCCCTTTTTATCTCTCCCAAACTGATAGATGGTTCCTTGATTTTTGGTATTTCCAGAAAAATAAAAATTTCCGCTTCCAAGTACTGGCGTCGAATTATCCTCAAAATTTGCCCCTTGTACGAATCCAGAATCGGAAAGCCGTACTACGTTTCCTTGTATTTTGAACAAAGCGGAAGAACCCGTCACCCAGCTCAATCCTGTTACGATCAGGGTATCCGAACCGCTGTAATTAAAGTCTCCATCCGATATGAAAAAACATCCATTGGTAATGTTCCCTTGGGCATTTAATGTCATATTGGAGCCCTTTGCAAATAAAAATCCATCATTTACGATACCAGCATTCAAATTAATTGCTCCCAATGTGGTAATACTGTCATGATTGACAAATCGGTTAACACCACTATTCATCGTGAAAGTGCTCTTCATTAAAATATTCCCCCAGTTCTGGAAATAGGTATTATTTAATGTAAAGCCGTTATTGAATGTCATAGATCCTCCCACATGGTTGAACCAAGCACTCTTGTTATTGGGCCCAATGCTCCCTGCTAACGTTATTTTTCCATAATTGTCAATTCGTGCCGAATCTCCTGGGCCAGTAGTGCCAATGTTGAAACCAGGCAAAACGGAAGTTCCGCAGTTCAGGACGCTTCCTGCAAGATCTCCCATTCCGGTAGGTGTAAACGTAGCGCCAGGTGCCACATAAATTTCAGCCCCTGGGTTGATGTTGCTTAAGGATCCCGTGAACGTACCTGAAAGCACGCACACTGTTTGATTATTCCCTACATTGAAAAATGCCGTCTGATTAGAAGTGGAAGTGACCGTATACGTACATGTAGCCGGTGGTGCAGGACATTGCGCAAAAGTGTCGAGGGCTCCCACCAAAAGGATGAGCGCAAAAAATACCCTTTTTATGATACCGTTTAAGAATGCTTTGTTCATAGAAATCAATTCGATAGACTTTTTCCTTTCTTTTTTATGCCCAACCTTCTTTTATCACCTTTCCGCCTACCTGTCCAACGAGGAACAAATGAAACCGAATCACTATCATAGTACAATTATTTCCATTGATAGTGCAATTACTTACGTGGATCGTCCTCCACATGTTGCATTTGCCGCTTTTTTCCTCTACTAAATAGTGTCTTGGAAAAATAAGTAACCTACCTGCGCCTCAATTGCCCTTTCTCAAAAGAGACACGAAGGTAGCATATTTTAACTGTCCTCCCTCATGGAGAGGAGGGCTAAAACTACCATTTCAACATCGCAAAACGTATGGAATGTGAAACAGTTTCGTACACATGTAAGATATGTACTCAAATAAGCCGTCTTTGTTGGCTATTTCTAAACCTTCAAAAGGAAGGCATTTCTTTTGGAGATGTCAATGTCTGTCGCTCGCAAACAAATCGTCCAGTTTCAAGGAATATGCAAAAAAATGCTGCCAAGCTCCGTAATCCATTCGCCTTCAAGCCTTCCCTTTCGCAATTTTCCCTCTCACCATACAAAAGAAAAAAGGCACATAAGAATCCTATATGCCTTTTTGGTAAGAAATACTAACTAATCAACTACTTTATCGTTAAAATCACTGCTCGCTGTTAGAAAACAAGTGTAGTAGTAGTATATATGTAAAAACAAAAGTAATCCATGTGTGTTTTCCATACAACTACTTTGGATAAAAAATTGTATTTTAGTTATTAACACCTGTATCTTTTATCCTATTCGTTGAATTAATTGTCCTTTTGAAAGATTCTACGACGTATTTTATGTTCCTCCTGTTTTTCGATGTCGCAACATAAAATTAAGTTATCTACTCTCAACAGAACAATTTCATTTTTTACTATGTTTGACTAGTCTGAAACATGCCCCTATGCACCCTTCCATCACTACTTTAGGACAATTAAAAAAAGCCGGGTATTACCCCAAAAACATCAAATCGGAGATCCAACAGAACCTCATCCAAGCCATTCAACAAAAGAAAAAAGTTTTTGAAGGCATTTTAGGGTATGAAGATACCGTCATCCCTGACATTGAAAGAGCCATATTATCAGGGCATAACATCAATTTATTGGGCCTACGGGGCCAAGCCAAGACCAGCATCGCCCGCAAAATGGTCTATTTGCTAGACGAATATATTCCTGTGGTAAGCGGTTCCGAGATCCACGACGATCCCATGGCCCCGCTTTCCAAATATGCCAAGGATTTGCTCCACGAGATGGGAGACGAAACGCCTATTTCATGGCTCTTTCGTGAGGAGCGCTATACGGAAAAATTGGCCACGCCGGATGTAACGGTGGCCGACTTGATCGGCGACATCGACCCGATCAAAGCCGCCAACCTAAAATTGCATTATTCGGATGAACGTGTCATCCATTTCGGGCTCATTCCCCGTTCTAACCGATGCATCTTTGTGATCAACGAATTACCTGATTTACAAGCCAGGATTCAAGTGTCATTGTTCAATATCCTGCAAGAAGGAGACATTCAAATCCGGGGATTCAAGATCCGTTTGCCCTTGGACATCCAGTTTATTTTCACCGCCAATCCGGAAGATTATACCAACCGTGGCAGCATTGTCACTCCGCTGAAAGACCGCATCGAAAGCCAGATTCTGACCCATTATCCCAAAAGTATCGAGGTAGGGAAACAGATCACCTTTGAGCAGGCCCGAATCCAGACCACGGAAAAAAACAAGATCGCCCTTCCCGAATTAAGCCAACACCTTATCGAGCAAATTGCCATCGAAGCCAGAAGAAGTGAGTATGTAGACGCCAAAAGCGGCGTTTCTGTGCGGTTGACTATTTCCGCTTTGGAAAATTTGGTGAGCACGGCCCAACGCAGGATGTTGCTGAATGCCGAATCGGCCACGACCGTCCGAGTCACTGATTTTTGGGGTGTGACACCTGCCATCACAGGAAAAATAGAATTGGTGTATGAAGGGGAACAGGAAGGCTCGGGTATCGTGGCCCAAAACCTTATTTCAAAAGCCATCCGCGAACAGTTCCTCAGTTTGTTTCCCAATCCGGAAAAAAACAAAAAAACAAAATTGGCTGAACCAAATCCCTATGTAGAGGTTACCACTTGGTTTTCTTCTAACCACCAAGTGGACCTGTTGAACGACATGTCAAATTCTGACTACGAAAAAACCATCCGGAAAGTGCCGGGCCTCGAAAAGATCGTGGACAACTATGCACCCCAGACCGCAAAGGCGGACAAGCTCTTTTGGATGGAATTCGTGCTCCACGGCCTAGCAGCCTGCTCCCAGATCAGCAAAAACCATCTAGTGCGCGGCGTAGAGTTCAAAGACCTCTTCAATAGCATCTTTAGCGGGGGAAGTTTTGACGAAGAGGATTGACCTGATCCGTTTTTATTTATGTCCTATTTTAAAGGAAGACATCGCTTAAAGCGAAGTCTTCCTTTTTATGAATGTCACATTGCTATAGCAAACTATTTTTAATTTTATGAAATCCGATATTCCGCCTCTCTTTCCCGACTCCTACTACCATATTTATAATCGCGGTATCAACGGAGAGACTATCTTTAAACAAGAACGGAACTATCCTTACTTTTTAGAAAAATATGCCAAATATATACCCTGCGTTGCAGATACATTAGCTTATTGTTTACTAGGCAATCATTTTCATTTGTTGATCAGGACGAAAGGCCAGAATGAAATTCTGGCGTCTCAAGATATCGGTCCAGATAATAAGAAGGTTTCGCTCGATGGAAAATCCGTTTTAGAACAAAGCAGTTGGTTAGTGAGTAATGCCTTTTCTTCCTTGTTTAAAAGTTATTCCCAATCCATCAACAAAGATTTCCACCGAACAGGAGCATTATTTGAGCGGCCCTTCCGCCGAAAAGAGGTGACCAATGGACACTATTTGGCCAAGGTGATCTATTACATCCATGCGAATCCTCAAAAACATGGATTTTGTTCTGATTTTAGAGACTATGCTCACTCTTCCTACCATGTACATTATTAAGGTTACATCAAGTATATAATCCCAAATTGCTACCTTCTTGCACGTAGGAATTTGGGATTATATTTCCATCTCCCCAATCCCCCCCTCTTCCGGATAGGGCACGAACACGAAATTCACAAAATCACTGTCCAAGACGAACAGGCAACAAAACTCGTCAGGATCTTTGTACACAGCCTTGAATTCGTCCTCGTTTTCCAGCAGGCCACGCTGTACGAATTCTTCTAAAAAGGAAATGTAATAGTTCCACATCAGGTTCAGTTCCCCCTTGTCGTAGAGAAGTTGCGCCCAGGCTACCTTGTCCTTGCAAATAGGGAAAATGGGGTATTGGGAAAATTTCCGCGCCCGGATCTGGTAAGAGGACTCTTTAATGGCATCGGCAATCTTGACAAAGTCGGAGCTGATGCTGCCCAGGTATTTGGGATTTAATTCGGGGTCGTTGGAATCTTCCATGCAAAAGACGGTTGAACTAAAAAAGGGGAAATAGTGCCCAAAAGTAACCAATTCTCCTTTCTTTTCCAGTTTGTGTCTGGAACTATGCACACGTCAAATAGAAAAGGCACGCCCTTTGTGTAGCGTGCCTTTCAAGAAACATCCCATTGGCAAATAGAAATCAACGATTTTTCGTGACCTTGACGTATTTGATGGTCCCTTGAGCCTCTACTCTGACCACATACATTCCGCTGCGCAAATTCTCGCCGAGTGCCACTTCATTTTCCCCTGTTCCATTCGCCACTTCCTCTCCCGAAACGGTATAAACCGCGTATTGGAATTCACCTGCTGCCTTCAACACAAAGGAGGAATGAAAAGGATTGGGAAATGCCGCGACACCCGATTCTTTTTGGACTTCCAAAGGCTCTTCGTCCAATCCTGTGACAGTGGAAGGCACAATAGCCACCGCCACCGTGAACGTGAAAGCAGTATTGTCTGAGCCTTTCACGGTAAATTGGTAACTGCCCATGCCATAAAAATTCGTAGATGGCGTGAATTGGGCCGTTTTGCCATCGCTTAGCAACGTGACCGTCCCATTTTTGGCACCGCTCACCGTATAGGTCGGTGATACGCTGCTGAATCCTGCCGCATATTGACTCAAGTCTACTTTCACCGCCACATTTTCGTTGGTTTGGGCATGAAGATCCCCCAACCAGTTGACGTATTTTTCGATCAAGGCATAGCCATCGCTGCCCACTTTCATCGCGTCATTGCTGTTAGCATTCGACCCATTCGTTTTTTCCCAAAAATCGGGCATGCCGTCGTTGTCGGTATCCACAGGCTTCGTTCCCGTCTTGATCGTTCCATAGCCATTGTTCGATAAACCCGTCTGGGTTTGGCTGGTGTACAAGCCGCCATCCGGCCCTGTCGTTCCCGTTCCAGTACCCGTAGTCCCTTTGCCCAATGTCTTGACTTGAGATAGAATGAGCCTGTCCAACTCGTCGTAGGGAAAGGTGCCCGAAAAAGAAGTAGTGTAACGAAATGCGGTAGCAGGAGAATAGTTGGCGGCACTGCTGGTATACGTAGACCATGGACTCGACAACACCGTGCCCGTCCCTTGGTACCAATACGGGGTAGTGCTGGTGCCGTTGAGCGTCCCATTTTTGTCCTTGTCCACCAAATTGCCAGAATAATAAATGCTTTGGTTCTTGTCTATCTGATACCAAGGAAAATTGGACCCAGAAGCGGGACCATAAATAAAGTAATTGTTCAGGATGTCGTGTTTGAAATTGGTGCTGGTATGGGTCGTATATCCTGCATCACAGTTGTAAAGCACGTTGTTCACGAACACATTGTTCACTTTGGCCAAAGGGTTCCGGTTGTGCGAATTGGCAAAAATGTTGTAAAACCACGACCAATTGCTGTTTACCGATTCGGTGTGGGCGCCAAATTGCTGACCGGTGGGGTCGGCAATCAGGCAATTTTGAAAGGTGATGTCGGTGACCGGATAGTTTTGGTAATCGTCGCTTACCCCGTCGATGTTGTTCCAAGGGGCAAATTCAAAGGAACAGTGGTCCATGATTACATTGTGTGCCAAGTAAAGGCTCAAGGCATCGTCTTCCGAACTGGCAGTTTGGCTGCCTGGCCGGATGCGGATGTAGCGGCAAATGATGTTGGACGACTTGGCAAAGGAAATCTCCCCTCCCATAAACCCGATCCCTTCTCCTGGGGCGGTTTGTCCGGCTATGGTGAGGTTGCTTTTGCACGAAACCGCTGTCTTCAAGGTAACATAGCCACTGACATCAAAGACGATGATCCGATTCGATTGGCTGACAGCGTCGCGAAAAGATCCGGAGCCCGCATCATTCAGGTTGGTGACATGGTAAACGCTGCCACTCCGCCCTCCTGTGGCTTTTTGGCCAAACCCAAGGGCGGTGGGGAAAGCCAACGTCTGGCCCAAAACTTCCCATGAAAGGACCATTCCGAATAGGCTTGCTACGATTTGTTTGCTTGTGTTCATGCGTGCGTTAGTTTTGTTGTGGTTCGTTTTTACATAGTACTACTTCTACACTTTTCAAGAAGAGCATCGTTCGATTCCCTTCTTTTCTAGCTAAAATGAAACACAACCTGAAGACGATCCGGTGGAGGAACCGGCAAGTACAGGAAAGTCCACGGGCCTTTGTGATCCATTTTCAACTCTAGTACCCTTGAACAAGGCCAGATGTAACGGCAGGATGCAATTTTTTCTTAAAAAAATCTCGTAACGAAAAAATGCGGATACATGCCCTCTTTCGACGACCGAAAAGGATACATGCTACGTGGTCTCTCTTTTTCCTTAATAAGTGTATTGTACAGATAAATGTCGATTTACCGCAGCTCCAGCAACACCACCGTCTCCACATGGCTCGTATGCGGAAACATGTCAACTGGCTGTACCTTTGTTACTTGGTATTTCTCGTCCAGCAAGGCAATGTCGCGGGCTTGTGTAGCCGGATTGCAGCTTACGTAAACAATTTTTCGGGGTGCCGCTTGGAGCATGCAGGCAATGACTTCCTTGTCCATCCCAGCCCTGGGCGGGTCCGTAATAATGACATCCGGAAAACCATGTTGGGCAAAAAATTCGGGTACGAGCACTTTTTTCATATCTCCCGCAAAAAATTCGGTGTGTGCGATCCCGTTTATGTTGGAATTGATCCTTGCATCTTCTACCGCATTTTCCACATATTCGACGCCGATGACTTTTCTGGCCTGATTAGCGACAAAATTGCTGATGGTCCCAGTTCCGCAATACAAATCGTACACAAGTTCCGTCCCCGTGAGTTGGGCATATTCTTTTGCCTTCTGATAGAGCACCAAGGCTTGGCGCGAATTGGTCTGGAAAAAAGATTTGGGGCTAATGCGGAATTTCAACCCTTCCAGTTCTTCCAAAATATAGGGCAGCCCATGGTGTAAATGCGTTTCTTGATCCAAAAAGGTATCATTTGCCTTGCTGTTGACCACATAATACAAGGACGTGATCTGGGGAAACGTTTCGACAAGATGGGCCAATAAAGCCGTTCGTTCCTGTTGCAAGTCCTCAAAAAACTGCACCAAGACCATCACTTCTCCTAGCGAACTCGTACGGATCATGACATTCCGCAATAATCCACCTTGATTTTTGAGGTCAAAAAAACTTAGACCATGTTCCAATGCATACGCTTTAATGGCCATGCGGATGGAATCGGAAGGTTCCGCTTGTAGATGGCATTCCTCCAAATCCAATACTTTGTCGAACTGGCCCGGGACATGGAAACCCAAACCCCTCCTGTCCATTTCTTCTCCTGATCTTATCTGTTCCAGCGTCAACCATTTGCGGTTGGTGAAGGAAAATTCCAATTTATTTCGGTAATAACGGATGTCTTCCGAACCTATGATCGACAAAATTTCAGGCAGTTCCACCTTGGCAATACGCGTCAACGCATCCCGTACCTGTTTTTCTTTGAAAAAAAGCTGTGTCGAATACTTGACATGCTGCCATTTGCAGCCGCCGCAGGTGCCAAAATGTTGGCAAAAAGGAGTTTCGCGATCTTCTGAAAAATGTTCGTACCGGATGGCCTCCCCGATGGCGTGGTTGGATCGCTTCTTTTTCAATTCCACGTCCACGATGTCGCCAGGAGCCGCCTTGTCGATAAAAAGCACCAACCCGTCGTGCCTCGCCATGCACCTTCCTTCGTCTGCCATCTCTTCGACGCGGACATGTTCAATTATTTTTCCTTTGGCTTTGTTCTTGGACACCAGTTATCAGTTATCAGTTATCAGTTATCAGTTATCAGTTATCAGTTATCAGTTATCAGTTATCAGTTATCAGT
>OUNM011104502.1_pt1 | contig 26784 bp, 23 predicted proteins | sample 1769961 | NCBI WGS metagenome assembly OUNM01 (sample SAMEA3914820, study PRJEB12502) | metagenome | biome: forest; material: soil | place: USA | collected 2012-03-12 | depth 0.3 m | reverse complement strand
GTCCAGGTTAGTTATCTGGGTTACTGCAGCACGACAGGCCTGGCGGCCATGGATTACCGATTGAGCGATCCATGGATGGACTCGCCGGAAACGCAGGGGCACTATCGAGAAAAGACGTGGATGTTGTCCCAGTCCTACTGGTGTTACGAACCGATGGGGCCGACACCCGTTCCAGCAGTGCGGGAGAGCACCGAGCAGGCGAACTTTGGATGTTATAACTATTTTGCGAAGGTCTCACCCGATTCAATGGACCTGTGGGCGAAGATCCTGGCGCAAGTGCCTGGGTCGCGCCTTTCACTATGCGTCCCGGCGGGCTCGTGTCGCGAGGCCGTGCAGCGGCGATTCGAAGACGCCGGCATTGCACCGGAGCGCTTGCATTTTGCCGCGCGGCAAACGTGGGAACGCTATATCGAGTTTGTGCGGGAACTGGACATCGCTCTCGATCCATTTCCCCACGGCGGTGGGATCACCACGATGGACGCTCTGTGGATGGGAGTTCCCGTGGTGACACTAGCAGGCCGGACCGCTGTGGGGCGTGGCGGACGAAGTATTTTGTCGAATTTGGGCCTTTTCGAAATGATCGCTCACACGCCGGAGCAATACGTCGAAATCGCGGTTTCGCTGGCCAGGGACCGCTCGCGGCTGGCGGAACTGCGACAAACCTTGCGTGGAAGAATGGAGCGCTCACCGCTGCGGGATGCGCGGGGATTTGCGCGGGAGATGGAGTGTGCTTTTCGTGGGATATGGCGCAACTGGTGTGCGGAGCGAGAAGGCGCTTAGAATTTTTGAGGTTGATATCTGGATTTCCGAAATGGGTGTGCGCCCGCTTTACTTTTCGATTCTTCACTACCCAGCGCTGCTGTAGCGCAGCTCTGTGAGCTGCGAGGAGCGGGAGGTTCAGCGGGGCTGGGACTGAGCGCGCCGCGCAACCAATGTCTTGCGCCGCCCAGGTCACAGACCCGGGCCTACAGCGCCGTCCTTCGTTGAAGCAGTATCGCGAGTTCAGCACATTGGGCAGTTTGGTTTTCCGCCTTTCAATAAGATCCCAATAATTCCGGGAATTGGGTTTGGAATTCAGACCTGCTGGAATTGGGAAAAACTAAACGAAGCGGCTCGTTCACTAGTCACGCTCCAAACCGCATCCGCTCCTCCAATTCACGAAGCGGGCGGGTCATCACAACGCGTTGCGCATTTTCCAGGAGGGCCACGTATTCGCCCGCGGAGACCGTCTGGATTTCTTTGACACGCCGCAAGTTCAGGATTGCGGAACGGCTGACTCGGAAAAACAAGTCCGATGGCAGCTGGCTTTCCATGGCTGCCATCGTTTCACGCAGGATATGCGATTCGCTTCCCAAATGCAGGACCACGTAATTTCCCGCGGCTTCGACCCAATCGATTTGCTCCACGCCCACGAAGGTGGTCCGTTCTCCGTTTCGCACGGCAAATCTGCGGACCCGGCCCGCGGCGGCTTCGCGCTCGGCCAGCAATTCGCGGATGAGCGGCGCGGTGGAAGGCGCTTCCTTGTGCGCCAGCCGCTTTCGCGCGTGATCCAGAGCCTGTCGCAGCCGCTCGCGCGTGGTGGGCTTTAGCAAATAATCAAGGGCACGCGCTTCGAAAGCGCGAATAGCGTGTTCATCAAAAGCGGTAATGAAAATTACTTCCGGCAGGTCGCCTTTCAAAGCGCGCAGAACGTCAAAGCCATCCACCTCCGGCATTTGGATATCTAGCAAGAGCAGATCCGGCCGATGCTGCTCCACCGCGGCAATGGCGGCCGCGCCGTCCGCGCATTCGGCGACAATCTCCACATCGGGCTCGGTGGAGAGGAGCCGGCGCAGCCGCTCACGCGCGAGCGCTTCGTCATCCGTGATGATTATTCGCATGCGCATAGACTATGAGGCGGTCGTTTTAAGAGGCGATGCGAAAAGGCAGGAGAATCTCCACGGCAAGCCCGCCGCCATCGCGCATTTCCAGCTTGGCGGATTCGCCGTAAAGCGCACTCAATCGGGCGCGGGTATTGGAAAGGCCGATGCCCTCGCGCAGGGGTTGATCCTTCGAAAGACCGCGCCCATTGTCAATGATCTGCAGTCGCAAAATGCTGCTTTCACGGGCCGCGCGGATGGTTAGCAAACCCGAAGCGGATTGCGGTTCAAGCCCGTGACGCAAAGCGTTTTCCAGCAGTGGCTGAAGCAGGAAGGCCGGCACCAGCGCTTCACGGGTATCCGCCGCGATATCCATTTCAAGTCGCAGCCGCTCGCCGAAGCGAATTTGCTCAATCGCCAAGTAACGCTCGACAAACTGCAATTCGCGCCGCAGCGGGAGTTCCTGTTCATTCGCCGTTTCCAGCGTCAGCCGCAGCAGATCGCTCAGCGAAGCGATCATTGAATCGGCAGCCTCGGCATCGCGATGCACCAGCTCGGCAATGGAGTTGAGTGTGTTGAAAAGGAAATGGGGTTGAAGCTGCGTCTTGAGCGCTTCCAACCGGGATTGAGCCAGCCGCGCGGTGAGCTCGAGGGCGCGCCGCTCGCGCTCTTTGGAACGCTGATAGAAATGCACAGCATGGGCGATGCTCAGACTCGTGATATAAATCGGAAGCCGAAACCCTATGATAATGAAAAGACCGAAAAAGCGCGAGGGACGGCTGGGAAAATGAGGCCCGTCTGAAGGCGGTGGCGCACCTTTCTCACCGCTGGAAGGGTGCGGAAAACTTCGAAAATCGAAGAATGAATTGCCCGTCACGCTGCGGTGAGCCATGGAAATCAGATTCGCCGCGCCCGCGCAGAAGAACATGGCTGCCGTCACCGCAATGACGTGGACGGGCAGAGATAGTTTCCAATTCTCCCGCTCGATCGGGATGCGCCCGCAGAGCCGGCACAGTAACGGTGTCAATATCACCCAGGGGAGCCAATCGCGCGCACCGATCCAAATCGCCTCACCCAGGGGCATGGAGACGAAACGCGCAAATTGCCCGACGAAAAGGACGGCCAGCAAACCAAAGCCGAGAAGGCTGAGAAGCCAGCCCAGAAGCAGAGGCCGGAACGGGGAAAAGAATCCGCGGCAGAGCGATTTCACAGCGACGCGCTAACTAGTCTTTCGTCAGCGTTACATTCTGCACGTGGCCATCCGCATAGAAGACGTGCATCATGCTGCTGGCGGGCAGGCGATCGTGAGGCGCTTCACCGGATTCCGCGTAATCCGCCAGGAGCCGCACCCGGCTGAGCGGCACAGGGAATGACCCGAAGGGACCCATATGGACCATCGGTGTATTGATGCTCACGCCTTCAAAGAAGGGAGACCATTCGTAGCTGGAGCCCAACCCTTGGAAATAGCTCATGCTCCCCTGGCTATTGGCCGGGTGGTAAAGCCTGGTCGCTGCGTCTGAGGGACATTGGAGCAGGTCAAGACTGCCGCCTTTGCTAGTCACGAGCTCCGGCAGTGTCCAAACCTTGTTTTGCGGGTCGGTGTGCATCGGGTGTTTCGCGTCGTTATCAATCTGCGGAAAGATCGAATTGTTATCGATGGCGGCAGCGTTGATGATCACGCCGAGCTGGCGAAGATTCGACACGCATTTGGTATCGCGAGCGTGCTCCATCACCGTTCCCATGGCGGGCAGAAGCAAAGCAGCCAGGGCGGCAATGATGGCGATGACGACGAGCAACTCAATGATGGTAAACGCGCGCGGAGAAGGAGTGGAAAGTTTCATAGATTACTTGTTCCGATTTGAGAGCATCTGCCGGTTGAAATCATTGCGCTGATCCGCGGTTTGCATGGCGCCGCGCTTCGTCCAATTCGATTCCATTTTCGTGGCTTGTTGCGTGTTGTTCATCATTTTTTCCATGGCGTCCTGTATCTTTGCCATGCGCTCCTCGGGAGTCAGATTAGCCATATCCGCAAAGAATTTCTTGCGGCCTTCGAATTCGGCCAGCGCCTCGGCTTTTTTATCGGGCGGCAGTTTGTTAATCTGCGCCATGGCGCGGTCTTCCATAGCCTTGCGGATCTCTTCACTCGGCATGCCCCCGCCGTTGAAACCACCGGGAGGTCGTTGAGTGCGACTGGCATTGCTATCATCATTGTTGACTGTGGGCGGGGCGAATTGAGGAAATGCCGTGAGGAGAAAGACCTCAACGCTGGAGCCATTTGCGGCCTTGGTTAGTTTGGGTAGTACGCTGCTTACCGTCCCTGATTTCGGCGCGGTGGAGATCGCGGGATTCCAGCTTTCCGGAATCCAGAATTGCGCCGCGACCACGCGTGATCCTTGCTCAAGATATCCGTGGAGCGTGCCATCCGAGACAGGTTGCACATTCCACTGATCCTGCCGCGGATCGGAGGAGCCGATGTCCACGCCCATTCCGCCCATCCCACCACGCATCGGCGGTAGAGTGAAATGCTTCCACGCGCCGCCGGATTCGCTACTGACGTAAGATGCAATCCCGGTTTCGATGGCCGCCTTATCCGCTGCAGTAAAGTAACTCAACGACCAATTGGCATTGACCGCCGCGGCAAGAATATCCAGCGCATGCAGCAGCGGCACTTTGTGCACGTGCATGGTTACTTTGGCGTCGGAGGCGACATTGGTCGCGAGGCGAATATGGGCCTGCCGTTCCAGCGAATGCATTACCTCCGCCAGCGGCTGGTCGGTAGCATCGATGGTGACGAGCCCCCAATTGGCCCAGACGCGCCAGGCGACATTGCCGGCGCAGAGCACGGCGAGGATGATAAGGGATATGCGTAGCCGGGTGTTCATGTGTGTGGTTTTCGAGGGAGCGTAACCCTCAGTGCCCCGTTTGCGAACGATTTGGGATGAATCCAGGTGAGGATGGGACGGGGTGGTGTTTTAAGGGGAGGAAAGGCACTGCCAGATCCCAGCCAAATGCATGCGGTGCGAACGAAATCCGGTTGGCGCTTCCGCTTTCCGGGTTTATGCGTTGGGTAGTCTCGAGCCTCTTCCCGTTGATTTATTAAAGAGTTGAATGTGTCGAAACCATTTCTCATTGCCTGGTTCCTGAGTACGGCGATCTCATGGGCCGCTGCATTCAATCCTGACGAAGGTCCGCGTTCCATGATAACCTTTGCTGCCGGAGGTGGTTGGGGAGATTACCTCGACCTGAACAAACCTCGTATTGTGATCTACGAAAATGGCGATGTAATTTTCGTGAAGGACACTCCGGTCGGCCCGGCTTATTTTCATACCACATTGGATGGAGGCGCCTTATCGGCGTGGCGACGTCAGATGCAAAAGGTGTTCTCTTTGAAAGCGATCAAAGATTTCTATACGGCGGAAGTGGGGGGTGATTTGCCTTCGGTTGGGTTCAGCCTCCGCGAGGGCAATAAGGTGGTAATAACGTATGTAGCAGGGTGGGACGGGAAGACGATCGAGCTTCCGTGGAAAGCAATTCCGAAAAGTACGGATGCTCCTCCCGCCGAGTTGGTGCAGTTATATCGAATGCTCTGCGCTTTCCGTTCCCAAAGATGCGAGGTCTGGAATCCCAAATATATCGAAGTGCAGTTTACTCAGGCTCCCGAGCCCACTGATCCTTTGCTAGAATGGCCGAAGAGTTGGCCTTCGTTCTCCTCTGATCGGGCTGTAAAGATTGGTGATGGTTATTCCATCTATCTTGACTACGCGCAGCTTTCGCAACTTCGGCAGTTACTGCCCGCGACAAGGAAAGGCGTTGTAGAGATGGCGGGAAAGCGATGGCGTGTTTCCTGGAGATCTAGCATTCCATTTGATAAATAAAGACGATGGAGCGATGGAGCCTCTCGCTTGTGGTGAACGCCAACGGCGTTCCATCATTCAGCCCGGGGTTGACCGGAGCTTCGCGTGCAAAGCGGCGGGCTACCCAGGGCTGAATGATGCAATGCCTTCGGCATAGAAACCGGAGACCGGCGAGGAATTGACTAAACCTTAAATTCGGGAATGAGAGATGTCCACCGAGGTGGCGGAGGGGGCAAGTGGAAGCCCTAGAATCCGAACCTCACTTCGCTTCTGGGTTGCCAAACTCCGCCCGCGCCGCGTCCATGAATGCTCCCTTGGCTTTCGCGCCATCCCCCGGAAATCCGTTGTGTTGCACCATATACACCGTGATCAAGCCGAGCTTGGAATCGATCGTGAGATCGGTGGCATAAGCACCGCCGTGACCGAACGTGGCGCCATTGGCGGACCAGCCGAAGCCGTAGCCGTCCTTCACCGGTTCAGGCGTTTGCTTGCTCGTCATTTGTTTGACCGCCGCTTCGGAAAGGTAGCGATGTCCGTTATATTCTCCGCCGTTCAAAATCATCTGGCAAAATTTCGCAACGTCCTGCGCGGTGGAGAAAAGTCCACCGGCGGGCATCGGCTGACGCGTGTGATCGTTCAGCGGATAGGTTAGCTGCGTGACGACCGTTTCTTCCAAGCCCGTCTTAACAGCATTCGGTTTATAGGATTTCGCCAGGCTGCTAAGCTGCTCGGTGTTTGGCCAAAAGGTGGTGTCTTTCATGCCCAGCGGTTGAAAGAGGCGTTTATCCATGAATTCCTCATAGGGCATGCCGCTCACGACTTCGATGATGCGGCCCGCGGTGTTGATGCCGGCATTGGAGTATTGATATTTGCTATCGGGCGGGAACTGTAGCGGCTGCATGGCGTGGCTGCGCACTGCGATCTTGAGCGGTAATTGATCGAGCGTGGGCTGCTCGAGCGGCGAACTGAAAGGCAGGCCGCTCGTGTGGGTGAGAATATTACGAACGGTGATAGGGTGCTCCGGGTGCTTGAGAAGCATGTGATCGCCATCCTTTTCTGTCGCCAGCCATTGGCCTTTAAATTCGGGTAGATATTTTTCCACCGGATCTTCCACGTTCACCTTGCCTTCATCGACCAACATCATGAGCGCGGTGGCGGTCATGGGCTTGGATTCCGAGGCGATCCAGAAAAGTGCATTCGCGGGCATCGGTTTATTCGCGGCGATGTCGGCAAATCCCACGGTGTCCACGCTCAGCACCTTATCTCTGGACGCGACCAGGGCGACCGCGCCGGCGAGGGTGTGGTGATCCACAAAGGGCTGGAGCGCGGCGGCAATGGGGGATGGATCAGCGGCAAGCACGCTTGAGTTTATCAGGGCGAGAGCAATCAGGAGGGAATCGACACGGAGCATAGGGGGGAAATGGTTACTTGTTGAGGGGATGAATGGCGATTTGGGAAACTTTCAGATCTCAACTGCCAACTGCCAACATCCAAATGCTCGGGATCGTGACCAAAGCGTAATTCCCTGGCGCTTCTTACAGGCCCTTTTTCAGGATCGGTTCGGCGACGGCGAGGGCTTTGGCGTACACACGGTGCTGGCCACCAAAGGTGAGTTCATCATCCAGGAGACTGGCGATGTCATCGTGACCTGCGGGAAGGAGGTGCTGGTAAGTGCGACCGTCGTTCGCGCGAACCTCCGCGCGATGGAAGGGAGAACCGGCGCTGCGTCGCAAGGCGATGTTGAGTTCGGGCGCGGCGAGTTCGCACGAGCCGATCGGTGCGCCCGCAGTCTCGCGCAGTTCACAAGTAACTTGGCTGCCACCGGGCGCGCGGAATGAGAGCTTTCCGTTCCCGCTGGCTGGTTCCCACCGAAGCTGGCCTGCCATCCACGAGACAAAAAGCACGGCTGTGGACCAGTGGCCGGGCGCATAGGTCACGGTTACGCTCTGGATATTTCCGATCTGCTCGAGATTGGCCGGGTGATCAAAAGTTTGCGCCAGCGCCTGCCGCAAGTGGAGGGTGCGTGTCCAGTTCAGGTCGCAGAGGACCATTCGCTGACCAGAATGTTTGCGCGAATTTTGCAGAATGCCAAACTGCTGCACCGGGTCGGACCATTCCTTGCTGTCGTAGATCAGGCGGTCGGTCCACGTCCAAAGCTGGTCGTTGATCGCCTCGGAAAATTCGCCCTGCCACCAGAGGTAAAGAGGAAGATCCGAATCGAGGCTGGCGAAAAGGATATTGGAAAGAAGCCGCTGGGTTGCGCCTTCGAGAAGGATGGTGATCTGTTCGCAGCAGACCTGCTTCGCGCCGGCCCGGCTCAGGTGACAGTGCGCATTGATCCAAGCTTTTACCGCCGGTTGCGGCGCTTCTGGAGCACAAGCCACCAGTGTCGCCCGACAGGCATGCTCACGCGTGAATTCCGAAATGAGCTCCGTATTTGTGGCGAGCGATTCCGTACCGTGACTGCACACGGCGAAATTCACAAGCGAAGCGCGCGATTTGGCTCCGCCGCTGCTTTCCCAGAGTTTCTTGAGCTCGCGCGGGATCTGGCTGAACTCGACCGGCTGGCCGAGAGAGGAGGCATCGAATGACATGGACATTGTCGTGCGCGAACGCCTTAGAGCCTGCGCCAGGAACGGCCATCGCGCTCCAGCAATTCATCCGCTTCCTTTGGTCCCCAGGAACCCGAGGGATATTCGCAAAGCGGCGGCGGATTGGGATTTTCGTGCCAGGCATGCTCGATGCAGTCGATGAATGACCAAGCCTGCTCCACTTCATCGCGCCGGGCAAAAAGCGTGGCATCTCCGCTCATGGCATCAAGTAACAACCGTTCGTAGGCTTCCGGGCTGGCTTTGCCAAAACTGGTGCCGTAATGAAAATCCATCTTCACCGGCTCGATGCGCAACTGCGCGCCGGGCCGCTTGGCCTGGATGCGCAGGGAGATGCCTTCATCCGGCTGAATGCGGATGACGAGCACATTGGAACCGACGGCGGTTTCGTCGCGGTTAAACAACACCGGCGGCGCATCCTTGAAATGCACGGAGATTTCCGCAACCGATTTCGGCAGCCGCTTGCCCACGCGAATATAAAATGGCACACCGGCCCAGCGCCAGTTATCCACACTCAGCTTGAGCGCCACATAGGTTTCCGTTTCAGACTTCGGATTGACACGCTCTTCCTGCCGGTAGCCGGTGACTTCCTTGCCATTGATCGCGCCCGCGGCGTACTGGCCGCGCACGACATTGGTGGCGATTTCTTCCGCGGACATCCGGCGGAGCGATTTCACCACCTTCACTTTTTCATCGCGCACCGCGTCTGCGGTAAGATCCGTCGGCGGCTCCATGGCCACGAGGCAGAGGAGCTGGAGCAGGTGATTCTGCACCATGTCGCGAAGCGCGCCCGCATTGTCGTAGTAAGGGCCGCGGCCCTCCACGCCCAGCGGTTCGCTGGCGGTGATCTGCACGTGGTCGATATAACGATGGTTCCACAGCGGCTCAAAGATCGCGTTGGAAAAGCGCAGCACCATGATGTTTTGGGCGGTCTCTTTTCCTAGATAGTGGTCGATGCGATAGGTCGCCTTTTCCTGAAAGACGTTACTTACCACGCTGTTCAATTCGTGCGCCGTGGCCAGATCGCGGCCAAACGGTTTTTCCACGATCACCCGCGCCCAGCTTCCCGGCTTGGCTGCGTTTAAACCAGCGCCGGCGAGTTTTTCCAGAATGCCGCCAAATTCACTAGGTGCGACCGAGAGGTAGAAAAGGCGGTTGCCGCGCGTGCCGCGCTCGGCATCGAGCTTATCCAGGCGTTCCGCCAGCGTGCGATAGCCTTCGGCATCGCCGAATTCGCTGCGATGATAAAAAATGCGCGGTCCGAAATCAGCCCACACCTGGTCGTTAAGACCCTGGCGGGAAAACTTTTTTACCGCATCCTCGAGCTCGGTGCGAAATTGTTCGTCGGTTTTTTCGCGGCGGGCGAAACCGACAATCGACAACGCCGCGGGCAGATCGCCATCGACAGAAATGTTATATAGCGCCGGGATGAGTTTGCGGTAGGTGAGATCTCCAGATGCGCCGAAGATCACCACATTGCACGGTTGCGGCATGGGCCTGCTGGAGAGGCCTTCGCGCAGCGGATTGGAAGCGGGAGCAGTGGTCTGGTTCAAAGGAAAAAGCGTAGAATGCGAATCGCAATCAGAGCAATGGCAAAGTTTGGAAAGACGCCGCGTCCACCCTTGGAAAGGCCACTTAATACCATAAACGGAATATTCTTTGAAAATTTACACAAAATTTCCATTGAACGAAACGCCACAACTGCGTAACACAGGCGCTCTATGGCAGCCCCACGAATGACCAAAACCCAACTTCAATCCACCCTTGCCGAGGCAGTCGGCACCGACCGCAAAACTGCGAGCGCTTTCCTCGACGCCTTGACTGAGACGGCTTACCGCGAAACCAAGAAAAAGGGAGAATTCGTTATCCCCGGCATTGGCAAGCTCGTGAAGCAAAAGCGCAAAGCCCGCATGGGCATCAACCCGAAGACCGGCGAAAAAATCAAAATCGCCGCGAAGACGGTTGTGAAATTGCGCGTCGCGAAAGCTGCGAAGGACGCAGTCCTTTAATACGGGACGTCCTCTGACAGGGGACGCTGTTCTTTAAGCTTCGCGTGGATTTCAGAGCAGCGGCCTGGGGCTTCCCCCAGGCCGCATGCGTCTGAGTAGTTGCGCTTCGGATTCCCGAAGCGCTTTCCCTCCCAGGAAATTAAGCCCCGTCCCTGCAGATTGCAGGTGACTTGATCCGCTCAGCCGCTTTCACTGCCTGCGGTTTGCGGGCGCTCGTTAAAAGCACGACTGCGGCGATGATTAATACTCCGGCGATAATTACGCCGTCTGGCAATGCTTCGCCCAAGACTATCTTGCCGAGCAATACAGCAATGAGCGGATTAACATAGGCATAGGTAGAAACGCGTGCCGGAGTGCTAACTTTAAGGAGCCAGACGTACGCGGTAAATCCTACCAGTGAACCGATAAGCGTGAGATAGACGAAGGCCCAGGCGGATCGGGGCGTGATATCAGCGAAATGGAAATGCCGGAGTTCCCCCAGCGGCAAACTTACCAGCACCATCAGCGCGCCGCCGCAGATCATTTGCATGGCGATATTGAGCAAAGCGGAACTCGATTGCGGCGCATGGCGCGACCAGATCGAACCCCAGGCCCAGCAAAAGGGAGCGATCAAGAGCACACAAGCGCCTGCGGGCGGAATCACATTTTGGCCGTTGTGATCTTTTCCGAAGACGATCAGCGCCACTCCGGCGAAGCCGAGTGCAAGCCCGACAAAGGCCTGAGTATGTGGCCGCACGCCAGAGGGGCGCAGCCAATTCATCAGATTCATCCACAGTGGCACGGCGGCAACCATGAGTGCAGTGATATTGGATGGAACGGTTTTCTCCGCCCAGCTCACACCGCCGTTTCCGGCCAAAAGTAACAAACCGCCAATGATAGTTGCGCTCCTCCAGTGAATTACCGTTGGGCGCGGTGCGCCGGTCAATCGAATAACCGGGTAGAGAATTGCGCCCGCGATCAAGGCGCGGGTTCCGGCCATCAAGAAGGGTGGCATTGAATCGATAGCGAGCCTGATGCCGAGATAAGTGGAGCCCCAGATAACGTAAACGGCGCCAAAAGCGGCGAGGACGAGCCAGAGCGGAGGGTGGGATTCTCGCTGTCGTTCGGCGATCGCGATGGTGTCGTCGGGAGTTTCGGAGCCGCCTGTTTCTGGCGATGCCTGGCCTTGGAGGTCGGTGTGCTGGCTCATGCCAGGCAAAGAGGTTCGTAGGTGCACTCGTAGTCGGCGACCGCAGCCTCAAACGCGGCGGCCAGTGGCAGCCCGGCTTCGAGGTAGATGCGACCGAGCGCATTGATCAGAGCTCTGGCGTGCTCCGGCGTCGCGGGATCTTCCAGTGCCGGGTAGTGTGGGTCAGGCAGTGTATTCATGGCAGTGCTTTTTAGGTTTCACTGGCCTGGCGGTGGGAAAACAAAGAACCCACCGCTTCAGCCAGCGGTGGGTTCTTCGGAAAATCTTCGTTTTTGTTATCGAATCACGAAATCTTCCTCCCACCGCGGGAAGCCTGGGATTTAACCCAGGCAACGCAAAAGAGGTGCATCGAGCGAGTAATGCTCGGGACCTGTCGTTTGGCGTTGATGGTGGAATGGGACATCGTGAAATGTGCTGATTCGTCCCTAGATGAGGATGCTCGCGCGGTCAAGAAGCTTTCTTGGAAAGACGTGGATTATTTTCCTCATCACGCAACAGTGCGCAAAAAGTGATGCACCGTGGAGCGTAAAGAGTTTCTCAAAAGTTCTTTATAAACACCATAAGCGCCGGATGATCACGGCAACTCTCCACCCCAATCTGAGTCCCCCAAAATCCTCCTCCATGAACTCCTCGCTCCGTCGCGGCGCTAGCCGCTTTTTGCCTTCATTGCTTATCGCGGCCACGTGCCTGTCGATCCACACTGCTTCCGCAGCCGTGCTGAATGTTACTAGTTATGGCGCAGTCCCCAATGATTCCGGCGACGACACCGCCGGCATCCAGGCGGCCATCACCGCCTCCGTCGCCGGCGATGAAGTCTTTCTGCCAGCCGGAACGTATCGCATCTCTAATTCACTTTCTCCTAAGACTAACACGAAATTCTACGGCGCGGGGATCGGAACCACGACCATTCTCTACGTGGGCACCGTCGCCCATAGCATCATCAATATATCAAACGTCTCAGGGATGGAAGCTGCATACCTGACCATGGACGGTGGAGGCAGTTCCGGCGACGCTATTGACGGCATCAAAGCGGCATCCAGTAGCGGCCTTTACGTGCACGATCTGGCAATCCAGAACTTCAGCACCACCAATACCAGCGACGGAATTCAACTCACAGGGAGTGTCACCAACAGCGAATTCGTCAATTGCACCTTTACAAATATCGGTGTGGGCAACGGCTGGTCGTCGGCCTTCCGCATCTCCCAAAGTTCCTCCGGGAACACGATCAGCGGGAACACGATCGATAATACGGGGCGAGGCGGCATTCTTTGCGATAACAATTCGACAGATCTGATCATCCAGCACAACACCATTACGCGCTCGGGCGGCACGGGGCTCGGTATCGAACTTTTTGGCGGCTGTGACCGGCCTGTCATCGAGGATAATAGCGTTGATCATTGGATTAGTATCAGCGGGTCAAGCTTCGCTGCGGTGCGTCGAAACAATGTCACGGCCACGGATGGCACGATTGGGTTCGCCGCCGTGGAATGCGTTACTTCTCACGATAGCATTTTCACGGACAACATCTCCACAGGCGGGCAGGGGAGCGGCGTTTCCATCTCCGGCGGACCCGAACAATACGATTTTTTTGGGTATAACAGTTTCTCCAATATGAACAACTGGGGCATCCAGGTGCAGTATCCCAACGTACGAAACATCTACTTTTACAAGGATACCTATGCCAACACGGTGAATCGCACGGGCGTCCCCTTTAGCAATGGATTTGGCTTCCGCATCAATGGTGGCGACGTGCAATTCGTTACTTTGGATAACCTCACGATCACTGGGAACCCAAGCAACGGCGTGCAGATCCTCGGCGTGACGCAAACACCACCGGTCGATTCCATCAGCATCGTCAATAGCACTATCACCAACAATCGTTCCGCCTATTCGTGGGGCGGAACTATCGCCAATCTTGAGTGGGCCAATAACACCGTCAGCGGCAACACGGACAACGGCGTGCCCGCATCATCCGGTTTCACGGACGCCAAGCCGGTGGCTGGGATCAGTGGCCCCGCCACTGCTACGGTCAATCAAGCCGTTACTTTCACTAGCACCTCGACGGATTCCGATGGCACCGTCGCTCATCTGCTGTGGGATATGAACGTGGGTGCGCCGGTCAATGGAACCTCTGCCACCTGCACCTACACTACACCCGGCACCTATCGCATTTCCCTCGTCGTTTGGGATAATGTGGGACGGGGAGCACATGCCGAAACGACTTTGGTAGTGAGCCCCGCCACACAGACCTTCGAAACGGAGTCGATTGCCGTCGCGGCGCAGACCTCTGGAATCACCGAGCGTGTCGGCACGGATGCGCGGTTTAGCGCGGGTGCGGGAACCTTCTTTGATTCGACCGCCATCAATCAATACGTCACCTACGATGTGCCTAACATCGCTGCCGGCACGTACAATGTGCGCATCGGCATCAAAAAGTGGAACAACAAGGGCCTCTGGCAGCTTGCCATCTCCCGCATGGACCAGCAGGGATCGCCGACCAATGTTGGGTCACCGTCAGACGAGTACGATCCCAACGAGGTCTTTACCGAAATAAACCTCGGCAACTGGACCGCGGGCAGCACCAGTGACAAGGCCTTCCGCTTTATGGTCACAGGCAAGAATGCGTCGAGCAGCGGGTATGGGCTGGCGTTTGACTATATCAAACTGATCCGGCAGTAGCCCCATCCCTGCAATCCCACCCGCTCCTCGCGGCTCGCAGAGCTGCGCTACAGCAGCGCAGTGTAAAGCGACGTTGATTGGTAAATTCCAGCATATCTAATATTCCGCAGGACCGGCGCTGTAGGCCCGGGTCTGTGACCTGGGCAGCGCAAGACGTTGGTTGCACGACGCGCTTCATTTCAGCCCCGGTGAACCACCCGCTCCTCGCAGCTCGCAGAGCTGCGAGGCGTGCACTAGGGAAGCACCGGAAATGCTTGAATCCTGACTTCCTGCATTCGCCATGCGGAAGCACTATCGGACAAACAATCGACACGCGGCGTGTAGCGGTGTCTCTGCAAAACTAGTAAACCTCTTAGCGACGAGTGGCGGCTCCTACCACCACCAACCGCTCCATTCGTCACCCCGGTGAATACCGGGAGGGAAATCACGGCTCCGCTGGTCTGCAAAGACTAGCGGAGCCGAAATTCTGTGGGTCCACCGTGCGGGAAACGTTTAGCCCGGGGGCAACGTGGGCGCCCGCGAGCGTGGCACGGGCATCCTGCCCGTAGTTCCGTTCCATGGGCGGGACGCCCATGCCACGGCGCTCCGCAAAAAAAAGCCGGAACCTCGCGGCTCCGGCTTTCTAAATCTTAATGATCGAGACTAGCTCTTCTCGGTCGGTTGGCCGGACTTCACCCATCCCTGGATCCCCATGGCAAAGTGCTTCACGTTAGTATAGCCGAGCTCTTTGGCTTTCAGCGCGGCGGCTTCATAAGCCGGGCACTGTTCATTGCCGCAATAGGCAACGATGAGAGCGCCTTTATCTTTGGGCAGCTTGGCGGCGAGATCCGCTTTCGCGACTTCAAAGTTGAGCGCGCCGGGAATGTGACGGGCATTATAGCTTTCCGAGCCGTTGGCATCGAGAAGCACTACTTTCTTTTCGGCAATCGCCTGCTTCAGCTGATCCTGGGTAATCTCCGGAAACTGATCGGCGGCCAGCGCCATTAGCGGAGAGAGTGCAACTGCACACAGAATTGAGAAGAGTTTCATAGAGCGGCTACGCTACGCGCGCCCCACGAGGGTTGGCAAACGGGAAATCATCCACCACCGGGAGCTTTTTCTCTAAGAAATGCCCCGCTTTTCCACGGCAGCGCCGGCGCTACGGCTCGATCGTCACCGCCGTCCCCACCTTCACTTTATCGTAGATCAGCTTTGCGATATCTGCCGGGAGACGGACGCAGCCGTGGCTGGCTGCATACCCTGGCAAAATCCCCACATGCATGCCGACTCCTTCATCGGTCAGCCGCATAAACCACTTCATGGGCGCCCCCACAAAGTGAGTTCCGGCCGGTGCCGCATCCGCATGCATGGAAACGCCGTCGCGCACGACGCGGCCTTGTTTATCCTGAAACTGGCCGTAGATCGTCGAGAAATGATTCGGGTCTTTCTCCAGCACATGCCAGGCGCCGGTGGGGGTGGTGTGTCCGGCTTTCCCGCTGGAAATCGGCGTATCGATGTAAATCTGCTCATCCACCATCAGATAGGCCCGCTGCTTGGAAAGCGACACGATGACGTGTGAATTGTTCGGCGTGATGAGGGGTTCAATATTCTTATCGACCTTTGCCTGGGCCGGTTTCTGCATGAATTTGCCGAAAGCAGGCATGGGGCGCTGGGCCTGAGCCGCGCCGCCGAGCAGGGCAAAAACGGCGAGGGCAAGGATGGAAGTGGCGCATGCGGCGTTTCTCATGTCAGGTAAAAGCGTGCTTCTTAGCGAGCCCGGCCAAGACGGGCAATCCCCAAATGTTTTCTCTTGGAAAGAGGCGGCAAATCGGGTGTGCGGGCTGACAAGCAGGAAAAAGGCCCATCATCTGGACTACGAATGGCAGGAACGGCTTTGGAGAGGAGCTGGAGCCAGATAAAAACCCGTTGGACGCGAGCGCCGCGACGACGCAAGCTGCCGTCCCCGTGAGAAGAGCAGCCCTTATTTTCCTGCATTTGCTTCTGCTTTCCGCAGCCCTGTGCCCATTGCCCGCTGCTGAGCGAGGGCGGGATAAATCCGGGCTCCCACCTGCGCCACCAATCCCCGTACCACTGGTGGTTCACGTTCCACGGGGCCAAAAGGTGGAGGTACCGTTGCGCATCTACGGTTCTCAGAAGGAGGTGCTCCGCTTTCTCATTCGCAACAAACCGGAATTCGGAAAGCTTTCGGGAGTGACCGTCACTGGGCGGGAGTCCGCCATCGTAACCTATGAGCCGCCGGCCGATGTAGCGACCACTCAGGATCACTTCACTTATTCCGTGCAAAATTCGCTGGGCGTGTCCGCGCCGGCGGAAGTGCAGCTGCAAATCGCCGATAAGCCGCCGGTGCTATCCGTGCCACGCGCCGCTGATTTTCCGGCATTGCTTACTGGGATGTCGGATCGGCAAACCATTGAGATTTCCAATTCCGGCGGTGGGATGGCAGAGGGTGAACTCGAAGTGGATCCTCCCTGGCGCATCGAGGGAAGTCACAAGTATCATCTCGGAGCGGGTGCGCGCCAAAGCTTTACGATTCTCTTTGCGCCGGAGAGTGCCGGAGAATTCAACAGCGAAGTGCGGTACACATCGCAGCGAGATTGCTTTACCTTGTTGAGCGGAAAGGCGAATGCCGCGCTCGCCGTTCAGCCGTTGCCGGTGAAACTCAAGAGTCGGACCGGCGAAGCCGTGCGGGACGGGGAAATGGAGATCGTAAACAATACCGACACTGAGGCTCAAGTAACGCTCTCCGGCCCAGACAGGTTAACCTTTCCGAAATCGCTGACCATCCCCGCCATGGGCCGGGCGACGGCCGTAATACAGGCTCTGGCAAGTGACGCGGCGGAGGTCCGTGAGGAGTTGCAGATTGAAGGAGCGGGGGTGCAATTAAAGGTCCCGGTCTTAGGAGGTCCGGTGGGCGCCATCCTGCAAGTTGCCGAACGCGAGCTTCATTTTCCCAGCGCGGTTGTTGGTCAGGCCGTAAGCGGCACACTCCAGGTGGAGAATGTGGGGGCGGCTTTGGGTTCATGGAAATGGGAAGCACAGGCTCCCTTTGAAGTGCCCAATCAACCAGTCCGGCTCGGAGCGGGACAAAAACAGGAGGTTACGTTTCGCGTTTCGTCCAATGAGCCGGGGCGCTTTCGAGGGTGGCTCAAAGTTGCTGGGGAAGGGCAATCGCTGGACGTTCCTGTGGAGGCTTTGTTCACGGCCGGACTGGGGCCGGCTCGCACCGTGGCGGCGGCGGGAGTCCGTGAAGTCTTCACAAGTATTCCTGATGGCGGGAACAGCTCACAGAACGACTCCGCGCAGAGCGAAGAGAATCATCACCCTGATCTGGCCCACTATGCTCCTTTGTTGAAGGTCCGTGAAGCCCGTGCGAGCGAGATCGGACCGCGTGAGGTGACACTGACCTGGCCGAAGGAATCGACGGCGTCGTCAAAATTTAAACTGGAAAAGCGCCAGTTGTCGCTCGACCAAAGTCACACGCTGAGAGCGAACTGGCAGGATGTGCCGGTCGCGGAAAGCCACGTTCAAGACGACAAAATGATTGCTAAAGTAACAGGGCTGGCGCCGGGGACCGCATATACCGTCCGCGTATTGCCGGTAGATTCAAACGGAGCGGAGGGCATTCCCTTTTGCCAGTTCCAGTTTTCCACCCTCCCTCCGATCAGCATCTGGGAAATCCTTGCCGCGCACGGCACGCTCCTGTTTTTTGCCGCCGCGCTCCTCGTGATTGGTTTTTTAGGCTGGTGGTTTATCTGGCGGAAAACCGTGCCGGTATAGCATCCGCTGCCGCGCGCCTAGGGGTGCCAGTACCCGTTGTTTACGCTCGATCCAAACCAGCCCAGAGTGAATTTTTTTTCGTCGCCCCAGTAGATATTTTTGCCGTCCAGAACAGTGTAAGCCTCGGCGGTTACGTGGCCGTCGCACCACGCTACGTTCGCCTTTCCATTGTGGCGAAAGTGCATGCTGGCGGCGAGTGGTCCCATGAGTTTGCCTGTGGTGCTTACGTACTGCCATGGTTCGCAAAAGGGATACTCCTGGACTCCATCCGCGCGCGCCAGCGCGGTATCGCTGAACATAATGGTTCGCGCGGGCTCCGGGACGTTTGCGATCCGCTCCGCAGTAAATGCGTCGGCTGGTGTCCCGCCAATATAGATTTCGTTATATCCGTAGCCGCCGCTCCCTTGCTCAAACGTTTCTTTGTCCGTAAGGGCATTGCGAAACGTGGGACATAGTTTCACTTTACCGCTCAGCCCGAGATAGGGCGCCAGCGGACCTTTCGCCGGATCAAAAGCCTGGCTGACGGAATCCCGAGCCCCATGCCAGCGAATGAGATTCGATGGCTCCTGCGCCGGCACAAACTGGCCGCCGTGCTCGGCTGCGTAGCTGCCATTGGCCGCCGCCAGTTGCCGCAGATTCGAAGCGCATTGCGTGGCTTCCGCTCGCTGGCTCACGGTCGTAACCGCCTTCATCGCAAGCGTGGACAGCACGGCAATGATGGTGATGACAACAAGTAACTCAATAACGGTAAACCCCTTTTCCCGATTTCGCGTGCATGGTTGCTTCCGGGCGTCTCGCTCGCGCGGCGCGCGTCGCAGCGAAAGGAGGGCTGCGGCTATCGCCGCCAGCACCGGTGTGCCAGGCTCCGGTAATTGATTGAGCACTCCGACGGCATCGAGATCAAATCCACTCGATGGAAATCCCGTGGGCCATGGATCATTGATCATGTGCCCATCGCTGTCCTTGGTCCCATAAGCTGGATCAATCGAGCCGACGACGTCGACAATGCGCACCATGGTAATGGCATTAACATCAAGCAACGGGCTCACAAAAGCGAGTTGCGCGAGGTCAAAAGGGGTGCCAAATCCCGCCCGATATTTTCCCGCCAGTCCATCGATATTCGTGGGGTCCAGCGTGCCAAAGGTGCCGACCTGCGTAGTGGTCTGAGTTAACGAATGCGATGGGAAGCGGAAGAAGTCAGTTCCATCAGAGCTTACTTCCACGAATGCGAGCTCGAGAAAGTTATCTGCGAAACCATTTTCAAAGACCGCGAAATCCGCGCCCGTGCCGTTGGTGATCGGTGCGGTAAAAGATAGCGTAATCGAGCCTCCGTCTCCCAAGCTTACGACAGAGAGAGGAGCATCTGTGGTGGCATCGGATTTGCCCAAGGCACTCTCCGCGACTCCAAAGGACGCAACATCAGACTCCGGGTCGGAGATATCCTGAGGTCCGCGAGTCAAATCGACGACACCGGTCGCCCAACCGTGAAAGGAGGTGCTGCCGGCGGAGATGGCTGTTGAGTTCGCTTGTCCTGCCGCGGGGGCGTATGGCCCCGCGAAAACAGATGCCGCACTTGCCACCGAGGCAAGGATGCTGAGCAATAGCGTTTTCATAAAATGCTTGTTACGAGCGCCGGCGGCGGCAAGCCACGCCAGCAATGCCGAACGCGAGAAGAGCGGTCGAAGAAGGCTCGGGCACGAGATTGCTCGATTTCTCGTATCCATAGGTTAAACTCGAGCCGGCGTCGGTACCTGAAGCATTGATATAACTAATATAGTCGTTCGCGCCGTCGGAGAAATCAGAGACAACGTAGTTATCGTTGTTAAACCCCGGCGTGAAATTCGCGGACGCTCCGTTGGAAGGATCGTAGAGATCGATGCCATTAATTTGAAATCCCGCCGACCAAATGCGGCCCATGGCGTCCACAGCGACCGAGCCATCCGCACGCAGTGTGGTGACGTATGAACCGTCGGTGATCGAGAGAGCAGCGCCAGCAATGGCCGCGTTCAATTGCGCAGGCGTGAATTTGTAAAGCTTCAGGTCATCATCATTCGTGATGTAAAGATTGCCTGCGAGATCGAGCGTGAATCCGCCGCTGAAAGAGGAAATGTTATCGATGATGACTTTGTTCACCGATCCATCGAGTTTGACGTAACTCAGTGAATTGTCCTGACTAAAGAGGCCGGGCTGCGAACCATTGGCTCCGACGACGAAGAGGCTGGAGGAATCGCGAAACTCCATGTGGTAATTCTGAATGCTTAATCCTGGAATCGCCGTAAATGCACTCGACGGATTGGAGGGATCGAAAGTGTATATGCCGCTCGGAGCAAACGTGCCCACGCCAATGGCGCCGAGCGTATTGCTTTGCACGGCGACACTCGATGGATCCCAGGTTTGAGCATTGGAAAACGAAGTGAGCGCAGAACTTCCGAACGTGTTCTGCGTATCGAGTTGATTGGTGGTCCCGAACACAAAGCGGCCATCGGAAAGATTCGCCGATTGATAGCTGCCGAAAGTCTCTGTGAGATTGGGCAACTGGAGTGTGACCCACGCCGCGGAAAGCGTGGAGGAACTGGCGCAGACGGCGAACGCCGCGAGTGCGTGACAAACGAGGGCCTTCGGGAAGGAGGCGGTGATAGATTTCATGTATTGGTCTCTTGGTAGGTTAGGGAGAGACCAGCACACGACCGTTGGGCGGCATGCGGCGTCGATTCGGCAAAAGCGGGAGAGATTGCCTGATACAACTCAGCCAAGGGATCTTGCCAGACCGCGTCACTTCGGAAACAAATCCGCAAAATGGGCGAACGAGAGAACCTTGGCCAAAGAGATCAAGCAGAGATTCGCCAGCTTCGAATTCGACGCGGCGAGAACGCCACGGCGAGCGGACTGATCCCTCATTCTTCCTTTGGCGAGGAAGTTTTAACGCGCCGATTCCTGGGACTTCCGGGACGGCACGAATGAGAGCGGGCGGCGAAAATGTTCTGGCTCCTGGCTTTTTGGCCAAAGTCCACAGGGACTTCGACCTATCTCCTCCCGGCCTTCACCCTCGCGCTCGCGCGCAAAGATTGGCGTTCAGGGATTTGTATCCAGTTACAGCAGCGCAACTGCTTCCGATTTTCACGGAATTCCTTTCATCCACCTGCTTTCGGTATGTGACTCGCAAAGAACTGGTGTGAGTGTGGGGGCAGCGTGAACGGCGAGGCAAGCCGATTTTTCAAAGTGGATTTTGCGAGAGCTGCCCTGGTCGGTCCGGTTGTCCCAGTCGGCGAATGCGTCAGGGATCCATAGTGGACTCCGGTGAACGAACGCGCGCGCCGATTTGCTTGGCATGAGGTCAGGAACCCGCGAATGGCAGCGAAAGATAACCCATTTCCAATGCGTCCGGTAATAGAGTGAGGGCTCTTTGCGCCTTTGCGTTAAATACCCGCTCCGTTCGCTCAACGCGTGCTTGGAACGCAAAGGCGCAAAGAGCGCAAAGCGGAGAACAATATTCCGCCGGATATTCTCCGCTTTTGAATTCGAAGAATCTGCGTTCGTCTGCGTAATCCGTGGGTCACCTTTTCCTCTTCGTGTTCCGAGTGTTACTTGTACACAAGTTACTTGTTCCTGAGCGCCCAGCGCAGCTTTGTCGAGGCGGCCCGGGGATTCGCTCGCCGTTCGGATGCGCTGGGGCGAATCACTTCCTCGCTGATGGCAGAAAAATGCCCTTCCCGAACGCCGGCTTCAAATGCCTTTTTCACGCGGCGATCTTCGCCGGAATGAAAGGAGAGGATGGCCACGCGTCCGCCGGGAAGAAGACAGGACGGAAGCTGGCGAAGCAGTGCATCCAGGGCGGAAAATTCATCGTTGACCGCGATACGCAAGGCTTGGAAGACACGGCGGACGGCGAGATCCCGCTCTTCCGCTGCGGCATTTCGCGTGGCGTGCCGTATAGCGTCGGTGAGCGCCGTGGTGGTGGAAAAACTCTGGCCTGCCAGAGCCGCGCCGATGATTTCAGCCTGAGGTTCATCGGCGTTTTCCACGAACAGTTCCGCAAGCTCCGCGGCGCTGCTGCGTGCGATCAGAGAGGAGGCGGGTTGCCCGCGCTGCGGATTCATGCGCATGTCGAGAGGGCCCTCGGTTTTGAAAGAAAACCCCCGTTCCGGCGTGTCGAATTGCATGGAGGAGACACCGAGATCCGCGAGAACCAAATCTGCACCCGCGAGATTTTCCGCGGCGAGAATCTTCACCAGCCCGGCGAAATTGCTGCGATGAACGGTGAAAGCTTCCGGGCCAAAACCCAGGGCGCGCAAACGCGCTTCCGTCTTCGGTATTTCCAAAGGATCGACATCGAGGCCGACGAGGCGTCCACCCGGTTGAACGTGCGCCAGCAGCTCGCGGGCGTGGCCGCCGTAACCTAGTGTGCAATCCACCGCAATTTCGCCCGGATGCGGATCGAGGGCTTGCAATACTTCCTCCACCATGATGGGGCGATGCGAGCCAGCCGGCGTTTTACCCGACGCGACGATTTTAGCGATTTCGTCCGGGTAAAGCTCCGGGTTGTGTTCCTTGTATTTTTGGTCGAAGCGCCGGGGATTTTTTCCCGAATAGCGTGGCCGGCGGCGATGCGGAGTTGAAGGGTCGATAGCAGAAAAGAATCCGATGGTTAACTAACTTTCAATCCCACAGTGTTCTTGCTTCGCCGCGCCAGACTTCTCAGAGGGCTCCGCGCTCTGGGATCCTAGCTGCCTGCTGGAGAAATCTGCGGCGCCGGCGTCGTGCTGGCCGCTTTTTCCTTCTTGAGCTTTTTCTTCTCGTGCTTGGTGGACGGAGCGGGCTGTGCGGGGGTGTACGTAGGTGAGATGTGGAAGTGGCTGCCAGTGCTTCCGGAGTCCGTGCTGCGCGCGGAGGCTTCGTAAGCGGCGGCCCCCTGCACAAGTGCGGAGATGCTGGTGAGGACAATACCAGTGAGAAGGATCTGGCGCCCCGAGGCGATGAGAGAGGTGAGGCGCTTTTGAGCTCCCGCCGCGCTCAGGCCCAGACATGCGAAAGCGATGAGAAAATTCAGGCCGGCCCGGAAAACAAAAATGGCAAAGTCAGGCAGATCGAGCAAGCGTTCCAGCGCCTGCAGGATGGAGAGAAGGGCGTAAACGATGAGGGCAGCTCCTGCCAGCGCGGCCAAGGCATGATCTTGAGGCGGCGTCGAGTGGGCTGGGGAGGCGTCGGGGGCGGCTTCGTTGGGCATGGGATTGGGGAACGGAAGTGAAATCCTCGCCGGACGCTGTTTACCGGTTTCGTGAGATTGTCAATGAGATGAGCGGAAAATTACCGATCAGAAACATTCAGGTGAGAAGGTCAGAGATCGAGAAGTACGGGGAAGGGATGGTGCGCAAAACGAAGGCTACGCAAAGAGCCTCGCAAGAGCCTGCCGCCAGGAGGGAAATTTGTTACTTGATCCGCCACGTCGTGCCGTGGGGCGCTGCCAGCATGTCGGCGCCCGGCCAGAGGCGCTCAGCGCCGTGGAAAGCGTTGTGATTGGAGGTCAGGCGGCAGTTTTCGGGTGGCGGCTCGATGTGCTTGGCATTGCCTCCGCCAATGACTACTTCATCCGGCCAAAAAACATCCCGCAGCAAAGCGATGGCTATGTGGGCGTCGCGCGACCATCGTTTTGCGCCTCTTTTCCTGAGTGAATCCTTGTTGAGCCGCTCCATGAAAGTGCGGTCATCTTTCAGCGGGATCAGCCCTACTTCGACGGTTGTGAGGGTCCCGTCCGCGACAAGGCCACAACCGATGCTAGTGCCAAATCCGATAAATAGCATCCGCCCTCCTTGATAGACGGCCAGCGCTTGCAAGGCCGCATCGTTGATCATGCGGACCGGTTTTCCAAACGCTTTCTCATAGTCAAAATCGAGCCAGCCACCCCCGAGATTCAACGGTTCACGCGTCGGTTTGCCATCGCAAATCAAGCCGGGAAACCCAATGGAAACGCAATCGTACACCCAGGTATCGGCTAGCTTTTGCACTTCCTGCACCATTTCATCGGCACGCAGTTCACGGCCAGAGGGGAATTTGCGCATTTCCTCGGAGCCGCCCACTCGTATTTTGACATTGCTGCCACCGATATCAACCATGAGGACGGTAGGTTTCTCGAGCATAAGGGGTGAGTCGGTTAGTGAAACGGATGTTGGATTATTGCTGTTCAAACGCTAATTCGATTCTGACCGCTAGTAATGGCTGTGTCGTAGCACGGGCATCTTGCCCGTCGGTTCTTTCCATGGGCGGGATACCCATGCCACATCGCGCTTTGCCTTCAAAACTACGGAGCTGGTGAACGATTAAACACCACCCGAAATCCTTGATTGGCGAGTGAGCCGTGCCGGTCCATGCGTCCAATATCCACAAGATTGTACGAGTGACAGGTATCTGCCGAGCACCACCAGGAACCTCCTCGCCCGGAAATCAGATACTTCTCGCGTCCGCGATAGGCTGCCGGCAGATCGGCACAGTATTCAAAGACATTGCCGATTACGTCGTAAAGGCCCCAGGCATTGGGCGGATATGATCGGACCGGCGCCGTGTAAGTATAACCATCACCTTGCGCTTCCGCTTTGTGGGTCGGCCCATTCCAGATATTGGCGCGTCCGCGAATAAACTTTGCGCCCCACGGCCAGCGGGTGCGCGCGCCCGCGCGAGCAGCTGCTTCCCATTCGTCGAGCGTGGGCAGGCGGCCTCCGACCCAGCGGCAATAAGCCTCGGCATCTGCGCCACTGATTTGGGTGACAGGATGATCGGGAATGTCTTCGGCTTTCGGTCCGTCTTTGCCGCGCGGCAGGTGCCAGCAGGCTCCCGGTTCATTGACCCAGACCCAGTCGGCCATCCCTTCATGAAACACCTTTCCGCAGCCGAGCCGCTCCGCATCGGTGACGTAGCCTGTCGCGTGCACGAACGAGGCAAATTGCCAGTTCGTTGTCTCCGCATCGCTAATGAGAAAGGCCTGCAAATCGGCGGTGTGCAGCGAATTGAGCAGGTGCCCTTTTTCGCCCAACAAGTAATGGCCCGCCGGAATGGGAATGAGGTTACTTTGATTCGGTCCGTGCACGACCCGATAGAAAGTGCCGTCCGGCCTCCTGCCATATGGGTACGGTGCCGCCTCGCTGAGCGCACCAGACAAAATAAATCCCGCAATCGCTGCGGAACACGCACGAACCGCATTCACGGGCAAACTAGGGATCATCATTCTGCCGCCATTTTTCCGGCGGCACATCCTTGAGAAATTGCTGCGCCATCCCGCGTACTTCCTCGCGCACTTTCGGTGTAAAAGGAACGGTGGGGGGATCGATAAAGTAACCCACCGGCACATGCACGATGGGATCGAATTTCACCCAATTCTGTCCTTTGGCTTTGGCGTCTTCCGGTGTTTTGTAATCGCGCAGATCTTCCTTTTTTGCTCGTTCGCGGACGACTGTTTCGTACGCCTTTTCGTAGGAAGAATGCAGCAGCGGTTCGTAGCGCTGCCGCCGTAAAAGCTGCAGCATCACGGAGAGCAGCTCCCGCTGAAGAATCCGGCCTCTTTCTATTTGCCTATCCCGTTTCGAAAGCGGACCCACGCCCCGTTTTACGAGGAAATCGGCATCGAGACGGACGGGCGGCGGTGCGGTCTTGGGATGATCGTCGGCAAAAGCGAGCAGCTTGCGAAGTTGATCTTCAACGGCGAGCAGCTCGGGCAGCGTCTCCACCGCGTCCAAGCCGACGATAATTTCGAAAAGTAACGCGCTCAGCTCGCGTGGATGCACGCCCGATTCGCCGATTTCGGGATGGTCGTCGGTACTCGAATCCGTAAATTTCATTTCCGGCACCGGCGGCGCGGCTTTGCTTAAATCAAGTGCTGCGAGGCGAGCTTTGAGAGAGGCGATCACGTCAGGACGACGCGCTTTTAGGGAGGCAAGATCCTCAGGGGTGACATGAAGCTGCCGGTAAAGAAGGTATGTGAAAAGGGGAAGCGGGACTTGGGTGCTCAACGGGGGTGATGGGTCACACATCTGATCGAATTGCCCCGGTCGCCGGATCACCTTGTCGAGCAGCGCGTCTCCCGCGGCGATATCGGGCGCGGCGAAGCTTCGCGCGAGCGAGAAGCTCAATAGAAAGACGGTGAAGGCGGAGCGCATGAGCGCATGGTGACGATTTCGGCGCGCAGAAGCAATACGGCGCCGGACGAAGGGCGCGCGTCCTTTTTTTGAGAGCGCACGAGCACGCCACCCCGGGGAACGCCAATCTCCCGATTGGCGAGTCGGTATATAGCTGGAAACATTCCTCCCCAAAAACGGTGACCTCACCAGATACCCGTTCGCACCTGTCCCCTACGCACTCCAGAAACTCGCCAATCGGGAGATTGGCGTTCCCAGGGTTAGCAAGCTCCCGCTTAGTAATCCTTCGACCGCATCTTTTTCGTCTCCGAGCGCCGGCGTTTCCCATCCAGCATGCGCTGCTTGACCTTCCAGGGACGCGGAGCATTTCTTCTGCGCTCCTTTTCGGCGGCGGCGCGCCGTGCTGCCCGCTCCTCGCGCCGGGTGCGCTCGATCGTATCCAGCAGGCGGGTCCAGGCGAGCTGGCGATTCATGGACTGTGATCGCGAATCCTGCACCGTCACGGCGATTCCCGTGGGTCGATGCCGCAATTGCACCGCAGTCGAGACCTTGTTTACATGCTGCCCGCCGGCTCCCGATGAACGCGAGAAAGTCTCATCAAAATCCGCCTCGTTCAGCCCGAGGCGTGTGAGCCGCGCGGCCTTGGCGGTTTGGAAGTCGATTCGTTCGGGCATTGGGTGGGGAG